>Ga0154888_1189_pt1 | contig 19048 bp, 22 predicted proteins | sample Rifle2008BG19ft_FD_105860 | JGI IMG/M metagenome (GOLD analysis project Ga0154888, IMG submission 105860) | Thermodesulfovibrio sp. RBG_19FT_COMBO_42_12
ACGACTCGTAGAGAGGTCGGAACGACCGAGAATGAGCGAGGATACTCTATCTCGGCTTATATCGCAAAAATCTATGAATAATCTGGGTTAAATAATAATTTGGGTAAAGGTCATAGGGCACCTTTGGGAGGTTGCATTTTCTGATGCGCGATACTCGATAAACATGAGGAGCACATGCTGCGGAAGATTGCTGATCTGATTTATGTAGAACATAAAGATTTTATTGAGATGAAACTCAGTATAAAAAGAAACCTATCCCTGTATAAAAAGAGGCGGTTCTGATTATCTCAACCTTAGTCGAGTCTTAATACGTCGCCTTTCTTCAACATGGTTGCACCGGATTTAGGATAACCGATTGAGAACTTATCTTCCACGGTTTTCACCTCAACCAAACCCATCATTTTTTCCTCCTGACCGAGCACAAGGTTCGTATCAGGGTCTACGATGGCCTCGCCCACGGAATAGGCATTGAAGACCATTCCAGGCTTTATGTTTAAATTAGTTCCTGCATTTATATAAACGTTGCCGCCAGTTACCTTTATTACCTTTGCAGAGAATGGCACACTTTCCATTCTGGATATAATAAAATTCACACAGTCAGAGATTGCCTCTCTTGTTGCCTGGCCGAGAGGAGTTTTCTTAAACCCTTCTGCATGAAAATCCACTTGTCTCTTTGCGACACCAACGCCAACACCAGAAGCTTCCGCGTGACCTGCTGCATTATGGGAATACAGTACCTGACCGGTATTTGTATCAATAAGCCGTATGTCAACAGCCACATGGGCGTTAGAGGTTTTTGCCCCAAGCCTGAAACCTGCGATACCGATACCACCTCCTCCGCCGGATTCTGCCATATCAAATTCTGATACCACACCTCTTACGATTATCTGTGCCCCCAAGAGTTCACCTACCTTGGCAGCAGACTCCTGTCTCACTAAACCTGTCTGGCCGAGTTCCTGCTCTCCTACAATATCCTGTAATGCCTGCCTTTCCACTACTATGAACCTTCCGGTCTTCATAAGTTCGGTCGTAAGCATCTCTCCAAATCCCTCGCCCAAACTCCAGTTGCCGTAAACCCCTCTAACCTTATTTTCAAACTTGGTAACAGCAATCCTCTTTTTGGGACCGTAATAAGGTTGGTAAACAGGCTCAACAGGTTGAGGTGTTGCAGGCTTCCTCTCCACAGTGCTCTCCTTTTCTTCTTCGGCAAGCGGGTCATATGCATACGTGAATTCAACAGTAAATGCCAATAACAGAATTACTAAAATACATGTGTATTTCTTAAACATATTCTTTACCTCCGTGAAAAAATAATTGTAATTATAAAATAGACATTGTTATTAGTTCAATTTCACCTAATTTTCCTGATCGAGGAACATCCTCCTGAAGCCAATACCCAATCCTATTTCCATCTCAACTTCATAACTGCCGTCAGCAAGCAGCCTTTCTTCAGAAACCCAAGCCCCTTTTATAAACCCTTCTACCCTTGACTTCAAGAGATCATTTTTTAACATATAGTCTCCCACTGTACTACTACCAATAATAGTTACACCTTGTGCCTGCTCAAGGAGGTTTCTCAGTGCCTCAACCTTTGCCGCCCTGAGACCCATCAACCTTGCCTGAGCATGGCTAACGCCTATCGGTGGGACAGAGCTACCTTTGGCCGTAAGGACTACGGGGCCCCATATCTCCTGTGGTGCGAGTGTCTTTTTATAAAACACCTCGATAACCTCCGGAGGCGCTACTATTGAAGGAGTTGGTGATTTCCCTTCTTCCACATAAATCATCTTTCCGGCTGAAATAATAACCTTTTCACCTATACCCTCCTGTGCATTCTTCACTTCCACCCTTCCCTCTGTTACAACCATCCCCGTCTTCTGTCCGTCTTCCAACCATACTACATATGACGTTCCACGTGCTGCCGCTACTGCCGTAGGAGTGCGCACTTCAAAGGACGATTTGCCCACAATAACATTCAGCACGCCGTCCACCAAGTTGAATACTGAAGAGCACTGCTTCTTTCCCGTCTCTCTAAAGTGCTCAAGGAGCGAAACAATCGAGTTCTCGCCTATCATGAGCAAGGAGTCATCAATAAATAATATCTTTACCCTTGAGTCATTAAAAGTCTTTACCGTGTCTGCCCCGAATACAGGTTCACCCTTTCTGGCATTAATGGATTTCTTTTCCCTCAGGATATTCGCTGTGCCTTTTATATCCTTCACATTACCTGCTTCTTTTGCTGCAGAATCTGCTTCATGGCAATTTAATAAGATTGTAATTAAAATGGTGCATAAAGCTATATGTTTACGAAGTCCTGCGATAAAATGGATTGTCGTAAGCGACATTCGCCCCTGAACTTGATCCGGGTGTCTGAATCTGTGCTTCACCTGATTAATGAACATCCTGAGTTGGGTTTAAAAAAGTATCCCGGAGGACAGACCCTCTCACTCTCCCACCACAGTCGAAATTTCGGGGAATGGAATCTCAACCGGAAATCAGACGTATCTGCCGGATAGCAGTATTCATAAACCTCAAGATCAGGGTTATAACAGAGTGGATATTGTTCCGGGCAGTCAGGATAACGACAGTAAGGTTCAGATGAGCGCTGGTACAGGTCAGGCTGTGGATCTCCTTTGCTTTCACCGCTTTCAGGTTTTTCTCTGAACCACGGCGCCTCTTTTTGAAATTCTTCACCAAGTTTATCGGCTTCCTCCGCATCAGATGCCGCCAGAGACAGCGAAATACCAAAATAAGTTTGAGGATATATTAGGGAAAAGACTAACAGTGCTAAAATGGGAAAGATTATTTTAATGAAACTCATATCGCTCCCCTCTTTTATTTTCTCACAATAACTTTAATATCTATCCTGTTAGGCGTTACATTAGTTGGCTCTAATCTGAATCCAGTAAATTTTCTGCTCGCTAATTCATCAGCAATATTGCTTGATTTCCCTCCGTAGTCAACCATTAATTCAGCCACGCCACTCGTAAAGCTCCTCTGGTACACAGTCTTAACCCCCTGCATTTCTTTTTCGAGAAAATTCTTGATTGTAGAAAGTTGTTTATAGGATACAATACCTGTGACAATGACTTGAATCTCCTGAGAACGTCCATAGACCTCCTTCTTCCACTGGGAGAGTATATCAGCTATCAAAACGTCGGAAAGTTTCTCACTTGCCTCTTTTATAGCAAGCGCTCCTCCCTGAAGCTCATCAATATGGGCCTTCCTACCAGTCTCATTTCTTGATGCAATGACCTTCGCATCGTCGGTCCTGATGACCCGTGCCTGCACCGTAGCCTGGATAGACTGCATCTGTGTTCCGTACAGTTTTCCTCCTGCATTTTTTGAGAACGATTTTCCGGTAATCACAACCTGCGCTCCGTGCTGAAGGCCTGCAGCAGCCGCAGCTTCGGGGTCGCCTTCAAGCAGGCGGAGTGCCTTATCCCTCGTTATGTTCGCCCTTACAGTCTGTGAATCCACAACATTGAAACCTGCATTAAGGAGTTTCTCCATGATGGTTGACTCAGCCTGACCTGCTTCCTCCCATCCGGTAGTCCCATAAAGGCCGCCCACCTTCTCATCTATTATGACCATCACCTTTGGCTTCTCTTTTAGCACATGGAGAAGGCCCAGTGCCCTGAGATCATTAGTCAGGTTGTCCTTCCCGACCTCTGCCTGTACCTTTATCCTATAAAGCTCGCCCTCCTGTACTTCTGTCAATATTTTGTACCTTTCAATATAGCCTGTGGTCTGCGCAAGTATCTTGTCGTGGATGACCCTATAGTTTTCAGCCATGGTGTCAGAGGACACAAGAGTTCCAACCGCCTGTTCAACAGCCTTCCTGAGAGCATCATCGAGTGCTTTATCGCGCGCACCGGGAATATTATTTCCAACAATAACAGCTACGCCTTCTGCGATTGTGACCTCACCTGCTGAAATAATGGAAGGAAAAAACCCAAGCATGACAATAAAACATACACAGGTTAATATTAGCTTTTTCATAAAGCCTCCTGATCTACTTAAAGGCGATAGTTAAATACGTTTTACCTAAGTATTGTAAAACTTGTTTTTGATGTGGGAGGCAGACATGCTGAAAAACCCTTGCAATTCGACTGGATTTAATTCAGATACACATGACTGCAATTAACCCCTCCTTACCTCCCCTTATCTTAAGGGGAGGAAGGGTGGGGTTATAAAGGTTTGGCAGGCCATGCATAGGACTTCGTGGGGTCTCAGAGTAAGCCCTTTTCAGCATGTCTGCCTCCCATTTTATGCAACTTTTAAATTTACTCTGGGAATAGCTCCCTGAACTCATACCCGAGCGTCATTTCCATATCTACCTCTACACTTCCATCAGAGAGATGTCTTGTATCAACAACCTTTGCACCCTTTATAAATGCATCGACCCGGGCCTTAATTGTATCGCTCTGAAGAACAAAATCCCTCACTGTAGAGTTGCTCGCAATGTTTACTCCGTATGCCTGCTCAATCAGGTTCCTGTAACCATCGAGTTTGGCCGCCCTTTCTGTCATAAGCCTCGCCTGTGCTTGATTTATGGCACTTGGAGGCGGGGCGCCGCTTCCTGTTGCCCTTATGGTTATAGGCACCCATTCAGCCTTCGGTGGCGTCTCAACAGGCACTGCGTAACATCCACCTAAAACGATTGTTAATCCAACTAACAAAAAAATGAACTTTTTAGACATAACACCCTCCTTCGAACTTAGACAACTATTTACGTTTCTTGTTTTTTATCGAATACCGAGGATATCTCTTAACGGCTCGATATCCAGTTCAACCTCAACCTGATAGCTGCCGTCTGGCATCTGCTGCTCCGAGACAACCCTTGCACCCTGAATGAAGGTATTAACCCTCGATCTCGTGTCATCACTCTGAAGAACAAAATCCCTGACATAAGAGTCGCTCGTTATCCTCACACCATAAACCTGCTCCGCAAGGTTTCTAAGTGCATCGAGTTTTGCAGCGCGTTTTGCCATTAAAGCCTTTTCAGTCTGAGACATATTGGGATCATTGGGTTCAAGACCACTCCCGATCGCCCTTATGGAATTACTTGAATATGCAGGCTGAGAAGGTTTTAACACCTCCCCTGAAGGTGCACCATAGCCCGTAGCCTGTACCGTCCTGCCGTCATACTGTATATCCATGTCCAATATGTCCTCTACATCGCCGAGGGTAATCTCCATTGTGACCTCTGCCGTGCCGTCTGGAAGCTCCTTGTAGTCTGTCTCCTCTGCACCTTGTATTACTGCAGAAACCCTCGACCTTATCAGATCAGATTGTGTGACAAAATCCCTGACAGTAGTCTGAGAATCTATCTGAAGCCCGTATATAATCTCTGTCAGGTTTCTCAGTGCATCCACCCTGGCAGCCCTCTTTGCCATAAGCCGCTGCTGTGCTTCGTTCTGCGCAGAGGCATTATTCCACAAAACACCCATAAAGAGAAAAACAGACAGAATGAAAACATTCATCAGTTTTAATGACAAACGCAGCTTCATATAGCCTCCTTAGGTTTACTTTTCAATTCTTACCATCCCTGAAATTATCCTGTACCATTCCTCAACGGTCACTTTCTCAGGGCTTCTCTGATTTTCAGATAAAGGTCTTGTAACAACCTTATCTTTGTGAAATATAGTGAGATCCTTCAGAAATACAATCGCTTTTATTCTAACGCCTCCGTCACCAAGATAATCCTCGCTTATTATTTTCATATCTTTAACAAAACCGGAAAGATTTTCGTAGAAGGTCTTATCATAAGTTTCACTGACTTCACCGGAGACAATCCTGAGGGCATTCCTGTATGCATCAAGAATAGCCGCTCTTTTCGCCATGAGAAGGGCCTGGGCCTCGCTCTGAGCCCTTATAGGGGGATAACCAATGCCGGAGACAATTACACTGTCTGAATTGGCAGACCCCCATAAAGGCACAACAGCAAGGAAAGCGAGTAAAAAGGCATATGCTGTGCCTAAGGCTCTAACCTTTATCATCCAAGTACCTAATCCCCTAATGGGCCCACTACCCAATTTTAACCCTCTTAACCTACTCCGGATTTGTAATTGAATATATCAGAGCACCTATTGCTTGGTCAATAAACAATTACCGCGGACATTATTGAAAAATTTGTTAACCATACTCCCCGAAGCCAAAACAAAGAATCAACACTTAAATTCTAACCCGTTTACTCATAAAAACGGGCCAAATAATTATAAAAACTTATGAATTATCCGGACTAAAACAAAGCGTTTACTGTTATGATTAATGACTGACTGGAATTATCAAAGCAGATATTCTGCAAGGTTTATCTTATATTTGTTAGGGTCGAGGGTCTTTACTATAGACCTCAAATATTTACCCGCCTCATCTTTTTCAGTAAGGTTTACAACCGGACCCTCAACCCTTTCCCCCTTGCTATCTATAATAATCAAAACCCTCGGCCTGTCTGCAAAGACTACATCACTCTCATAAACGAGACCGAGTTCTTTTGTATCGAGCAGAACGAGTGTTCCTATAGGAAAGACACCAACCATATTGATAAAAAATTTAAAGAGAAGTGGATCAAGCTGTGTACCGGCCCTTTCCATCATAATACTTAATGCCTTATCAGGTGTCATTGGAATCCTTGAATAGACCCTTGAGGATGTCATAGCATCATACTGGTCTGCAAGGCTTACCATTCTCGAATAGAGGTCAAGCTCTGTGTAGTTCCTAACCTTTGGATAACCTGAAAAATCATAGTTCATATGATGCTCGAACGCAACAATCGAAGACCTCATAGTAGTCGTGTCAAAACCCCTTAACTTCAATATCGCCCTAACACCCCAAACAGGATGCCTTTTCATAAGAATCCATTCATCATCGGTAAAGTTGGTTGATTTATTCAGTATCTCATATGGAATCTCAACCTTGCCTATATCATGAAAAAGTGCAACAAGGCCAAGCTCTGTAAGTATCTTCTTGCTCAATCCCAACCTCTGACCAAGGGCTATCGAAAGTATGCTGACGTTAACTGAATGATGATATGTATATTCGTCATAATCCTTGATTGCAGTCATACTGAGAAGAAGTTGCTCCTCTTCCAATAACTGGTCGACCATCGTCTCAATAATCCTTTTCGCCTTCCTTATATTGACCTTCTCTCCTGACTTGATCTTGGTCATCACTCCCTTTGCATACGAGACTGCATTAAAATACGTCTTTTTTATTATCTTTCTGGTATCTATTTCCTCGCCTTCCTTTACCTTCTTTAATCTACCTATCTCGATACTCTGCGATTCTTCCATATCTTCTAACATCTTTTCATAGGGGGCATCTGAGAAACCAGATGTTATAAATGCCTTTAGGAATGTCTTGAGATCATCGGGTTTAATTTCATCCTTAAACATAACGCTACCAATCTCTCTCTTCTTAAATTCCCTTACAAGAAAGTCAAAGTTAAGAAGATATTCGAGTGAATAACGAATTCTCGAATCGTTTATATAAAAAAATTCCCCGATGAGTTCAAGCGTAATGCTCCGTTCAGATTCTATCAGCGGATTAATAAGCAGCAAAAATCTATCAATGGCTGTCGTTACAGCAATATTGCCCGGATCATGGATCTGAGCGGTTCTTAAGATAACAGATAGCTGATTGATTATATCCTGTGCGCTTTTGTGAACTTCTCTGTCTTCTTTATTGGCTGTATTCAATTCTCTTAATCGCAGTGGAAGAAAACTCTCTCAGGAGTTTATTGTTAGAGTCTTTATATTTATAAAGTATAGGGAGTGCATCTTTATCCCCCAGAAGACCAAGACTGAATGCTGCACATGCCATGTTTTCATAATTCTTGGTTCTACTAAAGAAGGATTTCTTCTTTAGTGACCTTATCAGAAAGTCAAACACCTCTGCATCTTTCCACCTGGAGAGAACCTCATAGAATTCCTTCTTCTCCTCAAAATCCCTATCCTTAAATATTTTATCAGAGACCTTTTCAAGGATTATTTTTTTAGCAGCTTCTGAACCAATGCTGCCGAAAGCCCTTGCGGATGCAATCCTTACTTCCGTGTCCGGGTCGTCAAGGCACTCTCTAAGGGTTTGTACCACCTCTCGCCCACCAAGTTCGCCAAGTGCCCTGATTACTTCCTTTCTGACCCTGATATCTCCGTGCCTGACAGTCCTCAGAAGATATTCAATGGCTCTTTTATCCCCGATCTTCCTGAGAATATAAATGATATTTCTGACAACATACCATCTGTGGTCATCAAGTCCTTTCGCTATTGCCTGTATATCCTTCCTGCCGAGGAAGATAAGTATCTCGATTACCCTTTTTCTTGCATGTATTGTCTTCAGTTCCCCGAGGAACTTCACAAGTGGTGTGATAGCATTCTTATCAAGCACCTCTACAAACTTCTCAAAAACCTTCTCGTCTATCTCTATACCGCTATCAAGGATCTCGGCAAGAAGGCTTATTATCTCCTCGGTTCCCAGATACAAAAAGAGTATCCTTATATATTCTTTTGCATACTCTGTTAATAAAGGATCTTCAAGCATCTCTTTTGATCTTTTCATTACATTTAATACCGTATATATTTCTCCATGTTTCATGGAAAACTTAATAGCATCTTTGAGAAACATAAATGTATCTTCGAGATCATTTATTCCCTCAGACTGATAAACCATTTCAAAAAGAACAGTAATCAACTTCTCGGTTTTATCAGATGAATCCTTTTCCAGTTCCTTTACAAGCATTTGCAAATCTTTATCTGTAAGCGGCACAATGGATATACCCTTTACATCCTCTTCCTTAAATCCATCTGCATAAGCCCTCATCAGATCTTCAACACCGGTAATCTTCTCCTTTACCTCGCTCTCAACCTTAGTCTCATAATCTTCTTCATCCACATCTACAAGAAATGCCTCATCAACAATATAGCGGATGTTCTGAAAGTCTTTTTCCCACAAGAGTGTGACAATGTCATCATCTACTGCTTCCCTGTCAAAATCCTTAGCGATGATCCTCAAAAACTCCTCAAGTTCTTCCTGGGGTAACCCCTTCTCGAATGTCAACTCCCTTAATCCATCTTTGAAAAACAAAAGCGCCATGTTATCTTCTTTTTCAGGGTTATAATATATCTGTTCTGAATCGTAAAAGATACTGTTCTGTTTTATCTTTAACATTAAGTTTTCCTTATAATCAAAAAAACTCTTGAACTTCATATATGAGTCCTCTAATGTCTTTAAATAAACAGGGTTATTTTGAGGATACATCCTGAGAGTTTTTTTTGCCTTGACAAGGTTCTGGAGAATCTCTTTTGCATCTTTTATATCTTTTATATCTTCTATATCTTCAGACGGCTCCATACTTAAAATTACCACAGTACTTTGAAGGTAGTCAAACCCGGTTGCGAGTCGATTCCGACCTTAGATAAGGATTATTCTTCTTTCTCTAGCAAAGTTCTTGATTATCATCATGGCAGCATAGAGCCTCTGGAGTCTTGTATTTCTCCACCTTATTGCCTGCGTATCACCATGTGGAAACTTCTCGCCTCTGATCCCTGTTTGAGTCTTCATTAATTCATGATAGAGTCCCTTGAGAGAATCATCATCGAGTGGCTTCAAAAATATTGGATTAACAACCACATAACCCTCAGCTATATCATATGTAATTGCCTTAAGACTCTTTCCCCTTATAGTAGGCATTATTCAACCTTTCGTCTTATAAAGATTCTTGATATTAATATACCAACCTCGTAGAGAATTATAATAGGCACTGCCATCAAGGTCTGATTAAAGATATCAGGTGTTGGAGTAAGGATGGCAGCCATGACAAAGGCTAATAAAATGGCGTATTTTCTGTTTTTTGCCAGCGTCTTCGGAGTTACTATGCCCATACGTGTAAAGAAAATTATAGCTATAGGAAGTTCAAAGACAGCGCCAAAGGCTAATAAAAATTTAAGACAAAAGTCAACATAGTTGCCCACGGACAGCATCGGACTCAAGAAATCACCGACCTTATATGTCAGAAGAAATTTCATTGCAAAGGGCAGGACAATAAAAAAACAAAAGGCAGCGCCGATAAGGAAAAGACCCGTTGCTGAAAATATAAATGGAACCACATACCTTCTCTCTTTTGGAAGAAGACCTGGAGAGATAAATTTCCATAACTGATGAAATATCACCGGCAAGGCAAGTATCAGTCCGGCAACAAGGGCAACCTTGATGTTCATCCAGAATGCCTCGGCAGGAGCCAGGAATATGAGCTTTGTATTCTGAAGTTTATCCTGGGGAACAAAATGTATATGCATATCCTTTAGAGAAAAGTCTAAATTGTACTTAAGAGGAAACATGATAAACTTAAAAATATCTTCAGAATAATTGAATGAAACCAAAAAGGTGACAAATAAAGCGATTAAAGATATGATAATATTTCTTCTGAGCTCACCGAGATGTTCTGTAAGGGCCAGCTTGTTGTCCTCCATCCTAAACCTCCCCCTCCAGAAATATCCGGATTTTAAATCTTAAATTTGAAGCTCCCAGAAGTAAGCTGTCGCTAACCCCGCAGCTTGCTGCGGTGAATACGCACGCCTTCAATCTCGAACAGGCTTACTATCCGAGGTATGCGGATCATCATTTGGTTTTTCATTTAAGGTAGAACTTCCATTATCTTTCAGGGCGCTGCCAAGTGTTTTATTCGTTTCTTTAAACTCGGTCTCAACCTGTTCCCTTACATCCTGAAACGCCCTCTTCAATTCACCCAGCCCTTTGCCGAGGGTCCTGCCAAAATCAGGAAGTCCCTTCGGCCCAAAAACAAGAAGGGCAACTACAAATATTACTATCAACTCCGGCAATCCAATGTCAAACACTATCGGAACTACTCTTCTTCATAAATCTTCTTGATCTCTTTCTTTTTAGATGGCGATAAAAATGTCACCGAGAACATTATCCTGGACTCAGGGTTTCCATCTTTAAGATCAACCCCGACACCAAAGGTTGTATATATAAATTCTGTGGTCTTTACCCTGTAACCGATCCTCCACTCAACCAACTCAAAATCATCAGATTCATGAATTTTGTTACAATATAATTCAGCAAGGATCTTAAAATTATGCGCAGCAGCAAAATCCAGACCGGCTAAAAAAGATACCTCGTCATCGAGTTTTCTATTGCTTGGCCTTTCATAAAACAGGTTCATATGCCCGTTAAAAGGGCCAACCCTTTTACTTACAATAAGACCGGCACCATAACGTCCATCTGTACTGAATTCGTCTTGACCTGATGGTATAGAGGCATTCAGGATGTATGCTATCGATGGCCCGTATTTGCCCTCATCAAAAAACCTGTGCTTGAACCCCAAGGCAATATCTTCCAACCCGCTTGTCGATTCACCGTCAAATGTATACGGAATGGTCATGTTGAGTTCAATATTATCAGTAAGGCCGTATGCCGTCTTGAAAAGAAACTTATAAAAATTTGGGTCTATCGTGATTTCAGTACCTGCAGAGAATGCAGCTTTCGTTTTCGGAAGGCTTTCAGCACTGAAGGTTGAAAAAACCCCATATGGATCAACAGGCCTCAGGCCTGTCATTTCAAAACCGTATGAACTTTTACACAGAAAAATGAGTATTAACATAAAGAACAAAAAGTATCTTTTCATTGCTAAAAAATAACAGAAAAACTCAAGACTGTCAAATATTTAAGTTTTTCTGCCTTACGACTCATTGAACTATCCCGCAGCAGAACTGCGAGGTATCGATCCTGTCATTCCGGTTTGTTCGGAATCTTTCCGTATCAAAGAAGGATTCCCGACAAGCGGGAATGACAAACAGAACAAAGGTATTACCCCGAAGCAGAGCCTCAGGAATTCCTTAATTTAAGCATCAGTAAACCCTGTTGGAATTGCACCTGGGGCTTTCTAAGAGGGTAAACGTTGACAAAGAATCCTCATTAAAAATATAATTTAAACATCTAAGTTATCTTCCCCGTCAGTCAATGACTCGTAGATATGTACGGGGACCAGAGGAGGCTCTTATGGCAGAAGGTGTACTCGAGGTTACATTAGCTAACTGGGAAGGCGAGGTGCTCAAGGCTCAAGGGCTCGTCATGATTGATTTCTGGGCTGCATGGTGTGGCCCGTGCAGGATAATCTCGCCTACAGTTGAAGAGTTAGCTAAAGAGTACAGTGGGAAAGTAAAGGTCGCTAAACTCAACACCGATGAAAACTCAGAAATTGCAAGTAGATATAAAATTATGGGAATACCTACTATTATGTTTTTTAAAGATGGCGTCAAGCTTGACCAGATAGTAGGTGTGGTCCCGAAACAACATCTAAAGGCAAAAATAGATTCTTATCTTAATACATGATGGACTGCTATCGGAAACACCTATGTTTTGTCATTTCAGTTTGTCCGAAATCCTTCTTCATATCACAATAAATATAAGAAAGATTCCCAACAAGCGGGAATGACACCTGATGAAAATAGCGTTCCGAAAATACTGAAACGACCAAGGAGATTAAGGATAAATGTTTGAATCACTCACTGAAAAATTAGAATCCATATTTAAAAAATTAAAAGGGAAAGGTCTTTTAAAAGAAGAAGACGTTGAACTTGCACTTAAAGAGATACGACTTGCCCTTTTAGAGGCCGATGTCAACTTCAAGGTTGTAAAAGATTTCATCCGGAATATTAAAGAAAAAGCTATTGGCAAGGAAGTCCTTGAAAGCCTTACACCGGGACAACAGGTCATAAAAATAGTTAATAACGAACTCTGTGAACTGCTTGGACAAACAAATAGCAGGATACAGTTGTCACCTAACCCTCCGACAATAATAATGATGGTCGGGTTGCACGGTTCAGGAAAAACCACAACCGCTGCAAAACTTGCGAGGCTCTTTAAGAAAGAAGGCAGAAGGCCGATGCTTGTGGCAGCAGACCTTCAGAGACCTGCTGCTATAGACCAGATTGTTACACTCGGTTCGCAGATAGATGTTCCCGTATATCATTCAAAAGATATAAGCAATCCCATAAATCTATGTACTGAGGCTGTCAAAAAGGCAAAGGTTGACGCCAGGGATGTAGTTATCCTTGATACCGCCGGGAGGCTACACATCGATGAATCACTGATGACCGAGTTAAAAAAGATAAAAGAAAATGCCTTACCAAAAGAGGTCATCCTTGTTGTGGACGCAATGACAGGACAGGATGCAGTAAATATCGCGAAAAACTTTGAAGAGCAGATAGGCATAGATGGAATAATACTTACCAAGATGGATGGCGATGCAAGAGGCGGAGCTGCGCTCTCTATAAGGTCAATAACCGGAAAACCAATAAAATTCATAGGCGTTGGTGAAAAGATTGAGATGCTCGACCCTTTTTATCCTGAAAGGATTGCATCCAAGATACTCGGCATGGGTGATGTCTTGAGCCTGATCGAAAAGGCACAAAAATCTTTTGACCAGAAAGAGACCGAGAAACTCCAGAAGACCATAATGGATGAATCATTTACCTTTGATGACCTTAAAGACCAGCTTAAAAAGCTGCGCAATATGGGACCTTTAGAAAACATACTAAGCATGATACCCGGCTTTAATAAGATTAAAAATCTGGACATCGATGAGAAGGAATTTGTAAAGGTAGAGGCGGTAATAAACTCTATGACTAAAAAAGAAAGAAGGGATCATAATATAATTAATGGAAGTAGACGTAGAAGAATTGCAATGGGAAGCGGTACAACTGTTGCAGACGTCAACAGGGTCATAAAGCAATATGTAGAGCTAAAAAAGATGCTCAAGATGTTTAAAGGCAAAAAGATGATCAAATTACCTAAATTCCTGCCTTTTTAAATTATCTAAAAGAAATATATTTCGATGAGCTAATCCAACTCTTTACTTTATAATTAAAAATATATTAAAATTTTCAACATTTAAGGAGGTGAGATTTGGTAAAAATAAGACTTACCAGGTTGGGAGCACATAAGAGACCCTTTTACAGAGTAGTGGTAGCCGACTCAAAGGCAAGAAGGGACGGACCCTTTATAGAGGTTCTCGGTACATACGATCCATTGAAGAACCCATCTGAGATAAAGCTGGATCTGGAAAAGGCAAAATTTTGGTTGCAGCGGGGAGCACAACCTACCAATATAGCTAAAAAGCTAATACAAAGGGCTGGCCTATAGGCAGTCCAAAACTCGTATGGAGGTGGAAAGTGATGAAAGAGTTAGTAGAAAAGATGGCGAAGGCTCTGGTAGACAGGCCCGAAGAGGTTAGTGTAAAAGAAGTTGAAGGCGAAAAGACCACTGTTTTTGAGCTTAGGGTCGCCCAAAGTGACTTGGGAAAAGTCATAGGCAAACAGGGTAAGACCGCACGTGCGATGAGGACAATACTAAGTGCATCAGGAACAAAAGTAGGTAAACGCTGCGTACTTGAAATCCTCGAATAAAACACAAATGAGCTCCTTAAATAATTGATAAAGATATATATTTGGGGTGACGGATATTTAATAACAATTCCTTCACCCCTTAATCTTTTTCTTGCCGGTACAACAGTTTCGATAGTAAAATCCAACTATGAAATACGATATAATCACAATCTTTCCAGAGATCTTCCACGCATATCTCAGCACGGGCATACTTAAAAGGGCTTTACAGAAGAGACTTATAGAGGTAAAGGTGCATAATCTCCGTGATTTTACAAAGGACAGACACCGAACCGTTGATGATTGCCCTTACGGAGGTGGCGCAGGCATGGTTATGAAACCAGAACCCTTTTTTGCTGCTGTTGAGGCAGTCTGTCCTGAGAGAACAGAAAGAAGAGTTATTATGCTCAGCCCGGCAGGTAAAAAATTTGACCAGGACATGGCTGCGGAACTTTCAAATGAGCACAAACGGCTTCTATTTTTATGTGGAAGGTATGAGGCCATAGATGAAAGGGTAAGAATAGCTCTTGTTGATGATGAGACATCCGTAGGTGATTATATACTGACTGGCGGAGAAATGCCTGCTTTAGTTATAATAGATGCCGTCACCAGATTAATACCTGGTGTCGTCGGTGATAAGAATTCCATTGAAGCAGAATCGTTTTCATGGGGGATACTTGATTACCCTCATTATACAAGACCTTCTGTGTTCAATGATCTAACGGTGCCTGAGGTCCTGCTTTCAGGAAACCATAAAGATATCCGGCGATGGAGGCGAAAAGAGGCCCTGCGCCGAACTTTGGAAAGAAGGCCTGAGCTTCTTGAAAAAACTATGCTTTGTGATGAGGACTATAAATTAATTAGTGAAATAAAGGAGGAATCACAATGAACCTGATAGGAGCAGTTGAGGAAGGTTTTAAAAAAGATATTACTGACTTCAACATTGGAGACACAGTGAAGGTTTCGGTAAAAGTTGTTGAGGGTGACAAGGAAAGGATACAACCATTTGAAGGGGTTGTAATCGCCAGGCATGGAGGTGGCACAAGGGAAACCTTTATGGTAAGAAAGGTATCATTTGGTGTTGGCGTCGAGAGAATCTTTCCGATATGTTCCCCTGTCATTGACAAGATAGAGGTTTTGAAGAGAGGAAGTGTAAGGAGAGCAAAGCTGTATTATTTAAGAGGCAAAAAGGGTAAGGCAGCAAAGATCAAGGAAAAAGAAAGGGTATTCGAAGAAAAAGCTGCTAAAATTCAACCGACCGAATAATATTTACTCAATCGAAGAACAGGCTGCAGAATGTCTATTCATCAGCCTAAGGCGGATGAAATGGAGGGTGAAAAAATAGATGCTTACACCCCCTAACCCACCCCCATCAAGGGGGAGGAACCAAAGGGAATAACTATCATTTAACTCATCTTAACATGGACATATATCGGTATGACGAATCACTCAGGGAACAGGGGTTTTTAAGGATAGCTGGTATCGATGAGGCAGGAAGGGGAACACTTGCAGGACCTGTTGTTGCTGCGGCAGTTATCATGCCTGAAGGTATTAAGATCGAAAGACTCAGGGATTCCAAAAAAGTGCCTGAGAAAGAAAGGGATCTCCTTTTCTATAAGATTCGAAGTTCCTCTGCATATATAGGCATAGGCATCGTCGGACCTGAAGAGATTGACAGACTGAATATCCTGAGGGCCACGAAACTTTCGATGAAGCTTGCAGTAGAAGACCTCCCTGTATCTCCGGATATACTTATCATCGATGCGGTATCCCTTCCGTCGATCCCGATAAAGCAACTATCACCTGTGAAAGGAGAGAGTATAAGTGCCTCAGTTGCTGCTGCCTCGATAATCGCAAAGGTTACCAGGGATAAGATAATGCTGGATTACCATCATGAATATCCAAATTATAATTTTAAAAAAAATAAAGGTTATTCAACGAGAGAACACCTTGAGATTTTACAATTACATGGCCCCTGCCCTATTCACAGAAAGAGTTTTCACGGGGTAATGTCGCTGGAACTATCTTTTTGAGTTTTATTTTTATAACATATAAGGTGAAAATACGGGATGAAAGACAACATTGACAAAGAAAGAATTGACGAGGCATTAGAACTAATATGGCTTCTTGTCGAAGAAGGCCGCATGGACATCAATCGGTTCAAGTTAAGTTCTGAAGATAATAATGTTGATATCCTCATCGATGCACTTAAGACAGAGGGACTCGTAATTATATCTGAGAATAAAATTCAATTCACTGACAAAGGCTATTCGATGGCAAAGACATTAGTAAGAAGGCTGCGTCTCGCAGAGCGGCTGCTAACCGATGTCTTTGAGATGCCGGGAGATACCGTCATTACAGATGCTTGCAAGATGGAGCATATACTGAGCGAGGAACTTACCGACAGTGTATGTATCTTCCTCGGCCACCCCCCAACCTGCCCTCACGGCAAGCCGATACCGAGGGGGGTATGCTGCAAGAAATACAAAGTAGAAGTTGAGCCCCTGGTTACCAGGCTATCAGAATTTGAAGTGGGCTCAGAAGGCAGAATTACCTTCATTGTTCCAACGAAATCTTCGAGGCTGAGCAAGCTTAACTCATTAGGAATTACTGCCGGGAGCGTAATAAGGCTGCTGCAGAAAAATCCATCATATGTTATTCAGATAGATGAAACAACCATTGCAATTGACCCCGAGATAGTGAAGGAGATATACGTCAAGAAGGTTATTTAATTCCTCAGTTCCCCACCTGTCTTCCCAAGCAAATAATCCACAAGTGAAGCGTGAATATTTTCAACCTCTTCATCTGTGAGGGTTTTTTCTTTAGACCTGTATAATATACCGAGTGCCAGGCTCTTCTTCCCCTCGGGAATATTACCCCCCTTGTAGCAGTCAAAGATCGAAACCTTTTCAATCAGTTCTGATGAGAAGGAATCCATGATCCTCATAATCTCAGAGGCGGCGATATTTTCATCAACAACAATTGCAATATCACGTTCCACATAAGGATACCTCGGGACAGGACTGTATTGTATCGAGTCAGGTATAAATGTTAAAAGCTGGCCGATATTAAGCTCAAATACGATAATCTCCGGCTTCTGTTTCTTCAGGTCAAGCCTTTCTACAATATCGGGGCCAAGGACTCCAAGATATCCCACATAGGAACCTGAGAAATATATATCAGATGCCTGGCCTTTATGCAGAAATGGTTCTGAAGATGGAGAAAACAAATAGTCACTTATTTTTAACTCTTTAAGCATAGACTCAAGTGCACCCTTTGCGATAAAAAACCCTCCCGCATCCTCCCTCCATAGAGAAGGAGATTTCTCTCTATAGAATATACCCCCAAGCCTCAACTCTTCTAATGGAAGTGTTTTACCGATATCCTCCCGGAGATTCGCCGGGGCGAAAAAGACCTTGGATATTTCGAAAAACCTTATATCCTTTATTCCTCTATCCAGGTTGTATTTAAAATTTTCAATTAATGCCGGAATTAGTGTAGTCCTCAGCAAGGACTCCTCCTGTCTCAAAGGATTTCTTATAACAATGGTTCTACGCCTCCTGTCAGCCTCGGGGATGGCAATCATATCGAGACTCGACGGGTTCATAAAACTGTAATTAACAACCTCTGTAAAACCCGACTTTCTTATTGCTTCTCTTATTTTGTCAATATTCATCGTCTTTTTATTCAGCAGGCCTGAAAAAAGAGGACTCCTTGGAATCCTTGTTGGAACCCTGTCATACCCGTAAAACCTTGCTATCTCTTCTGCCACATCGCTATCCCTCTCGATATCACGCCTGTGCGCAGGAGGATATACAATAAAAACCTCTCCCTTATCCTCTGTTCCGATACCAAGCCTCCTGATTATTTCAAGCATATCGGCATTCGAAAGGTCAGTTCCCAAAACCCTGTTTATCCTTTCGTATCTTATCTCTAAGGGTTTAGATACATATTTCACAGGATAAGCATCTACTGTTTCGTGAATCGTTCCTCCGGCAATCTCCTTTATCATAAGTGTTGCCCTGTTAAGGGCCTTCTCAAGAAACTCTATATCGGTACCCCTTTCAAACCTGTAAGAAGACTCACTCGCAAGATTTAATTTCTTTGATGTCCTCCTGATCGAATAAGGCTCAAAATATGCACTCTCAAGAAAGATGTTTCTTGTCTTATCCGAAACCTCTGACTCTAAACCACCCATGACACCTGCGATAGCAATCGGCCTTTCACCATCCCATATGAGCAGGCTATCCTCAGGAAGACCTCTTTCAGCGCCATCAAGGGTTATGATTTTATTTTCTGTGCCTGCAGTGGCAACCCTGATCTTCTTACCCTTAATTGTATCGGCATCGAACGCATGTAAAGGGTGCCCAAACTCTAAAAGCACGTAATTCGTAATATCAACAATATTATTTATAGTCCTGATGCCGCACTTTTCAAGGCGATTTTTAATCCATTCAGGAGAACCGGAAATCTTTACATCCTTAATCAACCTGCCTGCATATCTGTTGCATAAGTCCGGATTTAAAATCTCGATGGAGAAATCGGAAATGGGTAATTCCCCTTTAATATCACAGGCAGGTACTTTCATGGGAAGCTTAAAGGATGCAGATATTTCCCTCGCAATACCTATGATACTGAGACAATCA
>Ga0154888_1158_pt1 | contig 18841 bp, 19 predicted proteins | sample Rifle2008BG19ft_FD_105860 | JGI IMG/M metagenome (GOLD analysis project Ga0154888, IMG submission 105860) | Thermodesulfovibrio sp. RBG_19FT_COMBO_42_12
TGAGACACCCCTCGTCCGCATTTAGTGTATTTTCTCCTCGCTCACTGACAGCAGCTTTGGCTTATTGATCCATGCAGCCTTTGGTACTAATGGCGGCACGGGGATCTTTTTGACGAACCGTTCAGGATGAGCCTCATACGCGGCGAGCAGAACCTCGCCCCTGGCTATCTGTATGTCCTGTGCCAGGCCGTAATGTACGGCTTCCGGCGTGAGCAGGCCGATGCCGGTGTGTCGATGTTCTTTGTTATACCAGGGAAAGAAATCCTGACAGAAACTTCTGGAGTCCTCGATGCTGCCGAAACGTTCAGGAAAGTCCGGACGATACTTAAGGGTCTTGAACTGGGCCTCTGAATAGGGGTTGTCATCGCTCGTATGCGGCCTGCTGTGGGTCTTCGTGATTCCAAGATCTGACAGAAGTAAGGCCACAGGTTTGGATTTCATTGATGAACCCCTGTCGGCATGAATAGTGAGCTGACCTTTCTCGATATTCTGCTTTGCACAGGTTTCTCCGATGAGCCTCTCAGCCAATACCGCCGATTCCGCCGGGGCTATCATCCAGCCAACAACATAGCGGCTGAAGATGTCCATAATTACGTATAGGTAAAAGTAGGTCCATTTTGCCGGACCAAGGAGCTTGGTAATGTCCCAGGACCAGATTTGATTCGGGGCTGTAGCCAAAAGCTCAGGCTTCTGATATACCGGGTGACTCAACTGGTTTCTGCGTTCCTTGATCTCCTTGTTGTCATCAAGGATACGGTACATGGTGCGTATGGAACAATGGTATTGACCTTCGTCCAGAAGGGTTGCATAAACCTCATAGGGTGCCTTATCCACGAACCTGTCGGTGTGGAGAATATCAAGCACTCCCTGTCGTTCGTCGGCAGACAAAGCACGCGGAGAGTTCATGCATTGCTTAGGCTCAACAGAAGGCGCATCTTTGCGTGCCTGTGTGCGGTAGAACCCGGCACGAGAAACGGCAAGTGCTTCGCAGGCAGGTTTGATCCCAATCTCAGAGGATAGGATGTGGGCAGCTTCCATCAGTCGGTCCCTCCGTCCTCGGGACTCGCAAGCGGGATCCCCAGTATCTGTGATACTTTTTTTTGGACATCAATTATGATTTCCGTCTGCTTAAGGCGATTGGTAAGGCGCTCATTCTCCCTGCGGAGCTTTTCATTCTCTGCAACAAGCGGATCGCGGACTGATTCCTTGCGGCCCCGCTTCTTGGGTGTCAGCCCCGATAGTATGCCCCGCTCCCTTTGGTGCCGCCATGTGTTAAGGTTCGATGCATACAACCCCTCCCGGCGCAAAAGCGCTCCTAAACTCCCAGCCTCAGTGCAGGCATCCGCAAGGGTCAGGATGCGTAGTTTGTACTCGGCCGTGAAATGCCGCCTTACTGGCTTATCAGGAACCTCTGGGTTCGGATGGGGCACTTTCAAAATCACTCCTTCGCTGCCTTGGTTTGTCTTGATCTTTTCAGCTATCACGATGTCTTCTCCTCCCCGCCCTCTACTCTAATTTATCGTAGGGGAGGTGTCTCATCTATATTGACACAGAGGGATTTTCTTTAATATTTTGCAGAGTTCTTGCCCTGAAATTACAGGTAATTTACTCAGACAGCTACCTCTACGATTTCTTCCTCAATCGAAGGAGGGATAGGCTCGTTATGCTTCTTTAAGCTATCTATATATCCCTTAATAGCATCTTGAATATTCTCTAAGGCTTCTTTTCGGGTTCTTCCTTGAGAAATACATCCGGGCAAAGAAGGGCACTCGGCAACAAATACCCCATCTTCGTCTTGTTCAATTAGAATTCTATACCTCATAATTTATCACCTCTTCTTTTCTTATCTCTCCTAAATTATAATCAAAGGGAGGTTTATAGTAAACTATTAGGCAATAAAGGGCATATCAAAATTGCATTCAATCATTTCTCAGATCAATGGGTTCTTTTTTCTCATAGAGCATCCTTCTTTGTGAATTTCAAGTTCTCAATGTCGTGGATCCATGTCCCGCAGCATCGGGGATTAGTTCCCCACGCAAAACCCGGAAGAACCTTAAAAAGAGGGGTAATATAAACTATTCAATCAAAATCGTTGGCACTACAGACATACCAATTCTTAAGATATGCTCTTTATCTGTATCCTTATCAAGCACGATTTTCACCGGTATTCTCTGAACCACTTTCACATAGTTACCTGTGGCATTCTCAGGTGGGAATAAAGAAAAAACCGCCCCTGTTCCTGCCATTATACTGTCAACTTTACCCCGGAAAACCTTTCCTGGGTATGTATCAACCTTAATTTTCACTTTCTGTCCCGGACTTATTTTTTCAAGTTGGGTTTCCTTATAGTTTGCAACTACAGATAAATCTTCAAATGAAACAATCGCCATGATCGGCTGGCCTGCTCCTATTTGATTCCCCAGTTCAACTGACTTTCTTGTAACATGACCATCCGCAGGCGAATAAATCTTTGTGTAACTGTAATTGAGTTGAGCTGCATTTTGTTTTGCTTCTTTTTCCTTTATGACAGATAACTGAGCTGTTCTTGATGCTTCTGTTTGTTTTATAATAGTTTTTTGAGTCTCGAGTTCCTTCTCTACCTGTTTGATTTGCTCTTTTGCTGCCTTCACCTGAGCCAGAGCTACTGCATAAGCAGTCATCATCTTTTCGTATTTATCCTTTGAAATACTTTCTTTTTTATAAAGATTTTCTGCCCGCCTGCTGTCATTTTCAGCCTGACTAAGATTAGCCTCCTGAAGCTCTAAATTTGCCTTTGCCGCTCCTAAGGCTGCACTTAACTCTGTCAACTTGCTTTTTGAGACCTCAATTCGTGTTTCAACCTCAATAAATTTTGCTTTTTCAGCACCTGCGCCAGATGATGTTTCATTTAATTTCACTTCGTAGTCAGCCGGGTCTAATTCAACAAGAATATCACCTTTTTTCACAAATTGATTAGATTTCACATAAACATTTTTGACAGTTCCCGGGACTTTTGATGCAATCGTATGGATATTACCGTCAACAAATGCATCATCTGTTGTTATATGGGTACTTTTATACTGCAGGTAAAAATAAACAGTAATTATCCCTATAACAGCAATGACAGCCAATACAATTAAAGCAATAATTTTTCGCCTGCGCTTATTTACAGGTTGTATGGTTTTTTCTTCCATTTATTTTTATTTATGGTTCTTTCGGCATAATGTGTGGGTAAATTGTCACCCTGATGGTTCGACAAGCTCACCATGACAAGTCATCCTGAGCTTGTCGAAGGATGTCGAAGGATGTCGAAGGATGTCGAAGGGTTACTTTTAGACAATTTAACTAACTTTTCAAAATCTCCAGCGATCAAAGCCTTTTTTTTCTGTCTTGACCAGCCCTTTATTTGTTTCTCCCTGGATATTGCCTCCACAATATCTCCAAATTCTTCAACATACATCAATTTCACAGGTCTTTTATTGTGGGTATAACACCCTTCAATTAGACCCTCTTGATGCTCATAGAAACGTTTTTCTACATCATTGGTCACACCAGTATAATAACTGCCATATAGACATTGTAATATATAAATATAGTAGCTTTTCATTTATTAATAAAGGTTATCATGGTTCGACAGGCTCACCATGACAATGTCACCCTGCAATGTTATCCTGAGCTTGTCGAAGGATGTCGAACTTGGGTTACCCACTTAAAATGAGAAAGAACCCTATTTATACACCTCCAGTAAGTCTTTTCCGATTGAATATATAAATCCTGCCTCTGCCCTCTTGAAGTCATAAATGGATTTATAAAAATTAGTCTCCGCAATAGTAAGAAGCGTCACTGCATCAAGCACCTCTGTTGCTGTGCCGACACCTTCACTGTATCTAACCCTGTTTATTCTGAGATTCTCCTCTGCCTGTCCAACTGCATCCTTTGTTACCGATATCCTCTCGTTTGCGGTTTTTAAGTCCAGCATATATTTTTCAACCTCGAGTCCTATTTCGTCTAAAAGCTTATTCCTTTGTTCAAGTAACTTCTGCCCTTGTTGTCTAATCTTTAAAACCTCTGCCTTTGTGCTTCCACCACTGAATAGATTAAGGCTCATTCCCGCAGTCAGTAACCAGTTTCCTTCATGGATCTGATAACGGTTTTCTGTATAATCATAGGCACCCTGCAGATAAAACTTCGGATAATATTCAGACCTTTTTGCTACCTCTTCCATATCTAACGACTTCAATGTCGTATTAACAATCTGTATCTCAGGCCTTTGACCTTCAGCAAGTTCCCATGCATTTTCGATGGCAAGTTTTAAAGCATCTGACGGGGTTTCCTCTACATCCATAACCTGAACGTCTGTTTTTAGCGGTCTTGAAATGGCACTGTTAAGCCGGGAGGCATTTATTGCCCTTAGATTCTTAGCAGCCACCAACCTCTGTTTTGTATCTGAAAGCCTCACCTCTGCCTGAAGCAGGTCATTTTTGGTTATAACCCCTTCATCATAGAGATTTTTTGCATCGCGAAGGTGAGACTCAAGCCGCTGAACTTCTTTTTCAGACACTAATATCATTTTCTCTGATTCAAGGAGGTCAAAATAGATAAGGGCAAAATCAAGGGAAACAAGGTTTCTAATCCTTTTTGTATCAATCTTTTTAGTTTCTAAAATCAACCTGCTTGAGTCGTACCTTGAAGCGTCTCCCTTAAAATCATAAAGCGTTTGTTGAATGCTGAGGCTGTATGAATGGTAACTCTTCTCTGACATCGGAACAGACTGTGTTCCAAATATTGCTCCAGGCTGGTATGCAAGAAATGTTTGTGTCAATGAGGCATTTATGTTAGGCAACATCCTTGACCTTGCAACAAGTGTATCAGCCTCTGAAACAGCCTCTTCACGCTGACTTATCCTTATAAGCCTGCTTTCCTCCGTAACAAGCCTCAGCCCATCAGATAACGTTAACATATCAGCATAAGCAACATTAGCAGATATAATGGAAAAGATTAAAATCCAAAAGAGAAATGTTATAAAAATCTTATTCTTCACCTGAAAATACCTCAAATCCCCCCTCCCCCCCCTTTTCTAAAGGGGGGTAAAGGGGGATTACAAATTTCATTTTAATTATTTTACATGTTTCACTATGATGCTTGCTACATCCTCTATTTTTATATCACTGCATTCAACAGGAATTGATACAAATAAATGTGCATCATCATAAGTGTGCATACCTTTGAAATGTGTAGTGCCAAACAGACTGTCCCTGTTTACAGCGCCTTTCAGGTCGAATCCATAATTTGGTAAAAGATAAATATCAGGGCCGCTATCTACATAGTCACCATGAAATATCTCGTGTTTAAGATAAATCTCTTTTATGACCTTCTGCCCTTCAAATGTGATCTCGCTGAGTTTCTTCTTTAATTCTTGTACCAATTTACTGTAATCAGACTGCCTTATCTTCCCCCTGCTATATCTTTCATCAAGGTGTATATAAATCCTTGAGGGGTCAAGACAGAATGCCTTTGTATCAGAAGTTACCCCCCTAAGGCCTTCTACACTGCTAAGATTTAGATATCCATTTTCGATTAACCATCTGCTTAAATAAACCTCTGATTTTATAGGAGTAAAACCATGATCTGAACAGGTAAGAAAAAGTGCCCCGTCTTTTATCGCTTTATCTGCCATTAAACCGATAAAACGGTCGAGTTCTTTATAAAATTTCTCAAATATGTGAAAATACTTCCCATCTTTTGCCGAGTCAAAAAACATATGATGGAGCCTGTCTGTCTCTGTAATTGTTCCAATAAACAACTGCCAGTCTTCACTATCATAGATATGCTCGATTGCTTTTTTCCTCTTATCAAAAGTGTCGAAAAGGTTTTCAAAAAACGCATCCGGATTCTCGGATGCAAGTTTAGCATTAACATCGAGCTTATAACCGATACCGCTAAGATACTCAAAAACCTTTTCAGGGTATGTTGCCTTCTTGAGGTCAAGGGCCACAAATCCGCTGACCAGCACACCATTCATTGGTCTTGCCGGATATGTCTGAGGTATGTTAAAAGCGACGGTCTTTATATTCTCTCTCTCCCAAAAGGGTCTCTCTTTGAGGGAATTGAAATTTGGGAATATATATTCGTAGCTCTGTCTGTCTATCTCCATAAACCCAAATATTCCGTGTTGTCCGGGATTCTTACCCGTTATAAAACTGGTCCATGCTACCGATGATACCTCTGGTAAAGTGGATCTCATTCCATTAAGCTTCCCATTCTTGCACAGTTCAGCAAATTCCGGCATTATGCCTCTCTCCATATAATCAGCGAGAAGGGTATAAGGAACTCCGTCTAATCCAATAACTACTACCTTTCTATCTCTTTTACCTTTCCTGAATATGTTAACCATATTATTTTTCCCTACATATACCCGAGCGCTCGTAACTGATCCATAACCTGCTCTTTGTCTTGTCCTCTTCCAACCCTTTCAGGTGTACCTTCAAGGTCTTGCATCCAGGCTGGTATGTCTGACGCCTTTCCAGTTGAACACCTGGCCCCAAGTGAACGATAACCAAGTTTGTAAAGTTTATTGAAGGGGATGTCATACTTGAATATAGCTATCCAGATATCCCGTTCCTTGAAGTGTAAAATAGGGTGCACCCTTGTATGAGCGGGGTCGGTTCTCGGACTGAAATGCTCTTCATCTTTTCTCGCCTCCTGTTCGTCCCACCTTATTGCTGTGGAGAGTGCCTTGACATCATTCTTAACAATAAATTCCCTCATCGGGACAGTCTTCATCAGGTGATTGCATACTGTAGAATCAGGGATAAAGGGAAATTCTGCTTCACTAAAACCTATCTCTTTAAGAGCACTCTTATTGGCATCGTTAAGAGAAGAAACCCTTATAATATCTCCTATCTGTTTAGCTTTAGAACTCACATCTTCGTTTCTTAGAAAGGTTATTTCAAGCGACCATAATTGTCTGATATAGTTAATAAACTCTATTATCTCATCAAAAATATCCCCCTCGTCTATAAACATGCAAACAGGGAGTTTAATTCCCATTCCGTCACATACTTGCTTGAAAATCCAGAGATTTGTTGTGCTGTCCTTACCACCTGTTATAGCTATTGCCATATTTTCAATACCAAACCTATTGATAGCCTCCCTTATAACAGATTGGGACCTGTCCGCCTTCTGGTCAATATGGAGCCTTAAAAGATCTTCTTTGTTCCTCATGACAAAACCTTCTTAAAATACCCTACCGTCTTCTCCAACCCTTCCTCTAAACTCACCCTTGGCTCCCATCTTAACCTTTCCTCCGCTAATGTAATATCCGGACACCTTCGGACAGGGTCATCCTGAGGCAGGGGTTTGAAAGCTATCTTCGATTTCGAGCCTGTTATCCTTAAAACCTTTTCGGCTAATTCAAGGATGCTGATTTCAGAAGGGTTGCCAAGATTGACAGGTCCTGTGAAATCATCGGTGGTATTCATAAGTTTTATCAAACCTTCAATCATATCGCCAACATAACAAAAGCTCCTTGTCTGGCTCCCGGCGCCATATACAGTAATATCCTCTCCTTTTAGTGCCTGGATAATAAAATTACTTACAACCCTTCCATCATTGAGATGCATTCTCGGCCCATATGTGTTAAATATCCTCGATACCTTTATCTTTAATTTATGCTGACGGTGATAATCAAAAAACAAGGTCTCCGCACACCGTTTCCCTTCATCATAGCACGACCTTAACCCAATGGGATTCACACTACCCCAGTAGCTTTCAGGTTGTGGATGAACAGCAGGATTACCATATACCTCTGAAGTTGATGCCTGAAGAATCTTTGCCTTGAGCCTCTTGGCAAGACCGAGCATATTTATTGCGCCGTGGACTGCTGTCTTGATGGTCTGAACGGGGTCAAACTGATAATGGATAGGAGAAGCAGGACATGCAAGATTGTATATCTCATCAACCTCTACATACAGGGAAAATGTTATATCGTGCCTTAAAATCTCAAAAAATGGATTGCTAATCAGGTGTACAATATTATCTTTTTCCCCTGTGAAAAAATTGTCTACACACAAAACCTCGTTTCCTTCGTTAACTAGTTTTTCGCACAAATGGCTTCCTATGAACCCCCCGCCGCCGGTAATAAGAATCTTCTTCCGCATTAAACCCTCCTAAATTTCACCTGAAGATACCTCAAATCCCCTCGGTACGAGTCGAGTCCGACCCATCCCCCCTTTTCCCTACGGGTCGTAGACTAAAGGGGGGCAAAGGGGGATTACTAATTTTCACTATCCTTTATGTCTTTTATGACATGATCTTTTCATAAATACCAATCTTAGTTTTTTACAGTATCTCCTATTTGTCTATAGAAAAAATATAATACACCAAGCCCGATAGAAAGCGCCCTTGTCGCAAGAAAAAAAGGTGACATTGAACCAGCAAGAAAATCTCTCTTCATTGCAGATAAAGAAAAGGGCAACGTTGAGATTACGAAAGCAACAAACAATAGAATCGCAAAATACAATCCCACCTCTAATAAAGCTGAGAGTACGAGGAAGGGTACGATGCTAAAAAGAAATAATATTTGAAATTTAAGGCTCTGAGGTGTATAAGCATCCTTGACCATTTTTTTGGGAAATCTCTTGTAAACTACCATCCTCCAGTAGCCACGCCAGAACTTCTGTCGTGCATATCGCAACAAGGTATCCGGATGGCGCAAATGATAAACAATTGCTTCCGGATTAAAGACCATCTTATAGCCTGCCGAGGAAAGCTTGTAAGAGAGGTCTGTATCTTCATTGTTTGCAACAGGAAAGGACTCATCAAACCCTCCTGCTTGCCAGAATATATCCCGTCTGAAGGCTGCTGAATATGTATCAACCATATCGATAGATTCGGATCTTTTCAACATTTCAAATCTTTCCTCAAACTCTGTTTGTACAAGCCTTGCAATCAAAGACCGCTGATTAGTCTTATATGCGCCTTTCACTGCTATCACGTCCGGCTTCTCAAAGGGTTTTGTCATCTCTTCTACCCATTTGTAAGCAGGTACGCAATCCGAGTCGGTAAAGAGTATTATTTTACCGATAGCCCCCCTTGCACCATGATTTCTCGCAGATGCGGGTCCCCGATTTGGTTGACATATGTACTTCACAGGAAACTTTTTCACCATATCACCCGTCCCATCGGTCGAACCATCATCTACCACTATGACCTCGTAGTCGTCTCTACTTATTGATTGATTCACCGCAGCACTCAGGCAACCCTTAATAGTATTACCTGCATTATACGCAGGGACTATTATGGAATACTTTATCATCGACCCAAAAATCCCCCTTCATCCCCTCGGAATCGAGTCGTACCGACCTTTTCCAAAGGGGGAGTATATGGTATTGTCGAAATTTCCAACTTCAATTACCTGCTTGTCTTTCGAATATCAGATCCCCTGACAAGATACTTAATAAAGGTTCTTGCTGATTTAAGGTTCCTCTTTATCTCTTCCGGACTTGTTATCATCTGATTAGCCTTATAGAGGAAATATCTTGGTCTCAAGTAAAATTTTCTCCTTGCATAATCACAAAACCTTACCAACTCCTCGGAGGAAAGCTCTTTTGTTCTTATCACGGTATTGTGAAGACCTCCCGGTGTGATCCATTTTGAAAAATCGTTGGTTGATATCAACCCCCTCTCATTATACCAATCATACGCCTCTGTCCCGGGATAAACCATTACAGGATAGAACTGGACAGTATCAGGGTTCAGTTCCTTAGCGAGTTTGAGGGTTTGTTTCATTGTATCTTCTGTCTCACCAGGAAGGCCTACCATAAAGCAACCGTGAATAAGGATGCCGGCTCTTTTTGCATCATCCATGAAACATCGCATTTTTTCAACACTGACTTTCTTCTTAATATTATCAAGCAATTGTTGACTCCCGCTCTCAAAACCCACACACAGACACCTGCAGCCTGACTCTTTCATTATCTTCATCGTTTCATAATCCAGGTCTGCCCTTGCATTGGCAGTCCATGAAATTCTGATACCCCTCATCAGTATTTCATTGGATATCTCTATACATCTCTTTTTGATTGCAGTAAATGTATCGTCTTCAAAAAAGATTGATTTCGCACCATCAAAAGACCTGATTATATACTCTATCTCTTCAACAACATTTTCAACGCTCCGTAGTCTCAGTTTATGGCCCATCATGGTCTGTGGATATACGCAGAATATACATTGAAAAGGACATCCCCTGCTTGTAGTTATCGTAACCATTGGATAAAGGGCATTTGGATTGAAATAATTTTTTATCTTTAGAAACCTTTTATATATAGTGCTCACAAAGGGTAGTTCATTGAGATCCCCCATTAATGGTCTACTTTTATTACATACAATTTCTCCTGATTTCCTGTAGAATATACCTATTACTGAACCAATATCCCTTTTACCGGAAAGAACCTCTGCAATCTCCTTTACTGTATAGTCATATTCACCTACAGCGACAGCATCAACAGAGTTGCTAAGCCTTAGAGAATCCCCCGGCAGGGCAGATACATGTGTACCTACAAGAAGAATAAAGACCCCAGGTAATACTTCTTTAAGACCTTCGCAGACTTTTATATCGTTATAAATACTGGGGGTACTGGTATCAATAACTATTAATCCTGGTGAAAAATCCCTGATTCTATTGATCACATAATCCGTTTCAAAACCATCGGCAGGCGCATCAATGAAGTCAATATCATATTTTTCCTTTTCTGCAAAAGCAGCTGCATATGCAAGCCACATAGGATAATAAAGAGTCCCGCTCTTGGTAACAGCCGGACTACGCTGTGAACGGGAAAACTTTCTAAGGAAAGGCGGATTTAAAAATGTAATCTTAATTCTTTTCATCAGGTTAATGATCTTATGCTTAGCTGTCATCTAACATTCCTCATTTTTATGGCGTCTTTAATTTATCAAGGAATGTCAGCTTAAGTCTAAACTACTCCACTTTTAGAACAGGGTGTATATAAATGGTGCCAGAGCAGAACTCTCGGTAAAGATAATCAAAGCACCAAGTAGAACAAGAAATATAATTATTGGTGCCAACCACCATTTTTTTCTGACTTTCAGGAATTGCCAAAGCTCTCTAACGATTGATAACTTACTCATAGATTTCCCTTCTTAATTTCTATCCCCCCAATAGGAGAGGGCATTTCACCGAATTATAGGCATATATTTATGATATATTTCAAAACTGTTTTTCATAGCGGTTCTTATCAAACAAAGTCTCTTTTCTGTGTAACCAGTAACTGCTGACTTTTTTATTTACATGCTTATTGAATTTTTTATCTAAAAATTCCTTACCGGATACTTTTGATACAAGACCGATTGGGGTTATCACGGCATAAAATAGAACAGATAGAATTAATCTTGTCATGAACCAGCCAATAACAACGGCTACGGTCATCCATACTTTCTGAAAAGGTTTCAAGGCAGCAGGAGCAATTAATCCCAGTGATATAAGCATCAGGGAGACAAAAAGGAAATAAGAATAAAAATCTTTTTCACGCCACCAGAATAGCCAACCCAATAATCCTAAAGCCATTCCAACTGACAACCCGAATTTCCGGAGGTCGCTTTTTTCACTTTTTATCTTTTTAATATCTTCTATAAGCATTGTTTTCAATCTAACTCAAATTCCTTCTTCCAGTCAATATCATTTTCCAGAGGTTTCTGGGCTTTTTTGTCCAAGAGAAAATTACCCATAACTAAATAGTCCATATTAGTACGCATGAAACACCTGTAGGCATCTTCGAGTGAGCAGACTATAGGCTCACCCCTGACATTGAAAGATGTATTGATAATTACAGCACAGCCATGTTTTTCATAAAATTTGGATATCATTTTGTAATACAAGGGATTTGTTTCTTTGTCCACTGTCTGTATCCTTGCAGAATAGTCTATATGAGTAATTGCTGGAATACTTGAGCGACATAGATGAAGTTTATCGAGACCAAATAGTTTCTGTTCCTCTTCAGTCATTTCACGACAAATTTCTTTTCTAACAGGTGCTACGAGTAACATATAGGGGCTTTCTCTGTCTATCTCAAAATAGTCAGAAACCTTTTCCTTAATGACAGATGGGGCAAAGGGGCGGAAGCTTTCCCGAAATTTTATCTTAAGATTCATGACCTCTTGCATCTTTAAAGAACGGGCATCTCCAATTATTGAGCGACTTCCCAGCGCCCGAGGACCAAACTCCATCTTTCCCTGAAACCACCCTATTACATTTTCCTGAGCAATCAAATCAGCTATTTTCCCAGGTATTTCGTCATCTGTTAGCTCGGTGTAAGGAATACTATTTTTCTTCAGATAATCGTGGATATAGTCTTTCCTGAATTCAGGTCCGAGGTACGACCCCTGCTGAAAGTCTTTATTATCATCAGCAATTCTTTTATTCTCCAGATATTGATACCAGACAAATAAAGCTGCCCCCAGCGCACTTCCTGCATCACCAGCAGCAGGCTGTATCCATATATTATCAAATATACCTTCTTTTAAAATTTTCCCATTGCCGACACAGTTAAGTGCAACACCGCCTCCGAGGCAAAGATTTTTTTGCCCTGTTTCTTTTCTCACATGACAAGCCATCCTCAGCATTATCTCCTCGGTAACCTCCTGAATAGAACGGGCAATATCCATTTCTCTCTGAGTTAATGGAGATTCAGGCTTTCGAGGTGGGCCTCCAAATAACTTGTCAAATTTTCCATTGGTCATTTTAAGTCCAACACAATAGTCAAAATATTTCATATTTATTTTGAAGGAGCCATCTTCTTTCAAATCTATCAATTCAGAAAATATGATGTCCTTATATTTGGGGTCACCATAAGGAGCCAAACCCATAACCTTGTACTCCCCCGAGTTAACTTTAAATCCAGTATAATATGTAAATGCCGAATAAAGGAGTCCAAGAGAATGGGGAAAATGTATCTCCGCCATAATACTTACGTTATTGTCCTTCCCGATTCCGTAACTTGTTGTTGCCCATTCTCCCACACCATCCATGGTAAGAAAAGCAGCCTCTTGAAATGGAGAGGGGAAAAACGCTGCTGCCGCATGTGATTCATGATGCTCCGTGAATATGACCTTCCCTTTATATCCAAGTTCTTTTTTTATCAGTTCTTTAATCCAGATCTTTTGCTTTATCCATAGGGGGATTGCTTTAATAAATGATGTAAACCCCACAGGTGCGTATGAAAGATATGTTTCTAAAATACGTTCGAACTTCTGAAATGGCTTATCGTAAAAAGCTACATAATCTAAGTCGTTAACTGACAGGCCATCGTGCTGCAGACAGAACTTAACAGCATTAATTGGAAATGAATAATCATGTTTTTTTCTGGTAAAGCGTTCTTCCTGTACTGCAGCGGCTATTTTGCCGTTATGGACAAGACAAGCTGCACTATCATGATAAAACGCTGAGATGCCGAGAATGTTCATAAACAGATGTTCTTCTTCCTCTTACCGATATTTTTGGTTATCAATCTTCATCTGACCTCCTTTGCCGATATTTGGTGTCTCTTAAATTATTCGATCGACATCGGAGGTCTTTTATTAAGAGATAGTAATTGTATTATTACTACCCCCTTTTTCTGGTCAGCGTAGAGGATGAATAAGCCTCTTTCCCAGTATTTCTCTGTAAATCGTCTCAGCAGTAACCTCATGTCCTTTTCGAGTCAGGTGCGCATCCATGGTAAAGTACGGCTCATTCCCCTCATCCATCGCTTTCCTCATCGCATTGGTGAGATCCAAAAAGAGGATACCTTCCTTCCGGCAGAAATCGATCAGCAGTGTATTGGGCTTCATGATATCATACAGTCCTTCATCGAGCTTGTAGTACGCCATGATTCTCTTCCACTGATCCATATCAACCTGCTGTCTCTCCGGTATATACACGATCAGCAGCCGCGCATGGCGGTCCTCCACCATCCTCTTGAACGATCGGAGGTACTCCATCGTGGCGTGCCACGCGCCTTCGACTTCTTTAGTATACTGCACCCCATAAAGTGGCATTCTATTGCCCTTTTCACCCTTCGCCTTAATCGTGTACTCGAGAAATAACTTTCTGAAAGAAGGCAGACTCGATAGGCGGTTGACGACGAAAAGCATCGTCTCCCATTGATTCAGCAACCGAGAAATCCTCTGTTTCCATGAAAGCGACCTGCTCTCAAAATTGTCAATCAACTTCTCGTTGGGAACGAGATATCCGTCTATCACGGTAAAGTCAGGAGTAACATTATCCATTATATCATTCACGTAGAATCCGAGTACCACAAGCGATGGTTCGTAAGTACTCTCCTCAGCCTTAAGAAAGGCATACTCCTGATCGGTCCCGTATCCTGGCACACCAGCCTTTATCACAGCGTACCTGTCACCATGATTTTTATTTAATAATTCCTCCACTTTCCACAAAAAGGTCTCTTTGGTCTCTACTCCGGATCCGAAGGTGAAAGAGTCCCCCAGCCCCATGATGGTAATCTTTCCCTTTCTGCTATGCTCGTGATCCCTCAAGCCCTGCGAATTAATCAGAATCGTTGTTCTACTTTCCGGAGTTTGCAAGACACCTTTGAAGTGAGGGGTCATGGCATATCCCAGTTCAGCATTTGCAGTAAAGAGGTATCGCGGTTGGTAATACTTTGGCTGAGGCGCAAAAAGCCGTATGCCGACTTCGATCGCTATCAGCGATAATACGGTCGCTGTCAACATCAAGCCTATACTCACCATTATCTGACTACGAGAACCTCGTCTTTTTCCCATACAATTCCTGCTATCACCCTTACCTAATTGAGTACGATAACGACTATTAATCCTGGTGAAAAATCCCTGATTCTATTGATAACATAATACAGGTCAAAACCATCGGCAGGTGCATTAATGAAGTCAATATCATATTTTTCCTTGTCGGCTAAAGCAGATGCATAAGCAAGCCACATAGGATAATAAAGAGTCCCGCTCTTGGTAACTGCCGGGCTGCACCGGGGACGGGAGAATTTTTTCGGATATGGCGGGTTTAAAAATGTAATCTTAATTCTTTTCATTAAGCTATCCTTCTTATTATATCATCATATTGTCTTAATTGCTCTTCCACAAAACCTAATTTGCCATTGAACTCGATAGCGTGTTCCGGGCAGACACAAAAACAGTATAAACACTGAATACATCTATTATTCACCAATGTCAAATCATCCGGCAGATTCAACCCTATCGGACAATAATCAGCGCATTTACCACAGTGAGAACATCGTTCGGTATTCAAAGATAAACCTTTGCACTCTGCTTCATCATTAATAAAGACATCCTGTCTCAATCCTGTCATATAAAGCAATTTTCCACCTATTCGGGTTGAACAGATGTAGTTAAATAATGGGGTATTCCTTATAGCAAGAAAGTATTTCTGCCTTTTCGGACTGTGTATAAAACCGGCAAGTGGGCCAGGTTTCGGTGGTTTGAAGCGAAAGGTATCTCCAAGCTGAAAATTGTTCACAAAATTATGATACCGGCTGTTAATTATCCCTCTCTTCTCTGCCTCCACAAGAGTTATGACCTTTCTATAATCGAAAGAGGCAAATCTAGCACACATCAAATCTATTAAATAGGGATCGGTACCTACAAAAATCATACCTGTCTTGAGAGGCATCCCTCGGGTTGGACCAAGTCCCTCCATTGAGATCACAGCATCAACAATGTGCAGATGCGGTTTGACTACTTGATTAATATTGAGGATATTTGCTGCAAGAGATTGATGGGTCTTCTTTTTGTTCTCCTGCCCTACCAGACAACCCATCAGATTTTTAAGACATACGCTTATTCCTGCTTCAAAATGGGTCTTGAGTTTCGGCATATTTATAATAAAATCAGCCTCGAAACATTCTTTTGCAACCCCAGCCTTAACTCCTTTTTCAAAATCAATATAAACAGGTTCTGAATAGTTAAGATCTATCATATTAATACCGAAGTATTCAGCCAGCCTGTCTACTTTAATGCGTGAGATAACGCTGATATTGTTTCTATAATAACCGCTGTTGGTACCTTCACCGATAGTAATATTTTTATATCCTTTCCCTATTAGGATTTCTATCATTGCTGCAAGAAGCCTGAGATCAGTTATATTTCCCGTTAATGCATTCATATTGCTGTTCAGGTTAGGCTTCAGGAGGATAAAGGCGTCTTTATCTGCGGGGAGGATATCAGAATACTTTTCTAAGTTTTCTGATAGCTTCTTTTTAATCTCGTTAATACCGCCGCATCTGAATACACTAAACCTTTTATCCATAATTAATTCTTAGCTACAGCCGAGAATACTTTTAACAGTTTCTCTGCAGACATTCTCCACGAGAATTTTTTTGCTTCCTTTATACCCTTTTCCGATAGTTCCTCCCTGATTGCCCGGTTATTTAGAATCCTGTGGAGTGCCTCAGCTATAGATGTTGTATCCTTTGGATCAACCATTATCCCCGCTTTTCCCACTACCTCCGGCAGGGAGGATGTATTTGATGTAACTACAGGAGTACCACAGGCCATCGCCTCGAGTGCAGGCAGGCCGAATCCCTCCCAGATGGAAGGGAATAAAAAGACCTCGGCAAGACTGTATACAGAGGGAAGATCATCTTCAGAAATATATCCTATGTTGAAAAAATCATTCTCTATACCGAGTTCCCTTGCTTTTCTTTCAAGGTCAGCGATTGAGAAATGTCTGAGCCCTCCTATAACGAGATATATGTGATTATCGGGGTTTATATATTTCTTCTTCAGCTTTGAAAATGCCTCAAGGGTACCGTCAAGGTTCTTATAAGGCTTGGTACTCCCTAAATAAAGGACAAATCTATCGGGCAAATTATATTTCTCCCTTATCATAATAAGGAGCTTTTCATCCTTTACAGGTGAAAATTTCTCCTCAACACCATTATGGATAACCTCAACCCTGTCCTCAGGAATATGAAAGTATCTCAATATATCCCTTTTTGTACTCTCTGATACAGAGGTGATCATGGTGGCATTTCTTATGCTCTTTGGTATAACAAACCTGAAATATATCCTGAGTGCCCGATTTACATAAAAGGGCTGATGTGAGAAGGCATCAGGGTAAAACAGATCCATCATGTCATGCACGGTGATTACCATTGGGCATGGCGGAGAGATGGTTGTTACCTGAAATGGGGAATAGAAAAGTTCCACACCCTCCCTTTTGATTATTCTCTGCAACCAGAATAACGTCCTTGCTGAAAGCACAGGAAAATCTATATCTACAGATCTGAAATTCCTATGCCTATCTAAAAAATTCAGGGAGGGATGCTTTCCGAAGATGATATATTCGTTTCTTTCGTCTATGATCGCGATCTCTTTAATCAGGTTGTAGCAAACCCTTCCCAGACCGGGATATTTTCGAATCACCCTCGCATCAATACCTATTCTCACACTGAAAGAATCTATTTCGGCTTCACGTAGTGGCCGACTATATGCATCTTAAACATATTAAACAGCTTAAAATAGGTGATATCCCTGATGGGATAAAAAGATCTCTAATATTTTTAGCATACTGTGCCAAACTTCCCTCCTTATGGATACTATCCTTTTCGCTGAAATATTCTATAATGCTTTTTAACCGTGCTTATTCCATATAACCTAATCCCCGAAGTCTTTCCCTGACCTTTATATCTTCTTCCTCTGAGAAGACATTTTCTCTCCTCTCTGCAAATGAAGACTTTGTATACGTAATAGAATGCCCTGTTAGGAATTCTTCTTTAAATACATCCGTTAGCACCCTTCCATCCATATCATCCGGGACAGCAGTACCCAGGGCATAGAGGATTGTAGGCGCAACATCAATAATCCTCGCACCCTGAATTTTCTTGCCCTTCTTTATGTTTTTACCCATTATCAGAAATATCCCGTTCTCCTTGTGTTCACCTGATATGGTAAGCGATGATTCTTCCCTGCTTATATCCCCGGTAAATCTCATGGAGTTATTCTTGCTTGAGGCTATACATGACTGGGTCCTGTACCTGTCATCCTTCCATTTTATTAAAAGGTCAGGCGCCCTATGTGTATAATCCCCACAGAAGATTTCATCTTTTCTGTAGACCCTTTCAACTATCCTGTTGTATGTGTTCTGATCCCTGAGATCCTCCAATTTCCGGATTATATATTTGATGAGGGCCTCATATTCTTCTTCCTGTACAATCCCGTCAGGTTCCCTTCCCTTAAGGTTTAACCAGATCGTACTTACTGTCTCAACCGTTCTATCAGAGTATGCCTTTGTGGATAACCAGTCTATATTTGATAGTCTGACGAAATGGTCAAGCCTCTCATTCAGTGAGGAAAATTTACTCCTGATCCAGTGTCTCGTCTTCACCGGGAGTGCAATCCTGAGTACCTCTCTCGCAAGGAAAAATGCCTTGGAAGCAAAACCTCCTGCCTGTCCGCTGTTAATGAAGTTCAGCAATCCGATGGAATGGAGCCATTTATTCAGGTCGATAAATTCTACTGCAGCAGGCCCTACACCGTGGTCAGACATAATAATTATGGTGCAATCATTCTCAAATTCTTTAAGAAAGCGGCCAACGATTTCGTCCATTCTTTGATAGATTTTGAGAATAGCATTTCCAAACTCCTTTGCCTCCTCAGGATCATGATGAGGATGCGCTATATCCATAAACTTCCAGAATCTATGCTGAACTCTGTCGGTAGCCATAAAGACAACTACCCCAAGGTCGCAAGGATATTTTTTCATAAGATATGAGGCGGCCCTGGCACGGATCTCATCGGTCCATAAAATGGCCTGGAGAAAATGCCTTCTCGCCTTGGAGCTTCGTATCCGGTAGAG
>Ga0154888_1191_pt1 | contig 18649 bp, 16 predicted proteins | sample Rifle2008BG19ft_FD_105860 | JGI IMG/M metagenome (GOLD analysis project Ga0154888, IMG submission 105860) | Thermodesulfovibrio sp. RBG_19FT_COMBO_42_12
CTGGCCACCCTTTTCCGGTAAATTATGGCAACGTAATTATTATGAACATATTGTCAGTAATGAAGACGAATTGAATAAAATACGAGAATATATTGTCATGAATCCTGTAATGTGGGATGAAGACGATGAGAATCCTTTCAAGAAATAGGGATACTTGTTGAGGATTTACAATTACCAGATTTCAAGATGGAAATCTTTACATGATTTAATTAGTTCAAAATCTGTTTTATTTGAGGTAATAATAGTTGCACCATGATTCCTTGCAGTCAATGCTATCAAAACATCAAAGTGCAAGTCTCTCAGCTTCTCTGGAGAAAAGCCCTTATCTTTATTTATCTTTGAAAGTATTTCACCGGATTCCATCCAATTCCTTTCTGTTGGCGTAAGTATCGGATGATTCTTTGCAAGTGTTAATATGAAATCCATATCTATCTCTTTCGTAGCTCCACGGGCTAATTCGGATAATACGACTGCTGAGTTTCTTATAAGACCGGTTATGTTCTGAAAATTATCGGTATATTTATTTGTTCTTAAATGGTCTATAAAAATTGAAGTATCAAAAATAATGATCTTATTTGCCATGTCCTTCAAACTTTAATTTTCCGCCATATTTAGACATCATTTCTTTGAATTTTTTAAGAGCTACAACTTCTCTTAATGCAATATGTACTGCTTCGCTCCTGCTTTTTGCACCGAGGACCTTCACAGCATCATCTGCAAGTTTTGTGTCAAGCCTTATTGATGTCATTTTAATTAAAGCTTTCATTTATTAAACACCCCCATTTATTTGTATATACAAATATTATAATTAATATATACAATTGTCAAGATATACATTCGTTTCTGTTATACTTTTCTTATGAAGAATCAGGGGATTGCAAGGATATTTAATGACATTGCTGATCTGCTCGAGATAAAGGGTGAAAACCCCTTCAGGATAAGAGCCTACAGACGCGCAGCACAGAATATAGAAGCCCTTACAAAAGATGTTGCAGAAACAACAAAAGACGAACTTTTAAATATCCCTGGTATCGGACAGGACCTCGCAGGCAAGATAGAAGAGTATGTTAAAACAGGCAGACTCCAGTTTTATGAAAACCTTAAGAAAGAGGTGCCTGAAAGTCTCAGCGTATTGCTCTTGGTTCCCGGCCTTGGCCCTAAAACAGCAAGGCTTTTGTTCGAGAAATTAAACGTAAAAGATATGGAGACTCTTGAACAGCTTGCTCGCGAACACAAGCTCAGTGGGTTGCCGGGCATAAAGGAAAAGACAGAGGAAAATATACTCAGAGGGATTGAAATGCTGAAACGGGGGATGGAGAGGCAGCCATTGGGAAAGGTGCTGCCTGTTGCCAACGATATCCTTCAACACCTCAAAAGTAAAGCCCCTGTTAAAAAACTGAGTATCGCTGGGAGCATAAGAAGATGGAAGGATACGATTAAGGACATAGATATACTTGCCACATCGCATGATCCAAAGGCTGTTATGAAAGCCTTTGTCCACCTGCCTCATGTTAAAGATGTCCTGATGCATGGACCGACAAAATCAAGTGTAATAATCCATGAAGGACTTCAGGTTGACCTTCGTGTTGTTGAGGAAGACAGTTTTGGCGCTGCACTGGCATATTTTACAGGCAGCAAGGCCCATAACATAAGATTGAGGGAAATGGCTATGAAATCCGGCCTGAAGGTAAATGAATATGGGATATTCAGGGAAAAAGATGACGAAAAGCTTGGTGGTAAAGAAGAAGAAGACATATATAAGATTCTGGGTCTTCCATATATATCACCGGAACTAAGGGAGGACACGGGCGAGGTAGAGGCAGCAATGGCTGGAAGACTGCCGAAACTTGTTGAGCTCAAGGACATAAAGGGTGATCTCCATGTCCACACTAAATGGAGCGATGGCAGCCACGATTTTAATGAGCTGATAGATGAGGCTAAAAAGAGAGGATATGAATATATAGCAATAACAGACCACTCAAAGGGGCTTGGGATTGCAAGAGGACTGAGTGCAGAAAGGCTGATGGAAGAAAAGAAGGAGATAGATGCGGTGAATAAAAGATTGAAGGGATTCAGGCTGATTGCTGGGATCGAGGTGGATATAAGGAGTGATGGGAATATGGATTTTCCAGATGATGTGCTCAAGGAGATGGAGATCGTAGTTGCGTCCATTCACTCGGGGTTCAGGCAAAGTAAAGAACAGATTACAAAAAGACTGGTATCTGCCATGAGAAACCCTTATGTTTCTATTATTGCTCATCCAACGGGTAGATTAATTGGAGAAAGGGACCCTTATGATGTTAATATGAATGAGATCCTTAAGGTAGCTAAAGAAACAGGGACAGCTATAGAGATAAATGCCTATCCGCTCAGGCTGGATTTGAATGATGTATACGCGAAAATGGCAAAGGAAATAGGGGTACCAATAGTGATTAGCACAGATACTCATATAGCAAACCAGTTCGACTATATGAGTTACGGTGTGTCAATCGCAAGACGGGGTTGGCTTGAGAAGAAGGATGTCCTGAACACACTGAGCTATAAGTCTTTAATCAAGACATTGCGGAAAATAGGAGCAAGGCGTAATTAAAAATTAGTTCTTTGGGACTAATATTGGTCTCTACAGAAAACTTTGCAGAACCTCAAAATTTATTAGACAATTTTATATAATTTTGTAATAATTTTTTATAGAAAAGATGAAAAAAGAGATAGTCATTTATGAAGAAGATATGGAGACCCTGAAATTTCTGAGGTCATTTTTTAGAGGAAAGGGTAATTATTCGGCCCGCTTTATAGAAAGAGATAAAGAGACCTTAAGGAGAGAACTTGTAGAGAAAAAGCCTGTTGCCTTGATTATTTGCAGTCCTGATGGGCTTGCGCATATAAAACCTTCAGAGGTTGAATGTCCTATAATAGCTATGGTATCCGCGGGTAGCGTAATTAAGGGGGTTCGTTCTGTGGTCAAATCTGATATAGAATATTATTTACTGAGTCCATTCTACAAGGAAGACCTTGAACATAAACTCAAGCTAGCCATAGAGAGGAAGAGCTGGTTCGAGAGTCTTTACAAAGAAAAGAAAGACCTCCAGGCCATTATAGAGATTACGCATCTTATGACATCAACCCTCAATCCGAAAAAGGTACTTTATCTTATTGTGGAAAAAATATCAGAGGTAATAAATGTGACAAGGTGTTCTATAATTAGCGCGGATGTCGAGGATCAGAACTACGCATATGTTGTCTCGACAATTGAGAACCCCAAGATCACAAATATGAGGATTGACCTCCGGAGATATCCTGAAATAAAGAAGGCCCTGTCCTCTAAACGGACGGTATTTATAAAAGATGCGTTGAAGGATCCCATAATGCGAGAGGTAATGGATGTAATAGCCCCGATAGGCATTCGCTCAATTCTCGTGATACCTGTGATTTTTCATGATGAAGTCATAGGCACATTATTACTGAGGACATCGAGGGCAGGTCGCGCTTTTACAGAAAGGGAGATAAAGCTATGCACTTCTATTGCCAATGCATCTACAAATGCCCTTTATAATGCCTTCCTGTATAACAAGCTTGGAAAAGAGAAAACAAGGCTCGAGAGGTTTGCCATAACAGATTATCTTACAAGCATCTATAACGTAAGATACTTTTACTACAGACTTGAGGAGGAATTCAGCAGGGCAAAAAGATACGGGACTCCATTGAGTTGTATGATGTTCGATTTAGACTACTTCAAAAAGATAAATGATACTTATGGTCACAGGGTTGGCGATATTATCCTCAGAGAATTTGCACAACTTGTGAAAAGATGTACAAGAAGGTCAGATGTCTTTGCCAGATATGGAGGGGAAGAGTTTATATTGCTCTTGCCACAGACACCCGCGAAAGGCGCTATGATCGAGGCAGAGCGACTCAGGGAATCGGTGAAGAAACATCAGTTTAAGGCTCTCAAGAAAAAGAATGTTATTACTGTAAGCATAGGTATCGCCTGCAGTCCTGATAAAAGGATAAAGACCCATGATGATCTTATCACCCTTGCCGATAATGCCTTATTTAAAGCTAAGCATAAGGGGCGAGATCAGATTGCTATAAATCACCTGTCATGATAGGTTTACCTGCGTTATCTGTTGATTCTGCACATTTCTATGGATAATATTATCCCAAAATAGAATCCTGAATTCTCACGTCGAAATTTCAGTCTATATTTCTGTTTTTCTGTGTTTATACTCTGGATTACGTATGCCACTACACAATTTCCTTAAGAACTATTAGAATAGATTATGGATATCATAACCTCTCATATGAACGCTGACTTTGATGCCTTTGCCTCGATGGTTGCCGCAAAAAAGCTCTATCCCGAGGCACGGATAGTCTTTCCCGGTTCTCAGGAAAAGAAACTAAGAGATTTTATAGAGGCATTCCATCCGATAGAGATAAAGCGGATAAGGGACATTGACCTTTCAGGGGTTACGAGGTTAATCATAGTTGATACAAAGATACCTAATAGGATTGGCCCATTTGCAGAACTGCTTTCCAACAAAGGCATCAAGATTCATATCTACGATCACCACCCATTCAGTAAAGGTGATATCAGGGGTGAGGTTGAGAAGATTGAAAGCGTTGGTGCAACCGCAACCATCTTTACAGAGATATTGAGAAGCAGGAGATTACACCCGGCACCTATCGAGGCTACTATACTCGCTTTAGGAATATACGAGGAGACGGGCTGCCTGCTTTTTCCTTCAACGACAGAGCGAGACTTTCTTGCAGCTTCATATCTTCTGAAAAAAGGGGCAAACCTTAATATTATTTCAAGTTTTTTAAGAATGGAGTTAAGCATAGAAGAGCTCGACCTTCTTAATGAGCTTGTCCGGTCGTCAAAAGAGATGATTATAGAGGGTATAAGGATAAGGGTGGCAAAGGCTTCCCGCGAGCGATATCTTGGAGACGCAGCACATCTTGCTCACAAGATGATGGAGATTGAAGATATAGACGCTGTAGTAGTCCTGCTCAGTATGGAAGGGAAAATATTAATAGTCGCCAGGAGCAAGGTACCGGAGCTTGATGTCTCAAAGGTAATGGGGGAATTTGGAGGCGGAGGACATCCGACAGCAGCCTCAGCCACAATAAAAGAGGCGTCGCTTGAAATCATTGAGGAAAGATTAACAGATATGCTCACTGGATATGTAAAGCCAAGCAAGGTTGCATCTGATATAATGACGAGCCCTGTCATTTATATACAGTGGGACAGTTCTATCAAAGAGGCAGAGACTATGTTGACCCGGTACGGGGTCAATGTTCTGCCTATTCTGAAAGAAGAAAGATATGCAGGTCTCATATCACGCGAGAGTATAGAGAAGTCCCTCTTCCACGGTTTTGGAAAAAGCAGGTCAATAGATTTTTCAACGACAGATGCGATAACTGTAGGCTCGCATACCCCGATCAGGGAAATAGAGACATTAATGATCGAGCGGAACCAGAGATTTATGCCTGTTGTAGAGAATGGCAAGATTGTTGGTGCAATAACAAGGACAGACCTGCTGCGCACACTTTATGAGGAGTTTCTAAGGCGTAGAAAAATAGAAGAAACAGTTACAAAAGAAAAACCGGCTATAGGTAGAAGTCTATCTTCATGGCTGAAAGAAAGATTCCCTTCAGAAGTTTGCGGCATCCTCAAGCTTTCCGGAGAGGTAGCAGAAGGATTAGGTTTTAATGCATATCTTGTTGGAGGATCTGTAAGGGACCTTTTACGTGGTGAGGAAAATCTCGACATTGATATTGTTATAGAAGGGGATGGGATTTTATTTGCACAGGCGTTCGGAGAAAAGCTGCACGCAAGGGTAAGGACTCACCAGAGATTCGGTACTGCTCAGGTAGTTACTGATAAGCTAAAGCTTGATGTAGCTACAGCCAGAACAGAATACTATGAGTCACCTGCGGCCCTTCCAAAGGTTGAGACATCGTCGATCAAGAAAGACCTTTACAGAAGAGACTTTACAATAAATACACTCGCTGTAAAATTAAATCCGGGGGATTTCGGGCTTCTTATAGATTTTTTTGGAGGCCAGAGAGATCTGAGAGAAAAGACAATCAGGGTCCTTCATAACCTCAGTTTTGTCGAAGACCCGACAAGGGCATTCAGGGCGATCAGATTTTCAGAAAGGTTCGGATTCAAGATCAGTAAACATACAGAAAATCTCATTAAATCAGTAATAGAGATGAAATTGTTTGACAGGCTTTCAGGCTCAAGGCTTTACGAAGAACTCCTCTTGTCATTTAATGAGACTGACCCCGTCGGAACACTGAAGAGACTTTCTGATTTTGGTCTCTTAAAGGTTATACATTCAAACCTTATCTTCAATGAGGAGCTTGAGGCAACACTCAAATCAATGCGCGATACCCTCTCATGGTTTAATTTACTCTTTCTTGAGGAAAAGACTGATAGCGGGATTTTGTATCTAATGGCCTTGCTGTCCGGATTAGGTAATGAAGATGCGAAGGCTGCCATAGAGAGATTGTCACCATCACCGAAGGTGAGAGATATGATTATCAAAGGTATGTCTCAAGCAAGGGATATCTTGAGAAGGTTTCCTCTTGATGATCCTGTTGAGATATATAACCTGCTTAATAAATTTACACTCGAAACAGTTTTGTTCTCGATGGCTGTTAGCAAGGATAGACAGAAACAGAAGGTGATATCTCATTATCTGACTGGTCTAAGAAAAATAAAAACAATCCTGAAAGGAGATGACTTGAAAAGAATGGGTATACAACCAGGGCCTGTTTATTCAAAGATTCTCAAGGAGATCCTCGAACAGAGACTGAAAGGCAATCTAAAATCCCGGGAAGATGAAGAGAGGTTTGTTAGAGCAAAATTCTATTCCATCTCCTGATGTTTCTGTAATATCTTGTTGTGTAATTCTGACCCGTCGTCAGGACATGTTTGGTTATTGGTGATTGAATATCATTACTCGGGTTTAAACCTGCCTTCGAGTTTTTTCATGAGCTGGTCCATAGTTGTATATTCTAAATCCTCAAGTCCGAGTCTATGGGGTTCAAATGGCCCGTGACTCCTGAGATAGTTTGCTACCTTATTTGTCGTCCTTCTTGCCTCATCAAATGCAGGGTCGTCGAATAAATCCCTTGGCCCTATTAATTTGCCATTGCAGAGCTGGAAACCTGCAGCAATGACCCTCGGAGGGCCGTCGAACCTTGACGGATTTGCCTCATAGAATGCTACGGGCATAAGTGGGCCATGATGTGAGCCACGCATCCACCCCTCTACTATATGGGCAAATGCGAAAGGTTCAAGTACCTCCCCAACCGCGGGCAGTCCGGACTGGCATCTTACGATCAAGACAGGATCATCCTTCCCAACATATTTTCCAGCGATGAGGCTGAGTTTCTGTGTTGATGCAGATGCTGCTATCATCCCGTCTTTCCTATAGACTGCCTTTATCATGAACCTTCTCATTGCGCCTATGAACATCAAAAGGTCGTATATCTCTTCAGGAGTCGAGAAATTGATCTTTTTATGCTTAAAAACATCCACAACCTCGAATACGAAACCATCATGCATCGTAGGATCTATGACAAGTCCTGCTGTATTAAAGGGGTCGGCAAATATTTTGTAGAGAGGAAGGTTCCATGCGCCCGGTGAAGTCTTGTCAGCCATGAAGATTATTATTGGCTCGCTTTTCCTCTCCTCAAACTCCATCTCTGCAACACCGGGCCCCATGCCCTTAACATTTCCGGAGAAGGCATCAGCGAGGAGATCCTGTCCGGCACCATAAAGTTTCAGTTCTTTTGCAACCTCGGTACACGCAACAAATGTATCCCATGCAAGCTTGTGTATTTTCTCGGCATCTATACCATGCTTATGGGTCATGATGAGTTCCAGGTCATCACCGCATCTTGTTACATGGAAGTCAATGAGCATTCCTTTCTCTTTAGTATTGGATAATCTTTCTTTTGCAGTCTCGATCAGGTCGTTGTGAATGCTCGAATGTCCAACATAACCACCGACATCAGCCTTAATTACACTTAATGTTATTTTGTCTGCCATTGTGCCTCCTTTATTTCTTCAGAGATTTTCCAATCCTTCTCTCTATTGATTTTACCTTCTCGTCTATCCTGTTAGGTTTACCCTTCCTGTCATCAACGGATATAGTTGTTAGTGCTCGATCTCCTCTCTTCATTACAGTCCCGTGGCATTTTTTGATGAGCTTCATTACCTCATCCCATTCACCTTCAACAACTGTACCCATAGGATTAATTTTATAGGGAAGTCCACTTGTATCGACTATCTTTAATACCTCGGCAAGCTGGTCTCCGATGCTACTGCCAACACCTATTGGTATAATACTGAATTCTACAAGCATAATCCCTCCTTTTTTCAATGATCAAATTCCAATTACAAACCACCAATTTCCAGATAAATTCCAATCACCAAATCCCGAATCCCAAACTCTATTTCCCTGTTTGGTTATTATCATTTGGTCATTGGTTATTTTAACTTATAGACTAAAGGATAGCAAAAAGATTTTTAAAAGAAAAGGGGCAGGTTTCCATTATCCCCTTTTCTTTTAAAAAATATTCAATTTATCTTACAGCGTCTTTGAGTGCCTTGCCGGATGTGAACTTTGGTATCTTGGCGGCAGGGATTGTGATAGTCTCACCAGTCCGTGGATTGCGGCCTTTCCTGGATTTCCTCTTTACAACCGAGAAGGTTCCGAATCCGACGAGTGTAACCTTCTGTCCTTTTTTCAAAGCTGATTTAACGGAGTTTAGTGTAGAATCCAGTGCCCTTGATGCATCTGCCTTACTTAACCCTGTGCCTGAAGCAATCTTGTCGATAAGCTCTGCTTTTGTCATCTATATTCCCCCCTTTCATAATAAAGAATTAGTTAGTACAATAAATAAAGCTAACTAACAGTATCAAGGAAGAAATCCTTTTGTCAAGCCAAAATTTAATGTTTCATCCCAAAATTTAATGTTCCTTTCTTAGAAAAACTCGTGCCAGTTCGTGCTTTGTTATGCAGTTAGGGTTCGTATTTCTCATAATATAGCGGCATAGTTGTCGGGATAGAAATCTATAAGTGCACGCCGGGTCCCGCGTGCAATTCCAACGGGGGTTACAACTCAAAGGGTTTTGCTACTTATGTTTTATTTTGAAATGTTTCACATTTAGCTTTACGTAATTTCGACAGTTTTTGAGTTGGATATCTTCCCGTCACCCTGTTTAAAACAATATATAGTAGTCTTTTAATCTTTAAAACACAGAATGTAGATTTATTATTTTTTTTCTTGACATTAGTTTTCTAACACACTATATTGAGTGGTAAGAAGTGGTAAAAAGTGGAGGGAAGGATGCCGGCTTTTTCGGGAAAATACTACTACTCTGTTGACCCAAAAGGAAGAATCATTATTCCTGCTCCTTTCAGAGAAATAATCTCAAGTAATTATAGCACAAAACTTTACATCACAAATGCTCCTTTCGACCGATGTCTTTATATCTACCCATTAGAGGAATGGAACAGGCTTCAGGAACTGGTGCGGACAAAGCCAAAATCTGATGAGGCTATAAGGTTTTTCTTAAGAAGGGTTATTGCATCTGCTGTTGAGGTAGAGATGGATAAGCAAAGTAGGGTTTTGATACCTGTAGCTCTTAGGGAAGATGCAAATATAGATACCAATGTTGTTATAGCCGGTCAAATAGAAAGAATTGAACTATGGGACAGAAATGAGTGGGATAGCCTATTTGACCTCTCGAAGGTAGATAAGAAAACTATCGAAGAAAAACTTTCAGCTTATGGTCTTTAGGGGCTCTCAGATTACAAAATGCGGGTTAAGACCGTAGATTGTAAAGAAGGTTTTAATTGATTTTGTATTTTAAAAATTGCACTCTTCAATTTACACCGGGGGATTTATTGTAGAGATTCCTCATCTACCTGTTATGGTAAGAGAGGTGATCGAGATGCTTGATTTAAGACAGGGTGGAGTATATGTAGATGCAACAATCGGCCTTGGGGGACATTCAGAAAATATATTAAGATTGATTGGACCTGATGGCAAACTTATCGGAATTGACAGAGATGATGAGGCCCTTAAAGTGTCTGAAAATAGGCTTTCAGACAGAAGAGTTGTTCTAAAGAGGGGAAATTTTTCGGATATGGAAGGCCTGGTTTATCCAGAAGGTATCTCTGAGGTTGACGGCATCCTATTTGACCTGGGTGTCTCAATGTTACAACTTAAGAATCTCGAAAGGGGATTTAGTTTTGTTTCTGATAAACGTCTGGATATGAGGATGGATAAAAGACTAAAGGTGTCAGCATGGGAAGTTGTGAACAGATATAACGAGAAGGAACTCGGAAAAATATTGAGGGAATTAGGCGAAGAGTGGTTGTCAAGAAAGATAGCAAAGGCAATAGTCAGTTTGAGAAGTAAAAAACCTATTGATACCTGTTCAGAGCTATCAAAGATTGTAGAAGGTGTATATGGTGGAAGAGGCAGAACACATCCTGCAACAAAGACATTCCAGGCATTGAGGATAGAAGTGAACAGGGAACTGGAGCAGCTCAGTGCAGGGCTTGATGTTTCGTTAAGGCTTCTTAAAAAAGGTGGGAGATTGTGTGTAATTTCATACCATTCGTTAGAAGACAGGGTAGTTAAAAAATTTATGGCAAATAACTCAAAAAAAGGATTACTCAGAATTATTACAAAAAAACCAAAAACACCATGCCCTGAAGAGCTCATGTTAAACCCTTCTTCAAGGAGTGCAAAACTCAGGGGAGCGGAGAGGATATGATACACACGGGTAGCAGTAAGAATATAATATCATTTATCTGTAATGCCTTATTTATTACCCTCTTGATCATTGGAGTATTCGGTCTTGTATATCTCAGATCCAGCGCTATGAAATTAGAGTATAATCTCGGCGATCTTGAAAAAACGAAGATGAATTATCTTAGAGAGAGGAAAACATTGCTTGCCGAAAAGGCAAGACTCCTTTCTCTTAAAAAATTTGATGTCTCTTCCGGTGAAACATATGGTTTTATTTTTCCTGACAGGATTAAGGTAATACACGTAAAGAGACAGAAAGAGTCTTTGCCTTATAGGGCTTCGCTGGAGAGTAGGTAATTTCAAAGAGGTAGATAGTTTTGAATAAAAAGAGGGCGATCATTCTAAGTACCGTCGTAATTTTTAGTTTTTTTGCTGTATATTTGCGCCTTATAGACCTGATGATACTCAATCATGAACGTCTTTTGACAGAGGCTAAAAGACGACATATAAAAGTTGAAGACATCCAGGTGAGAAGAGGAATAATATTTGACAGGCGGGGACGGGAACTTGCATTAAATCTTGAACTCGAATCTCTTTATTGCGACCCGGAGAAACTTGATCTCGGCAATGACGGCGTAATAAGACTTGCATCTGTAATGGCGAAGGAACCGGAGGTTATCCTCTCGAAGATTCCAGATAGGGGGAGATTTGTATGGGTCGAAAGGAAACTCGAACCTGATACTGTAGAGAGGATTAAAGGGCTGAATATCAAGGGTCTGGGTTTTATTCCCGAGGCAAAGAGGTTTTACCCGAAAGGTGAACTCGCCTCTCACATTCTCGGATTTGTTGGTATAGACAACCAGGCACTTGAAGGCGTCGAATTGAAATACAACAGATATCTGAAGACTACCGGTGGGAAGGTGTTCTTTGGAAGGGATGCTGGTGGCAGGATACTTTCATCAGGAGTGGAAATAGAGGCAAAGGGAAATAATATTGTCCTTACAATAGACGAAGGACTCCAATATCTTGTCGAAAAGGAGATTGATACGGCGATGTTAAAGTGGAAGGCATCTGCAGCAACAGCCATAATGATGGACCCTTTCACTGGCGAGATACTGGCCCTTGCTAACAGGCCTGCATATGACCCTAACAGCGCCGGAAGTGTTAGAGATTCAGATAGAAGAAACAGGGCGATAACTGACTGCTATGAGCCAGGCTCTACATTTAAGATCGTTATTGGTGTTGCCTCACTTGAAGAAAAGGTAGTAAAGCCCGGCACATTAATTGACGTGAGTAAAGGTTATATTCAGGTTGGAGGTAAGACTATTCGCGATGTCCATAAATATGGGATTCTGACATTTAAAGAGGTTATTCAGAAATCTTCAAATGTTGGTTCTATTGCTACCGGCATGAGACTCGGAAAGGATAGGATGTATAAATATGCAAAACTTTTAGGGATTGGTGAAAAGACAGATATAGACCTATTAGGTGAAGTTTCAGGGTGGATACGTCCGCCTGAAAAATGGTCAAGCACATCTATTGGTGCGATACCAATTGGTCAGGAGGTTGCAGTAACACCACTTCAGATGCTCAGGGCTTATTCTGCAGTTGCGAATGGAGGATTTCTTGTCAGACCTCATGTTGTTTCTGAAATAATTTCGCCGGATGGTCAGATAATTGCTTCTTTCAGAGATAAGAAGATGAATCGCATAATTTCTGCAAAAACCGCGGAGACTTTTAAAGATATACTAAAAAGCGTTGTAGAAGAAGGAGGAACCGGCAGAAGCGCATCCGTCGATGGAAACGAGGTTGCAGGCAAGACAGGCACAGCACAGATTATAAACCCGGAGACAAAAAGATATTCGAAAGAAAAATATGTCAGTTCATTTGTGGGTTTTGTTCCGGCTGACAACCCGAGGCTCGCGATGATTGTTGTTATCTATGAACCTAAAGGCCAGATTTACGGAGGTGTGGTGGCTGCGCCTGTTTTTAAGAATATCGCTAATCAGGCACTATCATATCTTGATATACCAATGGATGATGATACTTACCAGGCTACCTTATTGGTATCAAAATGAGGCTTAAGGAAGTTATGCGTGGTTGTGATTACACCCCCTCCCTAACCCTCCCCCCTCGAGGGGGAGGGCTGGGAGAGGGGGATATGGATATCTCGGGCGTAGCCTACGATTCACGGAAGGTAAAAGAGAATTGCCTTTTTGTAGCGATTACAGGTGAAAGGTATGATGGACATGATTTTATCAAAGATGTGATTGAAGGGGGTGCAGCTGCAATAGTATATGAAAGGAATATAAATGAAACGGGGAAAGGGAGAATGGGAGAAACGGGGACATACTCTCCGGTTCTCCGTGTCTCCGATTCACCGAGTCCTTTACCTTTATATATATCTGTTAAAAACACCAGAAAGGCACTTGCTTGTATAGCTAATAATTTTTATGGAAGGCCATCAGATAGGCTTACACTAATAGGTATAACCGGTACAAATGGGAAGACAACGACAACTTATATTCTCAAGTCAATACTTGAATCATGGGGAAAAGAAGTTGGCCTCATCGGCACAATTCAATACTTGATAAAGGACAGAGTTTATCCTGCACTACATACGACACCCGAATCCCTGGAGTTTCAGGGCCTTTTAAAGGATATTTTTTTATCAGGATGTACACACGTTATTTCAGAGGTTTCTTCCCATGCCCTTGCCCAATATAGGGTAGATGGTGCCGGCTTCAAAACCGCGGTGTTCACAAATCTCACCGGGGACCATCTGGACTTTCATAAAACTATGGAGGATTACTTTAGGGCGAAGGAGAGGTTGTTTAGAGAGCTCCTTAATAAGGACGGGACTTCTGTAATAAATCTTGATGACCCATACGGGAGGAGCCTCGTATCTTCATTGGTAGCTTTTTGCCGATCGCAGAATATATTGACATATGGCCTTGAGACCGGGGCTGATATCATGGCAGTTGATATTGATAACTCATTCCAGGGGTTAAGGTTTAAGATATTATTTCGTGGCAGGAATTACGATATCTCATCTCATTTAATAGGTCAGCCCAATGTGTATAATATAATGTCTGCAGTTGGTGTATCGATCTCGCTTGGGGTACCATGGCAGGTAATCCTTAAAGGCATAGAAAAGGCGGGTAATGTTACAGGGAGATTCGAGAAGGTTGATATAGGTCAGGGTTTTCTATGCATTATTGATTATGCCCATTCTGAAGATGCCCTCGAAAGGCTAATATGTACTGCAAGAGAACTTACCTTACCTCCCCACCCCCCCCTTACTAAGGGGGGGTACAGGGGGGGTGATTCTTCGCCTCGCATAATTACCGTCTTTGGGTGCGGGGGAGACAGGGATCGCGGCAAGAGACCAAGGATGGGTGCGGTGGCAACGAGGCTTAGCGACTTTGTGATTATAACCTCGGATAACCCAAGGTCTGAAGAACCAGCCGATATAATTAAAGAGATCGAAGGCGGAATAGTAAGTAAGAATTATCTCATAGAGCCTTACAGGCGAGAGGCGATCATGAAAGCGGTTGACATGGCAGATGATGGCGATATTGTGCTTATTGCGGGCAAAGGGCATGAGGATTATCAAGAGATTAAAGGTGTTAGATATAGGTTTAATGACAGGGATGTTATTGAAGGGGCAATAAAGGATAAATTACAAAGAAAGGATTCAGGGAGTCAAGGGGTCAAGAATGCGGGTAAAAAATTACTCGACCCCTCGACCCCTTTTAGTAGCACTTAATTGATAGAAGAAATAGAAGAGATTATGGGAACTTTAGAGGTTGAGGACGTAATTGCAGCGACTGGCGGTAAGATTATTTATGGTGAATCAAGTACATTCACCGGGGTATCGATTGATTCAAGAAAGATAAAAGAAGGCGAGTTATTTATTGCACTCGAAGGCAGGAGATTTGACGGTCACAATTTTCTTCATGAGGCATTAGAGAGAGGAAGCGGTGCGATAGTAAGTTCACAGCCGACGGGTCCTGTAAGGGGTAAGACAATAATCTATGTGAATGACACACTGAAGGCCCTTCAGGTATTAGCGCGTCATATGCGTCTAAGGAAAGAAATCCCTGTTATTGGTGTAACAGGCTCAAATGGTAAAACCACGACAAAAGAACTTATAGCCACAATCCTTGGCACTGAATACAGGGTGCTGAAAAATACGGGTAACCTAAACAACCATATTGGACTCCCGCTGAGCCTCACGGGGATAAAGGATGCCGATGAGATTGTTGTGCTCGAGATGGGCGCAAGCGGACCCGGTGAAATAAAGGATTTATGCGAGATTGCAGTTCCAAATTACGGGGTTTTAACTAATATAAGCCAGGCCCATCTTGAAGGATTTAAAGATATTGAGACAATCAGGAAGACCAAGCTTGAGCTACTCGATTATATCAGTGTAGCTATTGTTAATGCTGATGATCCTTTTTTGATGGAAGGGATTTATGAGTTTGGGTTTAAAGGCCGGTTAGTAAGGTACGGGATAAAAAATCCTGCCGATATCCGTGCTACTGATATAAGACTCTATGAAAAAGGCTCCTCTTTTATTTTACACACTGGTGAAAACAGATCAGTAGAAGTCCATCCAAGGATATCGGGGATGTTTAATATTTACAATTTACTTGCAGCTTCCTCGGTTGGCTGTCTTTTCAATATTGACCTGCTAAATATAAAAAATGCGATCGATTCTTTTGCAGGTTTGCCGATGAGACTTGAGTTCAAAGAGCTGGACGGTATAAAGGTCATAAGTGATGTATATAATGCGAATCCTGCCTCGATGGAGGAGGCGATAAAGGAGCTTGTCAGGATCAAGAAGGGAAGGACAATCGCTGTTCTCGGCGATATGCTGGAACTCGGTTCTTTTGAAGAAGAGGCTCATAGAAGACTCGGCAGGTTTATGTCAGGATTTCCGATCGACATCTTTATTGCAGTAGGGCCGCTCATGGCCTTTGCTGCATCAGAGTTTCAAGGTGGTGTTCATAGGTTACAGAGTGCTGAAACAGCAGGAAGGCTGTTAAAGGATATCTGTAAAAAAGGAGATACAGTTTTAATAAAGGGATCGAGGGGAATGAATATGGAACGGGTTCTGGCCGATGGCTCGTAGAGAGGTGTAATGTTATATAGCCTTTTGTACAGCCTGCATGACTGGTTTTCGCCTTTGAATGTCTTCAAGTATATTACGTTTAGAACATCGCTGGCTGTGCTTTCAGCAATGGTTTTTGCCATGATTTTAGGTCCCTGGATGATAAGCAGACTGAAGAAATTAAGTATGACTCAGCAGATAAGAGATGATGGTCCCAAAACTCATATGGACAAGGCAGGCACTCCTACAATGGGTGGGCTGCTTATTATTCTATGCTTACTACTCTCGGTTTTCATGTGGGGAGACCTTAAAAATATATACGTCTGGACAATGATTGTTTCACTTATAGGTTTTGGGGGTATTGGCCTTATTGATGACTATCTGAAGATCATGAAAAAGAGTCACAAAGGCCTCCGTGCATACCAGAAGTTCGGTATGCAGATGACCCTTGCTCTTTTAATTGGAATTTTTCTCTACATGAATCCGAAAGACCCATATACAGACGTGTTAAGCATTCCATTTTTTAAGAGATGGCTCTTTGATCTCGGATGGTTTTATATACCATTTTCGGTAATCGTAATTGTAGGCTCATCGAATGCAGTCAACCTTACGGATGGTATAGATGGGCTTGCAATAGGGCTTGTTGCAGTTGCGGTCTTGGCTACAGGCGTACTTGTTTATATCTCGGGACATAAAGGCTTGGCTCAGTACCTCCAGGTCCTTTATCTACCTGGCACCGGCGAGCTAACAGTTTTTTGCGGTGCAATGTTTGGTGCCTCAGTAGGATTCCTGTGGTATAACTCATATCCGGCAGATGTTTTTATGGGTGATGTGGGTTCGCTTGGGCTTGGTGGCTCGCTTGGTACAATCGCTGTAATAACAAAACATGAGATAGTCCTTGCATTAGTAGGTGGAATCTTTGTTATAGAGACAGTCTCTGTTGTACTACAGGTGACATCCTTTAAGCTCACTGGTAAGAGGATATTTAAGATGGCACCTATTCATCACCACTTTGAATTAAAGGGATGGCCTGAGCCTAAGGTCATTGTGAGATTCTGGATAGTTGGAATAATGCTTGCTTTATTGAGTCTTGCAACTTTAAAAGTGAGGTGATTATGGGAAAAAAGTTACGAGTCAAAACAATTGAAAAAATTATTTTGTTTTTCTTTCTCCTTGTCACTTGTCACTTGTCACTTGTCACTGTTGTAAATGCTGATAAGATTCATTCCAAGGCAGCGGTTGTAGTGGATACCTCAACAGGAAAGATTCTATATGCAAAAAACCCGAGCCTTAGACTTCTTCCGGCAAGCACAACAAAGTTAATGACAGCAATAGTTGTCATAGAGAATGCAGATCTCTCGGATGTTGTAGCAATAAGCAGAAAAGCCTCTCTTGTTGCTCCTCATAAGGCAGGTTTTAGAAAAGGGGATAGGGTCAAAATCGAGACGCTTCTTTATGCTGCACTGCTGGGGTCTGCAAATGATGCCGCTGTTGCCCTCGCAGAAGCTGTTGCAGGTTCAGAAGCAAGATTTGTCCGTCTTATGAACAAAAAGGCCGTTGCCATAGGAGCTAAAGATACTAGATTCATAAACCCTCATGGTCTTCCCGGATCCGGCCAGTATACCACTGCCTTTGATTTATCAAGGATAATGGTTTATGCGCTTAGATATCCCAAGCTGAAAGAGATTATCGGAACCCGTGTAGCAGATATCTCAACAGAGAACGGGGATGCCATGTTTGTTAGAAACACAAACAGGCTTTTATGGTCTGACGAAGACCTTGTGGGAGGAAAGACAGGATATACGCGCAAGGCGAGGCATTGTTTTGTATGTGCTGCTGAACGAGAAAAGGATACGGTTGTGGTTGCGCTCCTGGGCAGTCCGAGCAGGGAGACCCTCTGGAGAGAATCAGTGGTACTGGTGCAAGGGGGGTTCCGGGCTATAGCGAACAATGAGGAACCAAACATTTATTTTGCAAAAGCAGACTATGATGCCATTAGTCCGAAAAAGGCATCGTATAAGAAAAAATCAAAATTAAAAATTAAAAAATCAAAATTAAAGACAAAAACAAAATTTGCAAAGAAAAAGGGTAAGACGAAGCTATTTGCAAAGAAAACAATGAAATATAAAAAGGCAAAGCTGATTGCAAAGAAAAAAGGGAAGGCAAAGAAGTTTGCAAAAAATAAGAACAAGAACGGGAAGAATTACAGGATTGCAGAGAAGGTTGGAGATAGACATAAAGGGTAAGAATGTGACAGTTGTTGGCCTTGCAAGGAGTGGTATAGGCGCGGCAAATCTGCTCTCTGAACTTGGAGCAGAGGTTACAATAGCAGATATAAAGACAGAAAGCGAGCTTGAGGATTTTATACCGAGACTTAGCCCTTCGGTCAGGCTTGCTCTGGGAGCACATCCTGAAGATATATTCTTATCACCTGATATGATAATTGTCAGCCCAGGTGTCCCACTCAGTATCCCACCTATTGTGAATGCAAAAGCAAAAGGAGTTCCCATAATGGGTGAACTCGAACTTGCATATCAGATAGCAACGTATGGATCAGATAATCCTCCCATTCTGCCGATAATCCCCCCTCACCCTCCTTTAGAAAAGGGGGGAAGGGGGGATTTGATAAAGGGATGCGGAAGGGGATTTCTTGCTGTAACCGGCACGAATGGAAAATCAACAACGACAGCCTTACTCGACTTCACGATGAAAAAAGGCGGGTTCAGAACAATCCTCGGAGGGAATATAGGT
>Ga0154888_1196_pt2 | contig 17791 bp, 19 predicted proteins | sample Rifle2008BG19ft_FD_105860 | JGI IMG/M metagenome (GOLD analysis project Ga0154888, IMG submission 105860) | Thermodesulfovibrio sp. RBG_19FT_COMBO_42_12
TTTCTTAAAAGATTTCTTGCCTCTTTGTCATTCTCGATCTTATCCGGCAGCGCCACATTCATTTTTAGGAAATTAAACCATTTTCGAGTCAAATCGGAATGAGTTTCAAGAGAAGAGAATGGACTCTGAATATCTTCCGGCCTAATTAAAAGTCGGTTCCCAATTTGTTTATAAATCAAATCAAGGTCTTCGCCTTTTGATAATCTCTCATAAATATCTGTATATTCAAACCGCCATTTATCAACAAGAGAATTATCCTGCCACGGCTTATAAATTTCCCATGATTTTTTTGGTTTCTTGCCCTTAATTCTTAATGTTCTGGAGATAGTTGAGGCCCGCCAATCAGCAACTTTCAGAAGTAAAAAACCAGAAGGAAAAGGATATTGAATTAGCGGACACCTATGACTTCTCGCCGGTGGCACACAATGATGAAGCAATGACCAGTATCCATGTGTTTTGATGATTTCAGCTAACTTTATCTCTTCGCAGGGGTGATAATGATGCCCATCGGCTATAAGCTTAAGAATGTCATGCTCATATGCTTTTATTGTATAACTCAACATATCCCCTTGTACTCTAAAACCAGTAAAGAATACTATTTCCTCTCCTTGCAATTGTCAAGAGAGTCTACTAAATGCCAAATAATATAATTCTCACAGAAAGAAATAAATACCGCTTCGCTCTTTCCACTCCCCGTTGGTGCTCTTAGTATGACAGACTCGCTTCTTGCCAACGCCTCATAAATTGCTATCTGATGCGGATAGGGCTCATGACCTGTGAGGTTTTTAAAGATTGGGTACTTCTCAAAGATCATCAGCTTCTTTTTTACTTTGTTTTCTAACAAAAAGAAGGAAATCTCTGAGCCCTTTACATGGTATTTCATCTAAATAACTCTCTGTAACTCTTTCCTCATCTCCATCATGGAAATGTTTAGGAAAAGTTTTAATCTCCTGCCACTTTTTATGGGGAGCATTGTCATGACGAAATATCAATCCGTCTAAATGTCTTCTTTCCCAGTGACAGCTATATCGTCCTTTTAGTTTTAAAGAATACCATATATCAACGAAACTCCCATCTTTAAGGATAATTCTAAGCTCATTTATGTCCGTAACTATTGCATCTTCAACGATATCCCAAAACTCTACTTCTGCTATCTCTTTTAGCTTTTTAATATCAGCTATCATCAAAGGGCCTTTAATATCTTTTCCAGTTCTTCTCTTTTAAACTCCAGATGGTCGAGCTTTTGTAAATCCTGCCATGTATCCTTTTCTTCAATCTCACCTTTTTTATAGAGTTCTTCAAACTCTTCAACAGTATAAACGCCATATCTTGTCCCCATCCTGAATATCTCTGTCTTTATCTCTCTAAGTTTTTTTCCTAAAAAAGACTTTAAGCTCTCCCTGAGCATTTCTTCCTTTGAAAGGTTTAATTTCTCAGCCAGGGCTTCTATTTCCTTGGTCTCTAATCGCATGGCTTACCTCCTTTTAGGGAATCTTTTTACACTCCTGATTATACTTAGAAAACTCTTTTAGGGTATCCTAAACAAACAGTGCTCCCTCTTCCCGCTCCCTGTCGGTGCCCTGAGGATACGTATTTCCCCCTCACCCATACCCTCTCCCACAAGGGGAGAGGGTATTTTGATTTTGCTAATGCCTCATAAGTTGCTATCTGATAAGGATACGGCTCATGGTCTGTAAGGTTTTCGAATTGCATATTTTGAAATCGCAAAAATCATAAATACCTTAAAAACTAAATCATATTCCCATTTCTTTTAGAATAAACCTGGCAATCTTTTCTCCTTCTCTCAAGGCAGATTGAATTTCTTTTAATGAAGGGGATTCTGTGATAAAAGGATAGCGATCTATCAAATAATAGCCTGTTGCTTTTTGGCAGGTTTTTCGAAATCGCTCAAACTTTGGATTATGCTTTATAGACTCGTCAAGGAGTTCTTCGAGGTCATGTATTCTTTTAAGTTTCCAGCCTTTTGATAGAAGATAGGCTTTCAAATACTTTTCTAACGCCTGTTGTAAATGAAATGCACCATCTTCAAAGTCAGAGTCCTCAAGACGGCGTCTAACTCTGTCCAGATCCTGTTTCGCTTTTTTAATCCAATCAGTTGGGTACAATGATTCTTTTTTATCTGGCATATAGAACCTTACCCCTGGTTAGGACATCTTCAAAGAACTGATCACTGATTTTCAATCGTTCTTTTAATTCTCTCGGTGTCATCACCACTGGTTCAAAGGGATAACCACGCCTCACATCTGAAGCAATCCTTCGTACCTCATATAGCCTTTCAAAAAAGGGTCTATTTGTTTCTTTTACAATCAAAAGGTCGATATCGCTCTCCTCGTCCGGTTTTCCATATGCATATGAGCCAAATAAAATTATTTTTTCAGGTCTATATTTTTTCGCTATAACTGTAGCAAGACGGTTTATGACATCTGTTGTTTTTTTATTCATTTTCAATAGGATCTTTATTTATGTTTTTCACAATGTTAAATAACTTTAGCATAACCATAACCATTTTCCTACTCCAAAATTAGTGCCAATTTTAAATATACATAGCCTACATTACACTATTTTAAACCATCCATTCCCAAACACTGCGTCTTCACCCACATGCACATATTCACCGAGCACAATTAATGGCAGAAATTCTCTTAAATCTCCTTCAAAGGTGATTTTACCTACAAAACCGCTCTGGTCGTGTTTGATGGGTTGTGTCTTACTTTTGCGTTTTATTTCTATCCACCTGAGATTTACATTTTTTGTCATTACTTTCATAGCACTTTCTGCAATACCTTTGAAATCTACATCAATTGGCCCGCCGCAATAAGCGACTGAAAGGGCATTAATTCTATCTCTTAGTCTCCTTATAATGTGATGGAATTCAGGAATTCTGACAACTTTACTTTTACCCTTTTCTCCTGTAGGATTGTATTTGATTCTTGTTGGTGTGAAAAACTTAAGAGTTATTATATGCTGATTCATCTTACTTGCATATTCAAGAAGCTCTTTTCCCGTTATTAGTTTCTGAATGTTTTTTACTGTGTTAGATTTGTTGTCATAAATAGATTCTGAAACGCCATTTTTTATAAAATCCCCCCATCCCCCCTTTGCCAAAGGGGGATTAAAGGGGATTATGCTTATATCATTCAGACTAAACTTGCCTCTGTTTAAACCGATTCCCGTCTTTCCAAGTTCGTTAATGGTGACAATTACATAAGGAAGGTAATTTATCCTATCCCCTATAAGAACTATTTCAAACGAAAGGGGCCTGATATATTCAATTTCTTCTTCAAGGGGTGGCTTTAAGACATAGCCACGTGGTACGTTCTGTAGCCGTTTTGCTGGATTGATACCTATAGGATCAAATATGAGGGTATAAGCACATTTCATATTCAAAATGCACTCATTACATTTTGAGCCTTTATCAATTACACATACAATTCTTTTCAATGATGATCCAAAGGCGCCTCTCAAGATGTTACCTTTATTAAACCGGGGCATTTTTAATGTGGTCTCTGGAATGAGGGTAAATCTATAATGGGAAAAAGAAAAATTATCAAGCATACTCACATGCAGTGATAAAAACTAAATAAAAATATTAGAGCCTGTTGCACAAATCCTATTTTGTCACCCTGAACTTGGTTCAGTGTCTCATAAGTACTTGATTTTATTAGATGCTGAAACAAGTTCAGCATGACATTTTTACGCGCATGGTCATTTGTGCAACAGGCTCAATAGTAACACAATATAAAAATTCAGACATGTTATTTTTAACCAGTATCCCTCAGTGTCAGATAACCTGAAAAGATTATCAGTATCCCACCGATAATTGAATTTATCCCTGGTGTTTCCTGTAAAAATATCATGCTGAAGATTATTGCACAAACGGGTTCAAGATAACCAAGGACGGCGGCCTTGTTAGCAGTAACATATTGAAGCCCTTTGTAATATAAAATTGGTGCAATAGTTGAATGAACTATCCCCATCAGCAGAAAACTCCATACGGCATTTAAAGGGACCTCCCTTACAAAAGGCACGAGCATGACCGCAATAGCAGCGTTTGAGAAAAAGGTAAGCACAAGCGGGTTAAAATTCCGTGCATACATCCTTACAAATATAACTATTATTGCATATGTAAGCCCTGAGAATAGGCCGGCCATTATGCCTATCGTCTGATCCTTCTGCAAGGAAAATCCATCGAGCATGATCCAGAGGCCTATCGAGGCCATAACTATTACAATAATAAGCCTTCTTGTGATTACCTCTCTCAGAAGAAGGGGTGCAAGAAATGCGACAATTACAGGAGCTATATAGTGTGTAAGAACTGCATTCGCTATTGTGGTATGTTTAAATGCATAAAAGTAGGTGAATGTATTTAAGAGTGAAAAAAAGCCGAGTATCATTGGATACTTTAGTCTCTTAATCGGGGGAATCTTTTTCCTATAACCTTTCCGGGATAAAATTATTCCCTGAACGATTATAGATACTGCAACCGAATAAAAGATGAGTATATGTATTTCAACACCTGATAGCCTTACGACCACACCGAGAGAACTCCAGAGAAATATGGCAAGCAGGATATAGATAGAAGCCATTAATCCCTTAAGCCCCCTTTTAGTAAATGAGTATGAGGTGGGATTATCAGAACTCCATATGTAAAACTTTCTTTATTTTTCACATTAATGCTAACCCGGATCATTCTAAAGGAAGATCTTTTACATTTTTTAGAACAAAAGCCCTGAGTTTAGACGAAGACTCCATCTTAATAAGTTGTTTACCTTTATCAAGGACGGATATGAGTATATCTTCAAATCTTTTGCCGCATGAGCATAGATGCTTATCTTTATTGTTCGAAACAATCCTTCTCGCGCCACACTTCGGACATCTCAGAACTCTTTTACTACCTGACCACTTACCCCTCTTTGCTAAAAGCTTCCCTTCAACCTCCATGATATCCATAGAATAATCAACAACAGGTGCACTGCTTATTGATGTGCCTATACCATAGCCATCCACAAGAGGATTGAGTACAGGAACATCTTGTTCCTTTATCCCTCCGCTTACATAGAATTTTATATGTTTATATCCTTTTATATCCAACTCCCATCTACATTCTTCAAGTATCCTGTAGAAGTTACCTCTCCTCGACGATGGGGTATCGAATCTGACCGCAAAAAGCTTTTCGCCAAGTGCTTCAGCAACATTAAGACATTCAAATTTTTCATCAAGGAATGTATCTATGAGAGCAACCCTTCTTAACTTCGGCTTTAAGACCTCGTCATATGCCTTCAAAGCCTCTACCGTTGAGCCAAAACATATAATTAAGGCGTGTGGCATTGTTCCCATGGGGTCTTCGCCTATCAGCTCGCCTGATTTCACAACTGAGACACCATCACATCCTCCGATATAGGCATTTCTTTCAATCATTGGTGCGAGAATCGGATGCATCCTGCGCGCACCAAAACTGATAACGAGCTTTTCACCGGCAAGCTTTTTAAACCTTGCTGCCTTTGTTGCAATACCTGATGCCTGACATATCAAACCCAGGATTGCAGTCTCATAAACACAGAAATCCTGATACCTTCCCTCTATCTCCATCACAGGTTCATAATGATAAAAGACCGTCCCCTCCTTCATTGCCCTTACCTTGATCGGCAGGTGTTTCATCAAATATAGCGCCTCTTCAAGCCCTGCAAATACAGCCCATGGCCAGTCTTCAGGAAGGCTTTTAGCTATAAATTCTGCCTTGACTAAAGGATTGATCCCTTTTACTTCAAGTATCTTTAATGTCCTTTCAAAATATACATCCGTAATTTTTCCATCAATAATATCTTTCGGATCGGCTGTATGAAACATAATCTGTCCTCCTATGAAATATAGAGTTTCTACACTCTAAATAATATCCCTCATTAGATTTCTGTTTAAAATCTACTATTTCTGGCATAAACTGTCAATGCGAATTTCAGGAAGAGATATTAAGGTTCAGCAATTTTAGAGAATTGCTGTCCGCAACCCGTATTTCTTGACAATACAGAATTGATTCATTAGAATTCATTTATGCCGAGGATGGAAAGGGCTGTAGTTGCAATATCTCTACGTCACGGTATATAAAAGTATTCAACAGTTCGTCAGTGTGATGGAAAATAAATTTCAAAGGAGATTTACAGGGAGGTTGTTATGAAAAAACATTTAGTAATTTTTTCCTCAATTCTGATTTTTGCGTCATTGCTTTCATTATCATACGCAGAGACTGAGCAGAAGGGCCGGTTTATGCAGGAAAGAATGGGACAGATGGCATCTCCGGAGGGTGGCTTTGCTGCGATGAGTCCTGATTCAAGATTTGTATATATAGTAGGCAAAGACACACTATATCAATACACGGCTAAAGACCTTAAATTAAAAAAGTCTGCATATATTGGTTCCGCAGATGTAAAGCGATTAATCGGCGGCTCTATTTTCTTCAGTAATGACAGCAAATTCCTCTATATAATGAGGGGGAAGACCCTGCTCCTTTTCGACACCCTTGAGCTTAATTTTATCAATAAAGTGACAATAGAATAAACCAACTGGGGATAAAGTATTCTCGCTCATTCTCAGCCCCGAAAGCTTTCGGGGCTTCCCGGGGTCGCATCGACAATCCGCCCAAATACTCTATCCCCAGTTAGTATTTCCTATCTTATGAATAATTGGGGTTAAGGGAGTGCTTTGTGGGTAGAGCTTGAAAATTTCCTTCGGTATAAGCAAACATAAAATATGGAATTATTTGAAAAGGATAACCTTATCCCCCCTCTTGCATACCGGATGTGTCCCGGAACTCTCGATGAATATGTCGGACAAAGACACATTCTTGGCCCCGGGAAATTATTAAGAAGGTCAATAGAAGCAGACAGGATTACATCTCTAATCCTTTATGGCCCGCCCGGCACAGGCAAAACTGCTCTTGCAAGAATAATTGCTGAAAAGACAAATGCACATTTTGAATGGCTCAATGCAGCTACGATCGGGCTTGACGAAATCAGAAAGGTTATACGTAAAGCTAAAGACAGAAAGTCCACGGGTATACACACTATTGTCTTTCTCGATGAAATTCACAGGTTTAACAAGCTCCAGCAGGACGCCCTCCTTCCCGATGTTGAAGAAGGCAATATAATACTCATCGCTGCCACTGTAGAAAACCCGTTCTTTTATGTAAACTCTGCACTCCTTTCAAGGAGTCAGGTGTTTGAATTAAAACCGCTCGCAGAGGAAGATATCCTGAGGGTCTTAAATAATGCCCTTCGGGATAAGGAACGGGGACTTGGTAATTTAGATATAATTGCAGATGAAGACGCCTTAAAACATATTGCCAGAATGTCAGACGGAGATGCAAGAAAGGCTCTGTCAGCACTGGAAATCGCTGCCCTCACAACTGACACTGACAAAGACGGCAAAGTAAAAATAACAATACAGATAGCAGAGGAGTCGATTCAGAAAAAGGTCATAGTCTACGATAAAAAAGGTGATCAGCACTATGATACAATCTCTGCCTTTATTAAAAGCATGCGTGGTTCAGACCCAGACGCTGCTGTCTATTATCTTGCAAAGATGATTTACGCTGGTGAAGATCCTCGGTTTATTGCAAGACGTATTGTCATCTGCGCCTCAGAAGACGTGGGGAATGCTGACCCCATGGCATTGATCATTGCTACATCTGCATTAAGGGCTGTGGAGTTCATTGGCATGCCGGAGGCGAAGATACCCCTTGCACAGGCAACCATTTATGTTGCAAAAGCTCCAAAGAGCAATGCCTCTTACAAAGCTATAGAAGCGGCATTGAAGGACATTTCTACTGAAGAGACCATGGAGATTCCGGACCATTTAAAAGATAGCCATTATCCCGGCGCTAAAAAATTAGGGCATGGGATGGGCTATAAATATCCTCACGATTATGACGGGTATGTTGAACAGGATTATCTTCCTAAAAAGAAAAAATATTACAATCCTTAGAATATAGATAACGTCATTAGTGTCCAAAATAGAGATTGCTTCGGCTTCGCCTCGCAATAACAGACGCGGGTTTGTCGTTGCGAGCCCGAAGGACGTGGCAATCCCCTTTTCTTGAGATTGGGGAGCCTGTCGCGAACCGATGAGATTGCTTCGGGACTTCGTCCCTCGCAATGACATGAGGGGGGATTGCTAATTTCCATATTCATAGTTTTTTATTTAGAGTCTGTCCATAAAGTCAGGTTTTTTGTCATTCCTGCGGAGGCAGGAATCCAGAACCTATTGAAAACACTGGATTCCGGCTTAAGGACTGCCGGAATGACAGTGAGTACACGTTAGTTTATGGACAGACTCTATTTAAACTCACAACCGTCTTCTGTACATACGGACAATATGGTCTTTCAGGACAATACCTGCATGTCTGCTCGTTCAATGGAGATGCAGAAAAATCTCCCTTTCTCATTTTTGATACAGTCTCCTTGAGGAAAAGCAGACTTGCCTCAATATAATCCTCAATTGTCCGATTATTTTTCTTATCAATCTTTCCGGGAATCCATGATAGCTTTATATCCTTGAGTGAATAGATGCCTACACGTTTTACTTTATTTCCAAGAGCCTCTATCAGCGCTGCATACAGGAATAACTGAAGTGTAGCTCCTTTTGTAATTATCTGTGATCCACTGAATTGTGTTGCCCCTGTCTTATAATCAATAAGCTCAATAACGTATTTATCATTCTGTATAACTTCTGACTTCTGACTTCTGACTTCTGACTTTTTATCTATCCTGTCTATCTTCCCCTTCAGTTTTATCCCCTTTATAATCTCGCCTCTAACGGGAACCTCTGCATGCATGAATGAATATCCTTCATCCGCAAGCCTGCTTTCGAGTTCATATATCCCCGGCAGGATTGAAATAAATGTATCCTTAATCACCTTTTTCCAGTAGTCTTCTACAGGTTTATCAGAGAGGAGTTTGTCTATTATCGCTTCTGCTCTAATCCTGAGGTCATCTGCATCTGCAAATGGCTTTGATATCAGGGCCTGCATAATTTCATGGGCAATAGTTCCGAGAAGCGCTGCCTCAACCTCATACTCCTTTATCTCTAAAGGTTCAAGCTGAAGGACCTTTTCTATAAAAAACTTTCTCGGGCAGTTCCTGTAAGAGTCTATGTCTGTGACCCTGATATAAGAGTCCTCTCCAAATTTATTTTTTAACTTTTCTTTGATACCTTCTACCTCTGTTATATATGACGCAAGATCTGTTCTGCCCTTTCTTATAAGCTCTTCCTCCTTTGAGAAGATTCCATGGACCCGGTGTTTTACATCTCTGTTCCAGGGAAGGAATGGGGACGGAAGAAAGAACCTGTCCCCTTCCATTACCGGATAGGAGAGGTGTAGATTTTTTGTTGATTCTATAGCTCTCTGGAATGTAAATCTCTGGAGGAGTAAATATCTTGTCAGGTTTACAAGCCCGAATTGTGTCCTCACACTGTCAGGCAGCATATGGTCTATATCAGGTTTTGATGGCAAGTCATCGTCCCTGAGTCCACCGATGTAAAGATATTCAGGCTCGATACCCCTTATCTCGGGGAAGCCCATGACCTGAACACCTGTGCCTTCTGTTTCTGTCTCTGTAGCATTCAGGATATGCTTCAGGGCATCTGTAAATTGCCGCAATGTGAGGGTCGCAATGTGAGGGATGGAAGCGGTAAGGTTATCAATAAAGGCAAGATCCTTTACTGTCTTAAGTACCTGATCCTTTAGGTCTATATCCTGTCGGTACGACTTTCGGTACGATCCGATCCCGGCGACTTCAGGAGTACTTACATCAGAGAAATCAAGGCCATCCAAAAGTTTAATGATAACCTCGCAGTATTGGCTATAGTTCCCTTTATCCCTGATAGATTCCAGCGGAGCAAGTTTTTTGAAGACCCATCGAAGTTCTTTTTCAAGATTGGGTAATCTGTTGTCTTTTCCGACTTCAGACTTAAAAAGTTTGAGCCATGCGTCTTTTCCCTTGATTATGCCTGATCTGAGGCAGATATGAGGTATCCATTCTCTGAGCGCTGAAGGCACATTTTTGAAATAGGGTGATATAAGGCATTGTGAGAATGAGAGTCTCGGATAATCATCTGCTACAGATTCAAGCAGCGCTATCAGGTCGAGAAAGGGTCGTGTCCTTTTAGCTGGTTTTGAGATCGGGGTGGTGTAAGGGATTCCGTATCTTGTGAAGATGCGGCCTACCATGTCTGTGTATTTGTATAATGCAGGGAATGTAACTGTTATTTTTTCCAAGTCCCTTATCTTGCCTGATATAAAGAAGTTCTTTATATTTCTTGCAATACCTTCAACCTCTTCCTCTGTGCCGGGATAGGGGTGATAAACCTGAGCATGTCGAAGGTCTATAGCCTCTTTTTCAGGGTATAAATAGACCTCCTCAACATGGAAGTATTTCTTTATAAATTTTTTATAACTAACTGTTATATCTGAAAAATTAGTATCATAAGGTATTGAAATAAAGGTATCTTTTGCATTTGCTATCAGCTTCTTCAGAATCGCCTCTTCCGACCCGGTAAGTTCATAGAATCCATCGAGTATAAGGGTTTCAGGTCTGTAATTATGCCTTTCAATCAGGCCGGGGCAGGCAACCATAACATCGTTTTCATCCAGAGCAGAATTTTTATTCATGAGTTCTTTATATGCATTAAATATCCGGAGAGCCTCCATTGATCTATCCGAGACCTCTTCAGGTATGCCGAACTCGTCAAAGATAGCCTTAAGTTCCTTGCCGATAGTTTCGATATCCTTGCCCGGATGACGCTGTTTAATCTCATTGATAAAATTAGTGATGATAGATGCAAAACCTATCCCCTTGTCTGATAGCCTCGATATTATTATAGGCATCAGAGATCCGGGTATGACTTTTTTTTCTCCGTACAGAGAATAAAGCCTTTTTGAGAATTGTTTTATCGTCATCATCTCAGGGTGGATGTAGCAGCTTCCTGTGAGTCCCGTTAGATGCTTGTTATCTGACAGGATGAGTGCATGAAATCTCTTCTGACTGTCCCTGATCTTTCCCGGTGTGGGTGCGATATAGAGGATTTTTGAATAATCAGGACCCTTTATATTGTCAATTGCTGTCCTAAGAAGGGTATCTGTGGATCCTCTATACGGAAAAGGGATGTAAAAAACTCTAATAGACATCTTATTATCTTATTTTTTATTATAACATCCTTTGAAACCTCTTCGAAGGAAAATGCAAAATAGCGCATTTCCTTTAGCTTTCACGTTGTCCAACAATATGCGATTCGGGTTGTTTGTCATTCTGTGTTACGTAAAAATCATTTATGCACACATGGGAAAGCATTTGTGTACATATTGTTAGGTAAATGATTTCCTTCCCTGCTTAAAGCCTGCAGGGACATGTTTATTGTGTCATTCCTGCGGAGGCAGGAATCCAGTGTCTTCATAAATAATATCATATAAATCATTCCATTCAGGATTATTCTTCTCTATAAGTCTTAGTTTCCACTGTCGTTTCCATGCCTTTATTTGTTTTTCTCTACTAATGGCGGCCTCTGCTGTTTCATGTATCTCGTACCAGACTAAACGGTGAATATTGTATTTCTGAGTAAAACCTTCAACCAGATTATTTTTGTGTTCATAAATACGTTTAATAAGATCAGATGTAATGCCTGTATATAAAGTGCCATTTCGTTTGTTACAAAGAATGTAGACATAAAATATCTTCATTCAACATCTCTGGATTCCTGCCTTCGCAGGAATGACGAAACTAATATATTACTTTTCTATCAAAGAAACAAGTGTTCGTTCTTGGCGGAAAAGAAGCCCTTAAGGTTTGGACGATAGTCTTTTCCGCCGTTGTTATCTGCCGGTGCGGGCTTCATATTTTTATCTATTTGCAACATGTGATTTTAATCACTTCTTTTCTGTCGATTTTAAAGTATATATATTAAGTATAAAGTAAAAATCATCTGTATACTCCTTGGTGACGAAAATGAAAAGAGCTAATTTTTTTAAACACTTAAAGCAAATAATTTTTAGATTATCAGGAAATAAGCTTATCAAAGTAATATGTGTATCCTCAATTGAATTTATGTTTATAACTATCATAATTGTATTAATAAACTATATGATTACTTTGTTGAAGAATTATGAATATTACCCGATTAATGAATACCTGGAAAAAATTCACACTATTTATATCTTTTTTGCATATTGTTTTTATCTAATAATGAGAATCTTACAGATGTTATTAGAAAATAGAGAAGATTTTCGCTATAGATTCGTCTCTTTAATAAATTTAGTCCTAAACAACAGCAAATTTCAAGCTATCACTATTAATCTTAGTCCTTCAGGTGCTTGTATATATACACCCATTGATCTTTATGAAGGACAACATCTAAAATTATTTAAACATTCTTTACCCTACCCATATAAAGATGCTTTTGTGCGCTGGTATGATAAAAGAAATAAGAAAGCTGGAATAATGTTTATTAATAAAAAATAATAATTATCTGGCTTCAAGGGAGATCCCGAAACAAGTTCGGGATGACAATTATTGGATAGTATGCCCTCTGCAGAGAGCTTGAATCCGGAGCTTCCATAATCCCCAAAATTGCCGATAGAATTTGGAAACCTTTAAAAGTCAATGAGATGCTGAAACAAGTTCAGCATGACAGTTACAGCTTAAAAGGCTTGAAAATTGTCATTCTGAATTTAGTTCAGAATCTCTATCGGCAATTTTGGGATAATCTCTACTAATTGATATTTTATATTGAATACGGTTATTATTGAAACATTTAAAAAAAGGAGGATTCAATGATAATAGGAAAACCCCTTCTTACAACCAAGCAGATACAGTCTAAAGTAAAAGAGCTTGCAGAGAAAATATCAAATGATTATGCTCGTAAGAACATTTTAGTCGTTGGAATTCTCAGGGGCGCTTTCATGTTTCTTCCAGACCTTGTCAGGGCTATCAAGGTCCCCCTTACGGTTGACTTCATAATGGCCTCAAGTTATATAAAAACCAGTACAACAGGAGAGGTGAAGATACATTGTGATATCAGGGAAGATATAACGGATAGGGATGTGCTTCTCGTAGATGATATAATTGATACAGGCATTACCATCAATTATGTCCGGGAAAGGATTCTTGCGTTGGGCCCTAATAGTCTAAAGATATGTGTATTCCTCGACAAAAAAGAAAGAAGGTTGGTAGATGTTCCCCTAAATTATGTAGGTTTTGATATCCCTAATGAATATGTGGTCGGCTATGGACTTGATTATGACAACCAGTTCAGGAACCTCCCTTACATCTCGGTCTTCAAGAAGAAAACTTAAAAGGTATGGTGTCCTGTCCCATAAATAACTTTACTCAAACTGTCATTGACCCGAAAATCCCCCTCTTTGTAAAGAGGGGGAAGGGGAGATTATTTGATTAATAACTCGAAACATTTGTTCTTAAAAATCCCCCTTTATCCCCCTTTTCCAAAGGGGGATTTTATGGTATTTTCATGCTCGTTTGTGAACCACTATCTCATTTCGATTCCTGTTTGCACGGGGATGACGAAAGAAAACAATGTATAGAACCAATTGGGACAGAACAATAGGTATATTGTAACAGATGTTTGAATTGATGATAGAAACAGATTTTTCTGCAGCTCACCAGATCAGGGGTTACAAGGGAGCATGTGAAAGACTTCACGGTCATAACTGGAAGATTCAGGTGCATGTTGTTGCAGAAAGGCTTAATGAAATAGACATGGTAATAGATTTTCACGAACTCAAGAGGCTTACGGAAGAGGTTATCGCACCGCTTGACCACAGCTTTTTGAATGATATTTTCCCCTTTACCGAGAAAAACCCGTCTTCAGAAAACATCGCAAAGTGGATTTATGACTCTCTCAGAAAAAAAATAAATAACGATAACATTCATCTCTCTGCCGTTACTGTCTGGGAATCTGATGGCGCCTCTGCATCATATTTTGAAAGTGACTGAAACGGCTCCGGCACCTAATATATATCCATCGTTAAGGGAGATAAATTTCAGGTATATAACTGACCTGCCATATAATCAACAGATGTATAAGATGAAATAAAGACAAGACAAAAAAACAGCTAATAGCTGAAGATTTATGTCAAATCTTCCTTACAGACAAATAAAATGATTCATGTTAATATATGTCAATATTCCGGACAGGATTTTTGAGAAGAGAAAATTTTACAGAAGATACCTCTGCATTGATTTTTACAATAAAAAAAGCAATAATTATTTACACAATTATTGAATAATAAAAGCATTTTGCTATATACAAACCTGCAATAATTCAGATATTATAACTGGGCAAATTGTGGTATGACACTTTAGATAAATACTTTTTAGACAAAGATAGTTATGAGACGCAGGGGTAAATGTTTTATTATAATAATAAAACAAAAAATGCTTTAATTCCCCATTAGGATTTTGGGCTTTAATGCATTTTTGCCTTAAAGGGAGATAATTTTAAGTGGCACTAAAACTTGTCATAGGTTGTTGCAGCTACCTTTTTGGAGAAGGGTTAAAGAAACTTCTTGAGGATGACAAGAACATAAATGTCTTAGGGATATTTGATGAAGGTTCAGATTTAAAAGAGATAGTAAAACTCAATGCAGACATGGTCCTTGCTGACCGCGGTGTCTTCCATGGCCTTCCTGAAGATTTTGTGATTGATAAACCGGTAAAAATACTTCTTATCGCCGACAGGATTTGGCTTTCCACAGCATATAAAGACTTGCCGGAGCTGGTTTCAAAAGGGGTAGTTGGCATCCTTCCACCGGGCACTGATTCAGATCTTTTGAAAAAGGCAATAAGGGCTGTTTCTTCAGGAGAATTCTGGATAAATCACAAAATCATAAAGGACGTCCTCTCTCACGGCAGCCTTCAGGCAGAGAAAATAAATCTTACCGGTAAGGAAAGAGAGGTAGTGTCCTTCATCTGCCAGGGGTACAGAAACAAAGAGATTGCCTTAAAACTCAATATTAGCGAGCAAACAATAAAGTCTCATTGCAATCGGATTTATAAAAAGATTGGTATATCAGACAGGCTGCAGCTTGCCCTTTATGCCTACAAGATATGGCCTGAATATAGACAAAATGGTTTAAGACAGAAGTAAAAAGTACAGTAGGTCCTCCGGCAAAAATTTAGCCTTTAGGGTAATTCCAAAATCCAGAAAGTAAACCCGTCAGTTGCATAAAAAGAGAGGCAGATACGCTGAAAAAACCCTTGCTCTACGAGTCGTAGACAAATCTGCAGAATTTTATTCCTGTACACATGACTGCATTCTCTACCTTAATCGCCATCTGAAAAGAGGCCGGCAGGCCACATTCAGGTATATGAGGTGTAGATGGCAAGCCTTTTTCATCATATCTGCCTCTCTACATTGAAGCAGGTTTATACAACGTTTAGTCCAGATCCCGGCTTATATCACAAAAATATATGAATAATCCGGGTTAGGTAACTTATAAAAATGGATACGTTTGTAAACAATTCCGACATATCAGAGTCCAAAATAATCGTTATTAACTATTGTTTAGCCTGTTGCACAAATGGCAAAATCAGGCATGCTGTCATGCTGAATTTATTTTCCGCCTCGGCGGATTCGTTAGAGGAGAACAGCATCTCTAAGCATCTCTATGAGACACTGAAACGAGTTCAGGGCGACAAAAACAGATTTGCGCAACGGGATCTATAACTGTCGTATTTTTTTACATTTTTAATATCCTAAAAATCGGAGTTATTTAAATATCTTTTAAAAATCAATGAGATAGCATTATGGTATAAGAATTGCTATACATAAATAAGCGATAGTTTTATGGAATAGTTAATATGGATCGTTTATATCTAAAAAGACACAAATGTTAAGACTTATATGTCCGAAGTGTCAAAAAGATTCGTATAGCGCCGGAGTAGAATCCTTTACCGGATGTCCTTACTGCGGATTTGTATTCAGTGGAAGGTATGGAGATGACAGAAGGTGCGAAGAGCGTATTAAACAGGAAACACCATTTGCCTTATCATGTCAGGAACAGAACCTTGAAGCGAATACAATTGACTTTTCCGAAAAAGGACTGTGTATAAAGATATTCAGTGAGCCACCAATGGCAGCAGGTGATACTATAGACCTCACTATCGGAGATCTCCGGATCAGGGCAAAGGTCATGTGGGTAAAAAAATTGTCTGATAAATCGCTGGCCGGCCTGAGAAGACTAAACTAAAGTTTTAAATTCCCTCAACCTTTAGTTTTAAAAATCCTTCAAACTTCTTTTTCTTGAAATTATAACCTTTTTGGGATTGAAAAGCCTTCCTATTTAAGCAATAATTAATTGTGTAAAAATTTAAGGGAGAAAATTATTTATGGACTGGTTTGCCTTATACGTTAAATCAAGACACGAGTTTGTTACCAATGGTGAATTGCAGAAAAAAGGAATAGTGACCTTTCTTCCATCTGTAAAGAGGTTGAGATTGTGGAAAGATAGAAGAAAGCTTATTGAATTTCCGCTTTTTCCTGGTTACCTGTTTGTAAATCTCTCTACAAAGTTCGGAGAATTTACTAATGTGCTTAAGACAATAGGAGCCGTACTTTTTGTCTCAGCGGAGCCAGGCCATCCGGCAGTCGTATCGCTTGAAGAGATAAATTCCCTTAAGCTTCTCCTTGAGAGTGGAAAGGAGTTTGATACCTATCCTTACCTAAAAGATGGAGTGCGGATCAGGGTGAAAAGAGGACCTCTGAAAGGCGCTGAGGGAGTTTTGATAAAAAAAGAGGATCAACATATCTTTCTAATTAATATTCACCTTCTTGGCAGAAGTGTGGGTGTGAAGATTTACGGTGATGACGTCGAAGCAGCTTAACCCGGAAAATGCATTTAGCTGAAAATTATAGCAGGCACATATACATCAAAACCTCTTGAATGCAGAATTTGCGTAAGTATAGTTATTTAAACGATATGAATGAAAACGTGCATGTTATCCAAGTCATTAACCCGCTCACGAAGGAGCTGCTCAAGAGCTTTTGCTGCACACATGCCTGCTATCAACTGCATCTTTCGGGTTAATTGAATTTCCGGGTTAAAGATAGCGGATAGCGTTAAGTATTTAGCGGTTAGCAGAGAGGATATAAACTAAAGAAGCGAGATACCTTCCCGGTTAAGAATGTAACTGAGAAGGCGGAGCCTTGCCTTAATTAAAACCCAAATTACGATTCGGGTTAAAGTAATCTTGACTTTTCTGTTAATAAATTTAAAAATAATTTCATGGAATAGTCGAGTATATGAAACTTTATGTATTAAAAAACAGAAAGAATATAGGGAAATTAAAGAGATAATATTTACAGGAGAATGGACTTATCAAAAATAGATAAATCCTGAAAGGAGTTGAAATGTTAAGACTTATATGCCCGAAGTGTCAAAAAGATTCGTATAGCGCCGGAGTAGAATCCTTTAACCCATGTCCTTATTGTGGAACCAAATTTAGCGGAACATACGGATTATACACCAGGTGCGAAGAGCGTATTAAACATGAAATTCCCTTTGTCTTTCCTTATCAGGGAGGGCATCTTGAAGCAACTACAGTAGATTTTTCTGAAAGGGGGCTGGGCATAAAGATATTGGGTGAACCCTCTATAGTAACAGGTGATACTATAGACCTCACTATCGGAGATCTCCGGATCAGGGCAAAGGTCATATGGGTAAAAAAATTGTCTGATAAATCGCTGGCCGGCCTGAGAAGATTAAATT
>Ga0154888_1205_pt1 | contig 17545 bp, 22 predicted proteins | sample Rifle2008BG19ft_FD_105860 | JGI IMG/M metagenome (GOLD analysis project Ga0154888, IMG submission 105860) | Thermodesulfovibrio sp. RBG_19FT_COMBO_42_12
TGCCCCTCCCATCAAGGGAGGGGAGGTATAAATTAAATAAGGGTTTGGTTTGAATGATTCAATTATTGCTTAAACCCCATGTATTGTCAAGAAGGATCTGGATTCCTGTTTACATGGGAATGGATATGAGCCCTTGGCTCCAAAGGAGCACGAAAATAAGCCGTGTCCGTTATTCCCTTCCCGAAAGTTTTCGGGATTGAGCGGGTCTGCGACTCGTCGAGAACCAGAGCCTTTTCACAAAGGAACTGGATTCCGGCTTAAGACCTGCCGGAATGACAGCTTTGAAGGTATTTCAGGGTCAGTGACAGAAAAAAACTTAATGTTCTTATTTTGAGCAGGAGTTGGAGATTTTAAAACAACCCGTGAAACAAGTTCAGGGCAAGGTTCAGAATGGACAGTTAAAACCCTTTTATTGCTGCCCAGACTATATCGAGGAGGAAAGAGGGGTATACACCTATTGCGAGTACTGCCAGAGCTGTTACCCCGAGGGCAACTCCCAATGTTCCGGATTTAGAAATGGCGACGTCAATCTTGGGTTCCTTCATATACATAAGCATGACTATCCTGAGATAGAAATATGCAGATATAGCGCTGAAGACCACAGCTACAATAACAAGCCATGTATAACCGGCATTGATTGCGCTCATGAATACGTATAACTTACCCATAAATCCTGCTGTGGGCGGGATACCTGTAAGGGAGAACATGAATATAAGCATAAGGGCTGCTAATAAGGGGTGATTCTTTGAAAGCCCTTCATAGTCGTATATATTATCGCCTTTGAAACCCTCGGTCCTGAGCATTATTATTACAGCAAAGGCGCCAAGATTCATAAAGGCATATATAAGCATGTAATTCATCATGCTTGTCAGACCCTCATTGTTGGCAGCAATAAAACCGACAAGGGCATACCCGACGTGAGCAACGGAAGAATAAGCGAGCATCCTTTTAATATTGGTCTGGGCTAAGGCAACGACATTTCCAACACCCATTGAAAGAATTGCAAGGGGTATGAGTACTGAAGCCCATTCAATCTTCATACTCGCAAAGGCAATCATAAAGACCCTTCCAAGAACGGCAAAACCAGCTGCCTTGGGACCAACGGACATGAAGGCAGTAATAGATGTTGGCGCTCCCTCGTACGTATCAGGCGCCCACATGTGGAATGGTGCCGCGGCTATCTTGAATCCAAACGCGACAGCGAAAAGTACCATGGAGAGGGAAAGGGCAAGGTTGCCTGTAAGACCATTCTCACTGATATAAAGCCCTATCGCCTTAATATCAGTCGTACCTGTTAGACCATAGATTATTGAGATTCCATACAGCAGAAAGGCTGATGAGAAGGCGCCCAAAAGGAAATACTTCAATGCTGCCTCGTTTGATTTAATGTCATGTCTTATAAAACCTGCAAGGACATATGTGCTAAGGGCCATCAGCTCAAGTCCGAGATAAAGCACGATAAGGTCAGCAGCAGATGCCATGATCATCATGCCAAGTGTTGATGTAATGATGAGACAGTAATACTCTCCGAGATTTACCTTCTCGACAGAAATATACTTAATGGATATTAAAACTGAGATGATTACATTTATAAAAAAGATGAGTTTGAAAAAGGAGCTATACCCATCGGAGATAAACATCCCTCCAAAGGTCATGCCATGAGAACCGATCATGGTAAATGCCACAATAGCAACACCTATAATACTCAAGACCGCAACGACTTCCTTCTTTTTTGTAATGAGGTCCACTAATAGAAGTATAAGGGCAAGGCAGGTCATGAAAATCTCAGGCATTACAGGTCCAAGATCAGGAAATTGAAAATTCATCTGATAACCTCCATGATCGTCTTTGCTATGTTGACCTCCTGCATATCACTCATATTAACCCTCTCTAAAAGATGCTGAACTGTTGGGTGCATAAAGTCAAGGAACTGTACCGGATAGAAACCTATCCAGAAAACGAGGATAATGAGGGGCACGAGCGCCACCATCTCCCTTAAATCCATATCAGGAAGACCGATGACCTTTTCATTAACCTTCGTGAAGAACACTTGTTGATAAAGCAAGAGCATATAAGCGGCGCCTACGATTACCCCTGTGCAAGCAAGCACACCTGCCAGCTTGCTCCTTGTGAAACCACCAAGGAGTGTGAGGAATTCCCCTATGAAACCGTTCGTCCCCGGAAGTCCCACTGCAGCAAGTGTGAAGACCATGAAGAAGGCTGCATAAGTAGGCATATGCGTTGCAAGCCCTCCATAGTCAGCTATTTTTCTTGTATGAGTCCTGTCATAGATTACACCGACACACATAAAGAGTGCACCCGTTACAACTCCGTGGTTGATCATCTGTAAGATTCCACCTTCTATTCCCTGAGTGTTAAGTGCAAAGATTCCCAGGGTGATAAAACCCATGTGGCTCACAGAACTATATGCAATAAGTCTCTTTAAGTCCTTCTGTATAAGACATACGAGGGCTGCATAAATAATGGCTATGACAGAAAGGGTTAACATGGCAGGGATCATGGCCTTTGCAGCATCGGGGAAAAGAGGAATAGAAAATCTCAGGAAACCATATGCACCCATCTTGATAAGGATAGCTGCAAGGATTACACTGCCTGCTGTTGGCGCCTCAGTATGGGCATCTGGAAGCCACGTGTGCACAGGAAACATTGGTACCTTTACTGCAAAGGCTGCAAAAAAGGCCCAGAAAAGCCAGAACTGGACGTTATAAGGATATGTCTTCGTTGTCAGTTCGAGGATATCAAAGGTTTTGCCTGCAAGGAAGTAAAGGAATATAATACCAACAAGCATGAGTAAACTGCCGACCAGAGTATACAGAATGAACTTTAATGTTGCATAAATCCTGTTTGGACCTCCCCAGACCCCGATGATAAGGTACATGGGTATGAGCATAGCCTCCCAGAAGATATAAAAGAGGAATAAGTCAAGGGAGGCAAAGACACCTGCGATTGCTCCACAGGTCAGGAGAATTGAGATGTAGAACTCTTTTACCTTCATCTTTATCGCGTTCCAGGAAATAAGGATGCAAAGAATCGACGAGATGGTAGTAAGTAGAACCATAAGGACACTTATACCGTCTACACCCAGGAAATATTTTATATTCCACATAGAAATCCAATCATATCGTTCAACAAATTGCATCTTATACGTTGTCTTATCGAAGTTTATAAAGAGAGGAAGGGAACAAAGGAATGTAGCGACAGCAAATATGAGTGCTACCCATTTTGTAAGCGTCTCCTGGGATCTGCTTATAATGAGAAGTACCAAGGCTCCTACAACAGGAAGAAATATAATAGTGCTAAGGATCGGATACGGCAGATTATTCATTATTACCTGTTCCATAGTATCACCATAAGATTAAAACAATCATTATAAATATACCTGCAGCCATTATAATTGCATAATGCTGTGCAAGGCCTGTTTGTACTTTTCTAAATACCCCTGCAAATCTTCCTATTGTCCTCGGTACCCCATTCACAATAGCTTCAATAATCTTTGGATCTGTGAAACCAGCAATAAATCTCTGGGCAACCCATATTGAAGGTCTTATTATTGTATAGTGATATAGTTCATCAACATAATATTTGTTGAAGAGAAGACGATAAATAAAGTTAAAGTTCTGTGCAAGTCTGACAGGTATGTCTGTTTTCTTAAGATAGAAGATTGCAGCAATTACTATTCCGGAAAAGGCTATAGTTGTCGAAAGCCCCATCACTCCGAATTCCTGAGCATGGGTACCATGGAACTCGGGATGTCCAACTACGGGTTTTAAGAATTCAGCGAAATGCGCACCTCCACCGAGTACTGTGGGGATGCCAACCCACCCTATTGCAACCGCACCGGCAGCCAGTATCATGAGAGGTATCGTCATTACGAACGGTGACTCATGGAGATGATGTTCCTCATGATGGGTTCCACGGAATTTTCCATGGAACGCAAGGAATATCATCCTGAAAGAATAGAATGGAGTGAAGAATGCAACACAAGTTAGGAGAATCCATACAAATGTTCCTACAGGGCTGCCAGAGGCAAAGGCAGACCATATGATCTCGTCCTTACTGAAGAATCCTGAAAAACCAGGAATTCCTCCAGCACTCAAGGCTGCAAGGAACATTGTAATATAGGTAATGCGCATGTATTTTTTGAGGCCGCCCATTCTCTGGATATCATTACTGTGGACGGCATGAATGACACTTCCTGCAGCGAGGAAGAGTAATGCCTTGAAAAATGCGTGTGTATACAGGTGGAACACCCCAGCCGCATAGGCGCCAACACCAGTTGCCACAAACATCATTCCCAGATGGCTGAGGGTAGAATAAGCGATTACCCTCTTGATATCATTCTGGGCACAGGCGATGGTTGCCGCAAACAGGGATGTGATTCCTCCAACAATGGCTACCACATTCATCGCAATCGGTGAGAGATTGAATATGGCGTTGCATCGGGCGACCATGAAGACACCTGCAGTGACCATTGTCGCAGCATGGATGAGGGCACTGACAGGGGTGGGACCTTCCATTGCATCTGGAAGCCAGACATGAAGCGGTATCTGTGCCGATTTACCCACAGCGCCACAGAAAAGAAGCAGCGCAATCAACGTCATTAAGTTAACCTCGTATCCGAGGATGTTTACGGTATGACCTGCGAAGTTTCCCACCTCGGTAAACACAGAGGTGTAATGGATCGTCCCGAAGGTAAGAAATATCATGAATACACCAAGGGCAAACCCAAAGTCACCAAATCTATTTACAATAAATGCCTTTTTACCTGCATTAGCCGCTGCCTTCTTATTGAAAAAGTAACCAATCAGGAAATAAGAACAGAGTCCAACTCCCTCCCAGCCGAGGTAGAGAAGGAGAAAATTATTTCCCATGACAAGCATAAGCATAAAGAATACAAAGAGGCTGAGATAGGCGAAGAATCTGTAGTAACCTTTATCGCCGTGCATATAGCCAACAGAATATATAAAGATGAGGGAACCCACACCTGTGACGACGAAGAGCATTACTGCGGTGAGCTGGTCAATCAGGAAGCCGACAGAAACCCTGAACTTACCAGAGATTATCCACGTGTATAAGTCCTCGTCTATTATCTTTCCGTGAATGACGTCTACGAGAGTTATTACTGATATAACGAATGAACCAACTATTGCAAGACACGAGATCCAGTGCGCCTTATCCCTTATGAGACCTCTGCCGAAAAGGATATTTATTATGAATGCTGCAAGCGGTAAAAGAGGTATTAACAAATATAACTTCATATCTTTAAACCTTTAAAATTTAAACTTATTATTTTTATCATCCCTTCATCTCGTGAATCTCGTCCACATGGGCCGTTGCTTTGTTCCTAAACAAGGCAATGATTATAGCCAGACCAATAGCCGCCTCTGCAGCCGCTACTGCAATGACAAAGAAGGCCAGTATCTGTCCCCTCATATCCTGCAGGTAGTGGCTCAAAGATATCAGATTGATATTTACGGCATTGAGCATCAACTCTATGGACATTAAAATAATAATTATATTTTTCCTTGAAAGGAAACCAAAAACCCCGATTGTAAAGACTGCCGTGCTGAGCACCATATACCAGCTTAATGGAACCATTGCCTAACCTTTCAGCCTCCTCTTCGCAAGGACTATTGCGCCAATTATTGCGACAAGAAGTATCACTGATGCTATTTCAAACGGGTAGAGAAAGTCTGTATATAATAACTTTCCCAATGCCTTTATATGCGTTTCCTTTTTTATATAATCAATGGAATACATGCCTGGAGGGGCAGCAACAAATGATTTAATTGCCATCAGAATAACTACGAATAACCCTACTGCAAAGGTCAACCCTGATGACCAGGCACTTATATATCTGCCGATTCTGATTTCTTCTCTGATATTCACCAACAACACGGCAAAGAGGAACAAGACGAGTATCCCGCCTGCATAAACAATAACCTGAAGCGCCGCAATAAATTCGGCATTCAAAAACAGATACAGACTTGCTATATGGAAAAAGAGTAACAGCATCCAGAGTACACTATGAATAGGGTTCCTTCTTGTTATAACAAGTATTGATAGCAAAACAATCGCAAATGCAAAATATGCGAAGAACAATTCATTAATCATGAGTGTTTCCCTCTAAATACTGCCTGGCCTGAGGGGGTCCCGAAGTCCTCAGACATAGGCCGCCAGAATTTCTTAAAATACTCTTCTCCCTTTTTACCGGGCATATATTTATCCCAATTTGAAAGCAGCTTGTCCTTTGTCAGATACATATCTTCTTTCTTATAATCGGAATACTCGTAATTCTCTGTAAGCGCTATAGCACCATACGGGCAGGCCTCAACACAAAAGCCACAGAAAATACATCTCAAGACATCTATTTCGTATCTTGCAACTTTTCCTTTTTCTCTGAAGATTTGAATACACTGTGACGGGCACATCGCTGCACAAAGCCCGCAGCCAACACATTTCGACTCACCCTGTGGATTTTTTGCCAGGGCATGCTGTCCTCTGAATCCAGGAGCTATAGGCCTCCTCTCCTTGGGATATTGAATAGTAACAGCATGGGAGAACAACCTGCTTAAGGTAAGGGCCATACCTTTCAGTATTTCTATAAAGAATATCTTGTTTACAAGTTCCCTAACAGTCACTCTTCGCTCTCCTTGCTGTCATAAGAGAATTTTAACGAGACCTGTTAACAATATATTTGCCAGTGCTACAGGTATGAGTATCTTCCAGCCGATAGCCATGAGCTGGTCATATCTGTATCTCGGCAATGTTGCCCTTATCCAGTAATAGAAGAAAATGAATGCATAAACCTTTACAAGAAACCATACGATGCCGGGCACAATTTTTAAAAATGGCAACACTTTTGTTATATACCACGGAATTGTCCATCCACCGAGAAAGCACACGGTTGCTAATGAAGCCATGATAATCATTGCGATATACTCACCGAGGAAGAAAAGGGCAAACCTGAACCCGGTGTATTCTGTAAAGTAGCCTGCAACAAGCTCGCTTTCAGCCTCGGGCATGTCAAAGGGTGTCCTGTTTGTCTCGGCTACCGCAGCTATCGTAAACACAACGAAGGCCACTATCTGGGGTATTGCATACATTCCGTATATAGAGTCACTCTGTGCCTTTACTATATCCGTAAGGTTTAAAGAGCCTGCCATGATCATCACACCAACAAGGCTAAGCCCCATCGCTATCTCATAACTGAGAACCTGTGCTGATGACCTCAGACCACCAATGAATGCATATTTAGAGTTCGATGCCCAACCTGATATGAATATTCCATAAACACCCATACCTGCTATTGCAAAGATGAATAAAAGTCCTACATTTATGTTAGCGATTACAAAATTAGATGCGAAGGGTATAACGGATAAATTTACCATAGATGCGGCCATAAAGATGACAGGGCCGAGATAAAACAGAGGTTTGTCTGCATTTGCCGGGATAATGTCTTCCTTAAAGAATAACTTTAGACCATCAGCAATAGGTTGTAATAGTCCATGCGGACCTACCCTCATCGGGCCGAGTCTCACCTGCATATGTCCGATAACCTTACGCTCAAAGTATGTTGCATATGCCACATGAAGCAATCCGATCCCGAGAACAACAGCAATCTTTATTATTGCGATCCCGACATTAATTCCAATTTTTGTTATCGTATCAAGTGCTTCCGGGCTTATTGCATTCTCAAACATAAATTACCTATCACACTCTCCAAGTACTAAATCAATTGTTCCTATATTTGCTATTACATCTGCTACCAGATGTCCAACGCATAACCTTGGTAAGGCACCGGCATGTATAAAAGAAGGTGACCTTAACCTCATCCTGTAAGGTTTCCCTGACCCATCACTTACAAAATAGAAACCAAGCTCGCCTTTGGGGACTTCTGTCGCAACATAGAGCTCTCCTTCAGGTGCCCTTGCCCCCTTTTTAACAAAATTGAAATGCTCAACAAGGTGCTCTGTAGCTTTTTTGATTTCTTCTGATAAAGGGGCTTTGGCTAATTCTGCCAGTTTTTCATCGCTCAATCCTTTACCGCCAGGCACTATTTTTAAGGACTTGAATTTGCAGGTGACATAGCAGTTAGCGCAACTCAAACACAATTCCTGCTTAATTTTATGTGGTTTTTTCTTCTCACCGAAGATAGCCTTTGCAGGGCATGCCCTTAAACACATCCCACATCCTTTGCAGACTTTTTCATCAATATAAAAAGCATGTTCTTTAGTGGGATGGGTAACGGGAAACATTGCATCCTTTGGATGAAGGGTAAATTTAGGGGCATCTGCCATAACCGGCCCTGGGGGCAACTTTTCGATACACTGCCTGATTATATTATTCGACTGCCTGAACTCCAGCATCCTGCAGCGGTATCTGTCATATGTATCGCCTTCTATTCCGACAGGCACCTCAAAATCAACCTTATCATATGCATCATAAGGCATGTGTTTTCTTATATCATAGGCCACACCGGAGCCCCTTAATGTCGGACCTGTAAGACCCCAGTTTATTGCCTCTTCTGCTGAGATTACACCAATGCCTATTGTTCTCTTGAGCCATATCCTGTTCTGGTCAATCAGGGTCTCATATTCCAGAATCCGTGATGGGAATTCTTCTGTAAATTTATAAAGGCTGTCAAGAAATTCCTGAGAGACATCGTTTTTTACGCCTCCTATCCTCGGATACGTAACAGTGAGTCTCGCGCCGCATATCTTCTCAAAGAGTTCCAAGATCCACTCCCTCTCTCTAAAGCAATAAAGGAAAACAGTCATTGCACCGATATCAAGGGCATGTGTTGCAAGCCAGAGTAAATGGTTTGATATCCTTGACATCTCTCCAACTATGGTTCTTATAAATTTGGCCCTCTCAGGAGGCTCTATATCAAATAGTTTTTCGACTGCAACGCAATAGCCAATATTATTTGACATTGAAGCAATATAATCCATCCTGTCTGTAAGGGGCAGAGCCTGAAAATAAGTCAAACTTTCACCAAGCTTTTCAATACCCCTGTGGAGATAACCCACATAAGGGGTGACCTTAACAATTGTTTCACCATCTATATCAAGAACGAGCCTCAAAACACCATGAGTAGCAGGGTGCTGTGGCCCCATATTGACGTTCAGTTCTCTGGTTTCGAATATCCTCTCTACTTGTTGTTCCATCTTATCCTTTCCATACAAATTCTTCTAATTCCTTTGACCTGTTGAGTACCTCAACAAAACCAGGCCAGTCCTTTTCAAGTTCAGGACCTTTTAGAGGATAGTCTTTCCTTAATGGGTGTCCTTCCCAATCCTCCGGAAGAAGAATTCTTCTGAGATCAGGATGCTCCTTGAATACTATTCCAAACATATCAAAACATTCCCTTTCATGCCAATCAGCGCCTGCCCAGATAGAAGTAACGGTTTTTATGCTCGGGTCATCCGCTGTAACCTGAGCCCTTACCCTTATTTTATGGCGATATCTTATAGAATAAAGATTATATACAACCTCAAATCTCGGCTCCTTTTTGCCGTGGTAGTCAACACCGCAGAGATCCTGAAGGTGGTCGAAACATAAAGCAGGCTCGTCGTGCAGATATCGGCATATCTTTAAGATCCTATCTTTTTTAACGATAACAGAGACCTGATCTCTGAAGTTTGTAATTTCTACTACATCATCAGGAAATGTTTCCTTTATCTTTTCAGCTATCTCGGTTGGTTCCAGCCCCTTGTGGATGGGAACCATTTTTATCAATCTTACCGCCAAGGACTCCACCTCGCTCGTTCTTTTCTAATCTTTTCCTGGAGCTTCATCATTCCTTCTAACAGGGTCTCGGGCCTCGGAGGACAACCGGGAACGTATACATCAACAGGGAGAAAGGTATCACACCCCTGTACCGTACTATATGTTTTGAAGATCCCGCCGGTACATGCACAACTACCCATGGCCACGACATACCTTGGCTCAGGTACCTGATCGTAAACCCTCCTGATAACCGGGGCCATTTTCTTTGTGACTGTACCAGCAACAATTATACAATCCGATTGCCTTGGTGATCCCCTGAATATGATACCAAACCTGTCAAAGTCATAATGTGATGCACCGACTGCCATCATCTCAATTGCACAGCATGCAAGTCCAAAAGTCGTGGGCCATATCGAAGATAACCTTCCCCAGTTAACGAGTTTATCGATAGTTGTGATGATTAAATTCGGGGGGAGTATCCTTGTTCCTTCTTCTACTGTAATAAGCCCGGTTGCCGATGTGTCTATTAACATCTGTGCTCCTTGCTAAAATTTAATCCCACTGAAATGCCTCTTTCTTCCAGGCATACATATAACCAACTAAAAGGATCACAATAAAAATAACCATTTCGATAAAGGCATAAATCCCGATTTTGTCGAAGACCACAGCCCAAGGATATATAAATATCGCCTCAACGTCAAATACAACAAAAAGCATAGCTATAATGTAAAACCTAATAGAAAACCTGTACCTTGGCTCTCCTTTGGGCGTGATACCTGATTCATAAGGCATTAGCTTTTCAAAATATGGCTTTTTGAGTCTGAAAATTGTACCTATTAATAGGGCGCCGATACCGAAAGCCGTAGCAATCATGATGAAGATAAGAACTGGTAAATATTCTGATGGTAAATATGTTCCAGGCATAAGCGTAGATGTTATAATCCAAAAGGTTAGCCCTTGTCAAGTAAAAAATTATTGTTGTTAAGTAAAAAATATTTATGTACTTTTTTGTAAAAATAATAATTGGACTTAAAGTCACCACAACTTTAAACCTTTTGGTTAAGTTTAACCTCGCTCGCGGCCTTACAGCCATAGCATCTTAAGGTTATTATCCGGTGGGAGATTTTTACCATTCCTCTACGGGTTACCCCTGCGGCTTCCTGTGGAGTAAGTATAGAAAAAAAGTTGATAACGAAAATCTTTGTACAAAATACCATGAGAAAAATAAATTCATCTTAGGTAAGATAATGCGAGAGGATGATATGACACCTCTTGAATTTCTATATTACCTTGGCTATTCAATAAAAAAGCGCTATGCACTTAAGAATCAAAAGAGACTCTCAAATAAAGTTATAAGCATTGGAAATCTAACACTTGGCGGTACCGGCAAAACGCCTGCCACAATAGTCTTGGCAGGGGAAGCAAAAAAGAGGGGTTTTAAACCGTGTATACTCACAAGGGGATATAAGGGGACAGCAGAAGGCCCTTGTTTTGTGAGCAAAGGCAATGGGCCGATATTAGATGAACATCGGGCAGGAGATGAGGCATTGCTTATGGCTGAGAAATTAAATGATATCCCTGTTATTAAGGGCAAGGATAGGTATAAGGCCGGCTTGTTTGCACTAAGTTCATTGCCATCAACTCTTCGTCCTGACCTTTTCATCCTAGATGATGGTTTCCAGCACTGGCGGCTTTTCAGAGATATAGATATCTTGCTCATTGACAGCACAAACCCGTTTGGAAACAGAAGATTGCTGCCAATTGGCTCTTTGAGAGAGCCCATCAGTGCGATAAACAGGGCTGATATTATTGTACTAACAAAGACCCCCACCCACCCTTCACCCTCGAAGGTCGGAATCGACTCGTACCGATGGGCAGGCAAGGGAAGGGGTAACAAAAGTCAAATGTCAAAAGTCAAAAATTTAATTGAGGAAATCAAAAGATACAACTCAAAGGCTTCTGTACTTTTTGCAGAACACAGGCCTTCAAAATTTATAAAAACAACTGGTGAGACAATGCCTGTTGAATGGGCAAAGGACAAGAAGCTTTTCGGTTTCGGCGGTATTGGGAATCCCCAATCGTTCAGGGCTACACTCTTATCAGTAGATATTAACTTAACAGGGTTCAAGGCATTTAGAGACCACTACAGATACAATCAGAGTGATATACATACAATAATAGACGACGCAAAAATGGGTGGCGCGGAGTGGATTGTTACGACAGAAAAAGATATAATGAGACTTAAAAGGCTGGAGATACCAAAGAACCTAATTTCGTTAGGTATAGAATTCAATGTTGACAAAAGGTTTTATGAGGAAGTCTTGGGGGGGATAGATGGTCAGATACATCAATGTCAAGAGCAAGTCAAGGACTGAGTTTATTGATATTACTGAAATGGTTCAGAATGTTGTGAAAGAGGCAAATATAATAAAGGGCATTTGCTATCTATATGTACCGCATACTACCGCAGGAATCACAATAAACGAAGGGGCTGACCCGGGTGTTCAACGTGATATATTGAATACCCTGAGCAGGCTTGCACCACATGAAATGAATTATTTCCATAGAGAAGGTAATGCTGATGCCCATATAAAATCAACCATCGTTGGCACGTCCTTAAATATGATTATTGATGAGGGTAAGTTACTATTAGGCACTTGGCAATCCATTTTTTTCTGCGAGTTTGATGGCCCCAGACACAGAAGGATAGCAGTCAAATTTATATAAGGAATGTCTGAAGATAAAACATCTGATGAAATCCAGGCATTCCGTGAAGAGATAACAAGACTCAGAAAGTCGCTTTCAGAACTTACCCCCCCACTTGATGTGCTTTTAAGGCGCAGGAGTTTCAGGATTTATAAAAAAGAACCTTCGGAAGACCTGCTTCTGCCTGAAGATAGATTCATCGGCAGTTTTTATGAGATGATGAAAAAATATTCTTTTCGCTTATTCCTGAGGGATGTCATCAAACACCAGATATTTTTCAGACTTGAGAATGTTACACGATATGCAACCTTAGAGGTTACAGAAGACTATCTTGGATATATAAGAAACATAGGCATTGTTGAAAAATCATCTGATGGCTTCAGACTTTCACTCGGACCCATTAAGAATTTTGGTGAAACGCTTGAATGGTTTGTAGCTGAGATATTTAAAGTGGAATTCGCTGCTGAGGCAATATGGGGTATAAGATTCAAGCGGCCGGGGGTGGGCGGTGACTATGACCTTATTGCAAAGGTAGATGGATCAATACTGTATATGGAGATAAAATCCTCTCCCCCTAAACAGATATATCAGAAGGAGATCTCGGCCTTCATGGACAGGGTCTCTGACCTTTCCCCTGAGATAAGCATTTTTTTTACAGATACAGAACTCAGGATGAAGGACAAGATTGTACCAATGTTCGACGAAGAGTTGAAAAAGAGGCATAACAGTCCTCTAAAGGTGACAAGGATGGAAAAAGAACTCTTTCAGATATGGGACAGGATGTTTATAATAAATGCTAAGGATAGTATAGCCGCAAATATCGAAAAGGTATTAAGCTGGTATTTCAGGAGGAGCCAATGAGTTCAACAGAAATAAGTATATGTGCAGTATGTGCATGGAGGGCAACCTGTCAGAAGAAGTTTTCAGTTTCAGGAAAAGACTTGCGCTGCGCTGAGTTCGTAAAGGACATATCAATAAAAGAAGAACTGGAAGAAGAAAAACCGGAAGAAGAAAAGAAAGATAAAAAGGGAAAGAAAAGTTAGACAGACAATTACTTTCCCCTCTCTCTGCTTTCCTTTGCTGATTCAGGCAGCATTCAGCGGAGTAATACGCTCAACCCTTTTCTTTATGACCCGTGCTGCCTCCCAGAGGTCCACAGCCCGCTGAGCGTTCAACCAAAACTCAGGGGTGTCTCCAAAGAGCCGGGCGAGCCTTAACGCCATCTCCGGGCTGACCCCCCGCCGCTCACGAAGGAGTTCATTCACCGTCTGTCGGGATACACCAAGGGCCTCAGCAAAACCCGATACAGTCAGCCCATAGTCCGGCAAGAAATCCTCACGGAGCATCTCTCCCGGATGAGTGGGGCGAATCTTCCGTTCTCTCTTATTGGGAATACTCATAATGCGCTTCTCCTTAGTGGTAATCTGTAATTTCTACATCATACACGTGACATTAGTCAATATAGACGGGGAATGAAAGAGAGCATCCCGATTCCTCCACCTCATTTCTTAAAAGAACTTTCTATATGCAGCGAAAAATACTGGATGCGTCATAAGTATTCTCAGAAAAACTGATATTTCAAGACTTGACCCTCCGCCTTTCTCCTCGCTAAAATTAACAGTATCTTCATAGACACAGCGCCGGTTATATATTTCAGAGAAGCCCATTCACAATTTAGCCCTCCCGCCAAAGAAGTCGTTGCAGCCTTCCAGTCAGGAAATTTGATCGCCTTTTCTTCTGTCATTACCCCTTTTGTGCTTTATTCCTGAGGGACTCAACCCTTAATGGAACACCTCCTCAGCCACGGCCCCGAAATACCATAAGCCTCTCAGAAGTTTCTTTGCTATAAGCGGATTTATGTAAAACATGTCTATATATTTTCGCCTGATCTAATTTCATATCAAGAAAAAATTTAGCGGTGCACATATTCTGGCGGATATGGCGCATATTCGCCTTCATCCCACAACCTGTTTCTCTCTTCCGGCCAGCATCGCAGAAGCCCTTTTTTACAAAGAATTTCCCGCCATTCATACTTTATCAATATTTTTTCGTATGGAATGCGCTCAGGTTCAAACTCGACCTTTATAACCGGTGAGTATGTCTCATCGCCAAAACCCGTGCCTGCTGTGTCACTTTTATATCTCCTTAAGCCGCCCTTTTCAGACGATTGAGGGGATGCCGGGGCTTTCTCTTTAAGCAGTTGTCTTTCGTAAAGAATCCTCGGCGTTTCCTTTTCCCGGAATATGGCGACCGCAATAACTCCCATCGCAGAGGTATCTCCAAAAGTCCTTACTGCGTAGGAGTCCCGTATATCAGTGAAATAAAATCGATGCACCGTATCCTCATCGGTCCTCCAGCCTTTCAGCCTTGTATAGCCATAAGGTTCCACGATGTACATCCTTTCATTATTCTTGAGAAATGATTTCTTACCGGTGATTATGTTCCTTCCGTCAACAACGATGACCACCCCAATCCTTTCAGGCATATTGTTTCTTATGACAATGCCGTAGTTCTCTCCCTTTTTTGCCTCCAGGTATTTTTTGATTATGTGCGTACAGCCTGTTTCAAAGTCTTTATAGGGTATAACTGAATATTCGCCTCCTCTATCGGAGATTATCTCGACGTCCACTGTGCCTCTTCCGTAAGAAAATGCCGTTGTCGCGGACAACGTAAGTACTACTGCAAATAATATGACTATTACGTAACGCATGGTCTTTCTCCTTTCCTTTGTTAAGCTTTTAGTCTTTAGACAACTATATGGTGTAATTTGTTTCCAAAAATATGTGATAGGTTAACCCAAAAAATACAATTGAATAATGCAGATGTTGCGAAAAGATTTATTTTTCGATACCTTAATGTACCTTTAACTAATGGTATAGCGAATATTTTTATCAATAGAACATATAAAAACAATCTCGATAAATTCATCGAGTTAAATAAATTTTGAGCAATGTCTGCATTATTCGGGTTAAATGACGAAATAGAAGTCTTTAGCAGCGTCTTGTGGAAGGATGGCCTATATTATCGTATATATGACAGATGCGGATAGTTACATTGGTACGTAACCGGGAATGGTCTTTGAACGGCTCTATGTCCCTGTTTTCATGAGAGCCTGGACGGGTTTTAGCCCATAGGGGCTGCCCTGTTCTATGGCTGTCAGGACAGTTCCGCCACCAGTAAAGAAATAGTACTGGGCATTATCCATAACAGATAGGTAGAGGCCGGGACAGAGGTTTTTGAACTCCTGTAAGGTGTCTCCGCCACCGTACATTTTAATAGCAATCATATTCTGGTCTATAGTACTGTCCAGTGCCTTTGAGCCTTCTGCAAAATGCGGTGTATGTCCCATAACAGCATTAACAAATATAGTTTTGGCGGTCGAAATGCTTTCTAAAACAATTGGGTCTTTAAATGATTCAGGGTCTATATCAAGGATGTAACCGTAGTTTTTACCTTCTTTAAAGTCCTTTATTGATATAGTCCTGTATTTATCTTCTATTTTAGCATCCATAATCTCTGACTCAACAATATATGGAAGTTCGATAATCTTTTTATTTGCCTCATCCTTCTCTACAAGGTCTTTTGCCGCAATGATGTCTTTCTCCGGAATGCCTTCTATGTTTATTCCATACTTTGCACAAAGGAATGTGTTATATATCACGCCACCCAATATCAGCCGGTCAACCTTCTCATAAATTGCATAAAGCGGTTTTATCTTTGTGTCATATTTTGCACCTGCGACTACAGCCAAAAACGGCCTCTGCGGATTAATGACAGAATTCAGATTGATGATCTCCTGCTGCATTAAAAAACCTGCATAAGAAGGAAGATATTTTGTAATGTCATATGTGGAGGCATGTGGCTGCCATGAACCGAATGCATCATTTATGAAGATATCCGCAAGACCTGCAAGCTGATGGGCAAATTTATTCCTATCCTCACCTTCTTCTTCTTCACCATGGAACCAGCGTGTATTAGGAAGGTATATGCCGCCTATCTTCCTTTCTCTGAGGCCACGGATGGCAAGGTTAATTGATGTATCAATGCCTAAAATCCCAAACCTTGCATCTATACTGAATTTGGGGATATGAAACCTTGTGTGCAATTTATGTTCAAGATATTCAACTATTGGCTCAACTGATTCGCCCGGTTTGCAACTGATCTCGCCTGTCTTTTTATCTCTTGGCCTTCCAACATGAGTCATGAGGATCGGCCTTCCACCCCTCTCTACTATATTATAAAGCGTACCAAAGGTGCGGTCTATTCTATAGGGATCTCTGATTACACCATCCTTTACAACATTATGATCGAATCTGACAAGAACTACCTTTCCATTCAGGTCAGCGTTCTGAATTAAAGGAAGCACTGGATCTAATTTTTGATCTTCAACGCTCATTTTTCACCTGTTGGGATTGCTTCATTTATTAACATCACAGGTATGCCATCTTTTATCGGATAAAGGAGCTTACATTTCTTGCATATTAGTCCATCTTCCCCACGGGTCGTAGACTTTTCTGTCAATCTAATATCCCCCTTGCATTTCGGGCATGCTAATATCTCCAGAAGCTCTTTGCTTATAGTCATGACTTTTCCCTCTTCCACTTAGTGCTTGTTTATAAATTGCCTTATTTTAGCAATTCTCGGTGAATTTGAAAAGCATTGAGATTCCTCACGGAGCCCTGCCCTGACCCGAACAGCAAGATTCCTCGCTACGCTCGGAATGACAATAAGCGAAGGGTTCGAAATGACAGGCGAAGAATTTGGGATGACAGAAAAAAGATTTCGTAATGTCATTCTGAAGGAACTTATGTGACTGAAGAATTTTGCTCCTTTTTCACCGAGAATTAATGTATAACCCTTATTATATCCACCCCTTCAAATGTGATGGTTCCCACAGCGCCTGTTACGTAAACAAGGACATTGTCTCCTTCCGGTAAGATGTTTATCACACTATTTCTGTTGAATTTAACCTTCAGGTCCGGGATACCGTCCTTGTCATAATCTGCGATGCAATAAGGCCATGGCTCGGCAGGGATATTCCCTTCAAGGAGAACGGATGGTACGATGATATCATGCACATCATATC
>Ga0154888_1193_pt1 | contig 17447 bp, 14 predicted proteins | sample Rifle2008BG19ft_FD_105860 | JGI IMG/M metagenome (GOLD analysis project Ga0154888, IMG submission 105860) | Thermodesulfovibrio sp. RBG_19FT_COMBO_42_12
CTTAAGAAATCATAAGAATCTAATATAGCACGGTTTACCATTATGGAGTAAAATAAATATAAACAGTGTAAACTAAGTAAAGGCAATGAAATTAGGAATCCCCGAAAACTTAAAGAATTATGCCCCTGCATTTATTTCTGGTCTCCTTCTTGTATTATGTTTTCCAACGATAGACCTTTTTTTTCTTGCATGGATAGCTCTGGTTCCTTTTCTTTTATCACTTTATGATAAACAACCAAAGCAGGCGTTCAAGGCCGGCCTGTTTCTAGGTTTTCCTTATTTTTTTGGAACCCTGTACTGGATATATCACTCAATAAACCATTATGGTAACGTTCCCCTAATTGCTAGCATTATTATCGTTATTTTACTCAGTCTCTATCTCAGTCTGTATACAGGTATCTTTGCACTTTTATTCTCGATGACCATCAAGATATCTCGCCTTCCAGCCCTTTTTGTTGCGCCGGTATTCTGGGCAGTGCTCGAATTTTTGCGTTCCTATTTATTTACAGGCTTCCCCTGGTCAAGTATAGGATATAGTCAGTATAAGTTTCTTGCAGCTATCCAGATTTCTGATATAACAGGGATCTACGGTGTATCTTTTCTTGTAGTGGCCGTAAATGGCGCAATAACAGACATTTTTCTTATAAGAAGGCGTATTAAGGATATGCCACTTTTCCCGTTGCTACATACAGTGATTGGATTCTCCATTCTCCTCATATTCATTATCTCAGCTTTTTTATACGGATACTTGAGACTCGGAGAGGAAAGACCCGGGAGACAGTTAAAGGCAAGTATTATTCAGGGAAACATCGAGCAGGATAAAAAGTGGGAACCTGCTTATCAAAACGCTGTCATAGAGTCTTATCGGAACCTTTCGCTCGGGGCAGCTTCTTCATCCCCTTCAATGATCATCTGGCCTGAGACAGCAGTGCCGTTCTTCTTTAAAACAGACAGTGAATATACAAAAGAGCTCATTGATTTTCAAAATCAGCTTAATGCAAACCTCCTTTTCGGAAGTGTCCTTGTTAAGGGGAAAAGGGATGGTAGATACCTTCTTTCAAACAGTGCTGTTCTGCTCGATAAAGCTGGCATGGTCTCTTATGTTTATGATAAAATACATTTAGTTCCTTTTGGAGAATATGTCCCTCTGCAAAAGGGCCTTTTTTTCGTAGATAAACTTGCTGAGGGTATAGGGGATTATACTCCCGGCAAGCATTATTTCAGGGCCGAGACCCCGTTTGGAGGTTTTGCTACCCTGATATGCTATGAAATAATATTTCCCGGGCTTGTAAGAAAATTTTACTCAAACGGTGGAGATTTTATTGTGAATATCACAAATGACGCATGGTTTGGAACGACCCCAGGTCCTTATCAACATTTCAGCATAGCGGTCTTTCGGGCAGTAGAAACCAGAAAGCCTGTGATAAGGGCGGCAAATACAGGTATCTCCGGTTTTATTGACAGCAATGGCAGGATAATATCAAAAACTGATCTTTTTAAACAGGCTGTACTAACAGAGGATATAAAGACCGATGCTACAAGGAGTTTTTATACAAAGTATGGTGATCTGTTTTCTTATATATGGATTGTTTATTCTGTAGTATTATTGACAAATATATTTGGCAAAGCCAGAAGGGGATAAGGAGGTAGTATGCTTTTACAGAACGAGCTAAAAGAGGAGTTAACAAACCTTAGGGTTAAGACTGAATCCTTAAGAGGTTATCTTTGATTTACCGAGATTAAAAGAGGAAATCGGGAGTATCAAGAAAGACCTGACATTGCATGAAGTATGGTCATCTCCTCAAAAAATCCGTGACCTGTTAAAAAGAAAATCTAAGCTTGAGGATATAGTATTACATTTTGAGTCACTGTCTGACAAACTAACTTATCTGGAAGAATCCATAGGGATACTCGAAGAGGACAGTGGAGATCTCTTCCTGAATGACCTGCAGAAAGAAATCAAGGATTTAAAAGAAGGGTTAGAATTAATCGAGATCCAGAATCTTCTATCCGGAGAAATGGATAAAAACAATGCTATCATTACAATCCATCCAGGTGCAGGAGGTACAGAAAGTCAGGATTGGGCACAGATGCTCATGCGAATGTATCTTAAGTGGGCAGAAAGGCATAATTTCAGCATGCAGATTGTTGATATGCAAACAGGTGACGAAGCCGGTATAAAGAGTGCAACCATCACGGCAGCAGGGCCTTATGCGTATGGCTACCTAAAGGCCGAGGCAGGTGTGCACAGACTTGTTAGGATCTCACCTTTTGATGCAAACAAGCGAAGACATACATCCTTTGCAGCTGTTCTAATTTATCCAGAGGTTGAAGACGACATAGATATAGAAATAAAAGAAGATGACATAAAAATCGATACATTCAGGGCTTCTGGCGCAGGGGGACAGCATGTGAATAAGACCTCCTCAGCTGTAAGACTTACTCATATCCCGACCGGCATAGTTGTAAGCTGTCAGAATGAGCGCTCCCAGCATAAAAATAAATCTATTGCTATGAAGATATTAAAGGCACGTCTATATGATATGAAACTAAGAGAACAGGAGAAAAAGTTAGAAGGTTTTGTAGGAGACAAAAAAGTTATTGCATGGGGAAACCAGATAAGGTCTTATGTTTTACAGCCCTATAGGGTTGTAAAAGATCACAGAACAGGCATGGAAACAGGTAATGTTGACGCTGTACTTAATGGTAATATAGACGATTTCATAAAGGCCTATCTGAGGAAGTATTAATAGCAATAACTTTCTCAGTTTCTACTACTATTAATAATATACAATATAGTATTAGTAATAATAGTAGTAGATGTTTAAATGTTTAAAATGAGATTTGAACAATATTAAACACTATTCTCTGATGTTAATAAAAGGTGTAATAAAGTAAATTATTTTTAAACAATTTTTAATGGGTGGGGTAAATAACAAGATTTTAACAAAAATGATAACAGATTTTATTGTCTTACCCTTTAGTGTTTGGATATAATGTTAAACCCAGCATATAGTTATTAACATTTGTTAGTAATTTGTTAGTAATTTGTAGATTTAGAGGTAAATCTATTATGACATTAGAAGAAGTATGGAATAAAAGCCTTTCTAAGATTGAGGAGAAAGTGGGTAGTAATATAGTTGAGCTCTGGTTTAAACCAATCAGACTCTCTCAGGCGAAGGAACAACAGGCAACTATGGATATTCCTAACAGGTTCTTTAAAGATTGGATAGAGGACAACTATCCGGATATAATAGCTGAATCAATAGAGAGTGTTTTAGGATATCCTGTAACCGTGCGTTACAGGACAGCAGAGAAAACAGACCCTGATGTTAAAAAGATGGATATGCGGTTGGAGAGTCGCAGGCAGAGGCTTGCAAGCAGAGGGATACATCTTAACCCAAAATACACATTCGAGAATTTCATAATCGGGCCGAGTAACCAGTTTGCCCAAGCAGCAGCAAAGGCTGTAGCAGAAGCACCAGGCAGGGCATACAATCCCTTATTTGTTTATGGTGGTGTAGGTCTTGGTAAGACACACCTGATAAACGCCGTAGGAAATGCCGTAATTGATAAGAGTCCTGATATTATAGTCCTCTACGTCTCTGCAGAACAATTTACAAATGAGGTAGTATCAGCTATAAGACACGAAAAGATGGGAGAACTGAAGGAGAAATACAGGAATGTCGATCTTTTACTTCTCGATGATATACAGTTCATAGCAAATAAAACACAAACGCAGGAAGAATTTTTTCATACATTTAATGCACTTTATGAGAAACAAAAACAAATAGTGATTTCAAGCGACAGGCCTCCAAAGGAAATAGGTGCTGTTACTGACAGGCTTAGGTCGAGATTTAGTATGGGACTTATCGCCGATATTCAGCTTCCTGAGTTGGAGACAAAGGTTGCGATAATACTTAAGAAGGCTGAAATGGAAAAGATAAAAGTCTCCGGGGACGTTGCTTATTATCTGGCATCAAAAGTAAAATCGAACATTCGGGAATTAGAAGGCTGTCTTATTCGTTTAGGTGCTCAGGCATCCCTAACAGGTATGCCCATAGATAAAGAAATGGCAAAAAATGTCCTGCGGGATACCATCGAGGATGAAGACAAACCCTTAACAACAGATCATATACAGAGGATAGTCTGTGAACATTTTGCCCTTAAATTAGCTGATATGAAGGCAAAGAGAAGAACAAAGGAAGTTGCCCTACCACGGCAGGTAGCAATGTATTTGAGCAGGCAACTGACCAACATGTCTCTTAACGACATAGGGAAGGGCTTCGGCGGTAAAGACCACGCAACTGTTATATATGCCTGTAAACAGATTGAAGATAAGAGGGCAAGAGATGAGGCGTTTAACAGGATGATCGAAAACCTTTTGCAAAAGATAAAAGCGTAATTATTGAATAATCAATAACCAAATTATAATAACCAAAAAAAATGATTGGTTTGATTATTGTAAGCTGATATTATTTGGTGTTTAGTTATTGATTATTGGTAATTGTGGTTATAGAGGAGGAATTATGAAACTAAATGTATCAAGGGATGAGATGCAGGAGAGGCTATCAAATATTCAGAATATAGTGGAGAAGAGGAACTCAATGCCTATATTGAGCCACTTTCTCCTGGAAGCAGGAGAGAAAGATTCGTATATAGTTGCTACCGACATAGAGACTGCACTGAAAGAGCCGCTCAATGCAAAGGTTGAGGAGGAAGGGAAACTCTGTATTCCTGCGAGAAAACTGTTCGAGATAGTCAGGGAGATGGAGGGTGATTTATCATTCGAAACAGTTGATGAGCAATGGCTTAGGGTCAGAGCAGGGATGAGTGACTTCAGACTCGCCTGTCTCCCCCCAAGTGAATTTCCGGCATGGCCGGTGTTAGGGGATGTTGAAGATATAACCATTGATGCCTCAATACTAATGGAGATGATAGAAAAGACAATCTATTCTGCCGGCGAGAGTGATACCAGATATACACTTAACGGCCTCTTGTTTCACGCAAAACCGCAGGATCCCTCGACAGGCTCTGGAACGCTTTCAATTGTGGGGACAGACGGACACAGGCTGGCGTTAATAATTAGACAGATGGATAGCAATATGAAGGGAGAGAAAAAGATAATAGTCCCCCGGAAAGCGGTCTCTGAACTGAGGCGATTCCTTCCTGCCCGTCCTGCAGGCGGGGACAGAGAAACAGAGAAGATTAATATCTCGATCGGGGAAAAACATCTGCTTTTTAATGCAGGCCCAGACTCAGGCGGAGTGCAGTTTCTGACGAGGCTTATAGAAGGGACATACCCTAATTATGAGAACGTTATCCCCCAGGCGAATGAAAAGAAGATGTTAGTAGGAAAGGATATCTTTGCTAGGGTGCTACGCAGGGTATCTGTGATGTCGAAGGAAAGGGCCAGTGCTGTCAGGTTTGATATCGGAGAGGATAAGCTTGTCGTTTCATCCTCAAGCCCTGACCTCGGTGAGGCAATGGAAGAGGTTCCGATAGAGTATAAGGGTGACAAGCTTTCTCTCGGGTTTAATGCAAGATATGTGATAGATGTCTTTGGAGCAATGAGGTCAGAGAGGGTTATCCTTGAGCTTCAGGACCCATTAAGCCCTGTCCTCGTGAAAGAGGAAGGAGACGAGACTTATAGGTGCGTACTCATGCCGATGAGGATATAGATAGCAAAGAGCACAGGGCATTGAGAAATAAACAAAGATTGGGGTAAATAGATAGATGGAAGAAAAGACAAACGAGGACGAGTCATATACTGCTGAAGATATAAAGGTACTTAAGGGCTTAGACGCTGTAAAGAAAAGACCGGCAATGTTCATAGGCTCTACAGGGATAGAAGGTCTACACCATCTTGTATATGAAGTAGTTGATAACAGCGTTGATGAATCCTTGGCAGGCTTCTGTAAGAATATAGATGTGATTATCCATCTCGATGGAAGTTGTACTGTAATAGATGATGGGAGAGGGATACCGACAGGCCCTCATCCAGGAGACCCCGAAAGACGTTCTGCTACCGAGATTGCACTTACAGAGTTACACGCAGGAGGAAAATTCGAATCAAAGGCATACAGGATATCAGGTGGATTGCATGGGGTTGGTGTGTCTGTAGTGAACGCCCTTTCGGAGTGGTTTGACGTAGAGATAAAGCAGAGTGGAAATGTTTATCAACAACATTATGAAAGGGGCAATCCAACAGGCCCTCTCACTACCGTTGGAAAAACAAAAGCGAGAGGCACAAAGGTTACATTTAAGCCTGACCCCGAGATATTCGAAATCTTGGATTTCAGTTATGATATCTTATCTCAAAGGCTAAGGGAACTTGCATTTCTTAATAAAGGACTCAAGATAAGTCTTTCAGATGAAAGGACAGAAAAAAGTCAGGTATTTCATTATAGTGGCGGGATATTATCTTTTGTTGAACATCTTAATAAAAACAAGACCCCCATTCACCCCAAGCCTATCTATATATCCGGGGAAAAAGAAGATGTTATAGCCGAGATCGCACTCCAGTATAATGACGGCTATACCGAAACTATTTACACTTTTGCCAATAATATAAATACAAAGGAAGGCGGAACTCATCTCATCGGCTTTAAGTCGGCGCTTACAAGGACGGTAAACAACTATGCGATTTCCTCAGGATTACTAAAGAATGGCAAAGAATCACTTTCAGGTGAGGACATCAGGGAAGGGCTTGCAGCCGTTATCAATGTAAAGCTTCTATCTCCCCAGTTTGAGGGACAGACAAAGATGAAGCTCGGGAACAGCGAGGTAAAGGGTATGGTAGAATCCATAGTTAATGATAACCTCGGCACATATTTCGAAGAAAACCCGTCTGTAGTAAGGAAAATTGTTGAAAAGGCACTCCAGGCAGCAAGGGCAAGAGATGCGGCAAGAAAAGCAAGGGAGCTCACAAGAAGGAAGGGAGCGTTTGAAGAGACCGGACTGCCTGGAAAACTTGCAGACTGTTCAGAGAAAGACCCTGCGTTAAGCGAATTATTCATTGTTGAAGGGGATTCTGCCGGAGGTTCTGCTAAACAGGGCCGGGACAGACGTTCTCAGGCTATACTCCCTCTCAGGGGCAAGATATTGAATGTCGAGAAGGCAAGGTTTGACAAGATGCTTAGCTCAGAAGAGATAAAGGTACTCATAACAGCCTTGGGCATGGGCATAGGACCTGATGATTTTGATATATCAAGGACAAGGTATTACAAGATCATCCTTATGACAGATGCTGATGTTGATGGTGCACACATAAGGACGTTGCTGCTCACCTTTTTTTACAGACAGATGCCTCAGGTGATAGAAAAGGGCTATCTTTACATTGCGCAGCCTCCGCTCTTTAAGGTGAAGAAGGGCAAGACAGAGAAATATATACAGAACGAAACCGAAATGCAGAATATGCTCTTTGAGCTTGCATCAGATGACATTGAGATTCCTATAAAAGGTCAGCCCATAAAAGGAAAGGCACTTATTCCGCATTTTAAGAGGCTATACAGATTCGAGCGGTTAACAGGGTGGTTTGAGAGGAGAAGAAAAGACCCTGAAGTTCTGCTGTTCATACTTTCGGCAGGGATAAATAAGGATACATTAAAGGACAGACTGAAGGTTGAAGAAATCCTGATGACGTTGAAGGAAAAAAACAATGACATAAATGTAGGTGAAATCCAACTCGATGAGGAACATCAGACCTATGGGGTTGAGATCAGAAGGCATAACTACAAACTCAACCTCGACACTAATTTTCTTACGTCTCCCGAGTTCAGAGAACTCGAAAATCTTTTCAGTATCATTAAAGATCTCGGAGAAACACCTTACAAGATACAGACAAAAGAAGGACTAAAAGATATAATGAGAAGCAGAGAACTTCTTGAGCTTATAATTTTAACAGCTAAGAAGGGACTTACCATACAGCGATACAAAGGCCTGGGAGAGATGAATCCCCAGCAGCTCTGGGAAACGACAATGGATCCTGACAGGAGAACGCTCCTTCAGGTTAATATCCAGGATTCTTTCAAGTCAGACGAGATATTCACAATACTCATGGGTGATCAGGTCGAACCCAGAAAAGAGTTCATTACCACACATGCACTTGAGGCAAGGAATATTGATATCTAAGATGCCTGATGCAAGATTCAAGATACAGGAAAAATTTAACCAACGCCCATGCCGCGTTGTGCATCATGTATCATATATCATGCATCAGGCACCATACATGTTTATGTCTTTTGTGGTAAGTCTTTTAATTTTACTCCTGACATCGTGTGGTGGGAAAGAGGTTAAACCTGTTTCGCCGGAATCAAAGTTGGCGCAGGAGGCAATTGTACTTGCAGAGACTATTAGAAATGCATATATAAAAAATGATCGTGAGACCATCGAGAAGCACTCTACAAGCGATGGATATAGAGAGCTTATCGGGGTGATTAAAAACTTTGATAGTGTTGAACTCACATTTACCCCGACGTGGGTTGAGGTAGAGAATTCAACTGTTTCCCTTCATGTCTCTTGGAAAGGCACCTGGGTAGTTGGGGGCAAAAGGACAGAAGAAAGAGGTGTCGCAGTTTTTGTATTCGAAGGAAGACCTTTAAAGCTCGCCCGGGTAAAGAGAGAAAATCCATTCCGGCAGCCTGAATAAGTTAACCCCCTTTATCAGGTCTTTTTTTGCTTTCATATGAATATTTTAAACCTCCGGCAACATTATATTTATCTGTGCGCCGGGAAAGTAGACAAGATTATGTTCCTTTGCTTTTCCCCTTGACCATTCAGGGATTATTGATAGCCTTGCCGTCCCTGAACGTATAGAAAGTCTGCCGTTCCATTGTTTGACAAAACGCCTCACCGCAGACAACCCGTGCCCTCTTCCTTTATCTGCAAATCGTGATGCGCCATGAAGCAGTCCTTTTTCTATGGCATCAAGGTCGTTTCTCAATGAAAATCTTTCTGATAAAGATTTTCTGAAACCTATGCCGATATCCATAACAGCAATCTTGACAACATTCTTGTTCAGATTCTGGAAATGATATTTCTGTATTCCTACAAATCCCTTGTATTCACTGTGCTCTATTATATTCTGGCATACCTCTGAAAGGGCTACTAAAAAGCCATTTTTTGCATTTTCATCGTAGTTAAGATGCCTTGCTAGGATTGCATGGCCACGGTCTTTAACCCTTCCAACTATGAAATGAATATCATCTGACTTTTCTATTGGGGTAATCTCAAGCAATACATCGGAATAAGAACTTCTCAGATATTTTTCTGATAGTTGAGGCTTTAAGGGATCAAGACCGAAATATCTATCAGCGAATTTAAAGAAGTCCATCCTTTCAAGATATTTAAGGACTTCCTCTGATTCAGGAAGACGAAAGGTTTTCTTACTACCCTCAGATTTAAAGAGTTCTCCCATCTCGAGAAGGCCAACCATGCCATAGGGGTCTATAAAAGCTGTCTCTCGAAGATCAAATGGGGATGATCCTCCAAAAACCTGTAAAACCTGTTCAAAGGTATCTTCTGTAATCTGTGTCATTAAACCACAATCTCAGGCGTTAACATCCATTGTACTGACCACGCAGCAGCATCGTCTCTTTTAAGGCAGACGAAGCCGGCCATTTTAAATAAAACAATATTTCTTTCGACATTTCCACAGAGTAATAAAGATGAGAGTTTAGCGAGATGTGGTAGATGTCCTACAAGGATAACATCATCTGGTATGCCTTTAAGACGTTCCGCCCAGATCTGTGGGTCATCAAGAGGGGTCAATCCATCTACCTCAGATGTTCCCCTGGTCGGTTTCAGATTTTCAGATAAGACTTCTGCTGTCTGCATGGCCCTTAATTTATTGCTATGGAATATCTTGTGAACCTTGATATTTAGTTTTGACACATAGGAAGCTACCTTCTCGATGTCCCTCAGCCCTTTTTCAGATAGTGGCCTTGATAGGTCTTCTTCTTCCCTCTTTGCATCTGCATGTTGCACAAGATAAATAAGCATTTAAAACCTCCTTTACCAAATAACTATAGACTTAGTCCATTTTATTCATAAATTTTCTCAGATATAGACAGGACATAGTATTTGAGCGGATTTATTTTGCCGATATTCATACGGAGTGCATATAGACAATAGAGAGGCAAAATACTTCGGGATCCCGATCTAATCGGGACGAGAATGAGCGAAAATGCTATGTCCTGTCTTAATAAACATAGTTCATGAATAATCATATCCCTTCTTTTTTATATCTGACATACTCAATCAGACCCCAAAGACTGCCTACCGTAATGGAGATAAACCATGATAAGGAAATTGCTGTTGCAATATCAGGCTTGATTCCAATAAGTCCGAAGAATAGCACAAAGGCGCCTTCCCTTACTCCAAGGCCGGAAATAGATACGGGTATGGTAGTAAACAGGATTATGAGAGGCAAGAAGGTCAGATATGCAAGGAACGGGATATGCTGTCCGATGCCGAGTGCGAGGATATATGCAGCAAAAAACCCCGAAAACTGAACTAACACTGACAAAAGAATTGCCTTTCCGATAACTCCTCTCTGATTTCGATATGCATGGAAATAGTCATAAAAACTTGAGATTATCTTCATCCTCTTTCCAAGACGCAGGCCAAAGATTATAAGGCTTGCGAAAATGAAAGACAATACAGTAAATGGTAGAAGCCATTCCATGTGTGAGCCCTGAAGATATTTATATCCAAAAGGGAAGACAATGGTACATATTGCGATTAATGCTATAAATCCAAGATATCTGTCCATAAAGATAGAGGCAAAAGCAAGACTGCCTTTTCCGGTTGCCTGATATAGATAAAAACCCTTGACAGCATCTCCCCCGATGACACCTGGAAGAAGGGTGTTGAAGAAGGCACCTATCATATATAGAGAAAAAAGTTTTTTAATCTTGAGTGCCTTAGGAAGAAGGAGCTTCCACCTTAATGCAGATATGAACTGTGCAAATATATAGAGCAATATGGCTGTGATAAAGGCAGGAAGACTCATACTTTTTAGTATTATGAATACCTGCTTTATCCCTGTTTTTGATAAAACAACATAAAGAAGCGTAGAGCTTATAGCAAGCTTGATGATTAGAAAGGATAACTTTTTTATTTTAAGGGCCAAGGATCTTTTTAATCACATAGATGGGTTTTTTCTGGCTTTCGTGATAGACCCTTACAAGCATCTCTCCTAAGAGTCCCATCCCGATGAGTTGGATACCAACGATGATCAGAAGGGCGCCGAGCAAAAGGAGCGGCCTCCCTCCGATATCATGGCCAAAAAAGAGTTTATCGATAGCCATGTACAAGGATATAAGAAAACCAAGAAACCCGCTCATTATACCTACCGGGCCGAAAAATTGAATCGGTTTTGTAGAAAAGCTCTGGAGAAATTTTACAGTAATTAAATCTAAAACTACCTTTATTGTACGCGAGATACCATACTTAGATCTGCCCTTTAGTCTTGGGTGATGAACTGTTTCTACCTCTGCGACCCTGACACCATACCAGCTTGCAACAGCGGGGATAAATCTGTGCATCTCGCCATAGAGTTTAAGATTTTTAATTACATCCCTTCTGTACGCCTTGAGGGAACATCCATAGTCATGAAGTTTCACACCTGTAACGTTACTTATCAGCCAATTTGCTGCCATGGAAGGAAGCCTTCGTCTAAAAAACGGGTCCTTCCTCTTTTTCCTCCAGCCGCTTACAAGGTCATTGTCTTTTATGAGTTCAAGCAGTTTCGGTATGTCGGCAGGATCGTTCTGCAGATCACCGTCCATTGTCACGATAACGTCTCCACGTGCGAAATCGAACCCTGCTGCAAATGCTGCAGTCTGGCCAAAGTTACGCCTAAGGCTGAGCACAACTACTCTTTTATCCTTTGCCTGAATCTCTTCGAGGACAGGAAGGGTACCATCGGCGCTGCCGTCATCAACAAACAATATCTCGTATTCTGTCTCAAGGGGGTCAAGCGCCTTCTTGAGCCTCTCATGAAGTATCTGAACATTTTCCTCTTCGTTATAAAGAGGTATGACTATAGAAAGTGTCATTGACAGGTTTTCCGGTTTCGTTTTCTCAGTTTCTTGAAATCATAACATACAAATATCGAACAGGCAATCATTCACCCTCTATTTTAACTACAAGGACCTGCTCTTTTCTCAGCAAGTCTCTGACCTTAAATAATTGGCGATATTTAAAATTAATTAACCCGTTGAGTTTATTTTCAGTACTAATGAGTAAGGCTCCTTCGGGTAGTTCAGGCAGTGAAGAAGGTTCTTTTATCCTTATGATCTTTTTCCGGATATAAAATTCAAAGGCAGGATCATAATATCTATAGGAATATACAGTATTAATAGGCTCAACTCCGGATTTTTGAGTCTGCTCTTCAATAACATGAGCGATCTTTTTGGGTATAAAGTATTTTTCTGACATAGGCATAAGCCATCCCGAAAGTAGCAGGAAAAAGATCACAGTTGAACCTGCAATTGTCTGGTGGATGTATTTATTAAAAAAAAGACTAAAGATGCCCCCGAATAAAAAGGGAAGACCAAGAAATGCTAACCAGGGCATTAATTCCCCGGCATATTTATTACCAAGGATAGATAAGGCGATGATAGCTGACAGACCAAATATACTAATAAATGCAGCAGAAACCCTTTTGCATGGCATACCCTGAAAAAAATATTTTGCGGTCAATATAGAGAGTGCCGGATAAACAGGTATAAGGTATTGGGGCAGTTTTGTAGCACTTATTGAATAAAATATTAGGTGCAAGATAACCCACAGGAAAAGGAATAACATTAATGGTTCTTTTTTTTCCTTATAAGAAGAAAACAATACCTGAATTGTAAAGAAAGACCATGGGAAAAAGCCTAAAAGGAGAAACAGAGGAACGAAAAAGGGGCCTTCAGGTCCTTCAAAAGATGTTAAGAATCTTCCAATATTGTGATGCAAAAAGAAACCAGACGCAAACTCGCCCCCTGTTTTTATTGAGACAATTACATACCATGGAATTGCAATAGCACCTGCTATTAGGAATCCAATTATATGCCTATATGTCAGAAATACCTTAAGGGACTTAACTGCAGACAATAAGAGCTGAGGAACCCCCTTAATATCGCTATGAGAAGGGGTTAACATTCCCCTGAAGAATATAAAGGTAAAGGCTACGCCGAATGGCAGGATAAAGCCTACAGGACCCTTTGTAAGAACAGCCAGACCAATAGATATATAAAAAATCAAGATATACTTATAAGCATTATTGACAATGCCAAGGTAGAAAGAAAAAAGCGCTAATGTAGAGAAGAACACAAGATAAGGGTCGGGTACAGCCATTCTGAAGATTAAAAAGCTATAAAGACAGGTAGGTAATAGCGAGGCCGAAATCAGGGCGATTTTTCTATTCAAGACCTTAACAGTGAAAAGGTAAACCAGCAATACTATAGCAAGCCCAATTACAGCACTACCGACCCTGGGGGAAAGCTCATTTACGCCTAAGAGTTTATATCCCAGAATAAAAATCCAATAATGTAGAGGGGGCTTGTCCGTTCTCAGCTCGTCATTATAGGTGGGTACTAAAAAATCAGACCGCGCTAACATCTCTCTGGCTGCTTCTGCATTTCGAGCCTCATCCACGATATAGAAAGGTAAGGCATCTAATCTATAGAAAAAAAGAACTGCCGGGATGAAAAATACAACAAAAAGCTCTTTCTTATAATTATCAAAAAACTTATTGTATTTCATGGAGATATAGCCTGATAAATAGCCTACTATTCCTCCCACCAGTATATCAAGGGGGAAATGTGCCCCAACGTAGACCCTTGAGTACCCTACTGATAGTGCAAGAATTAAGAAGAGTGTCTTTAAACGTATATTTTTCCCTTGTGACAGAACATAAAAAAGTGCCAGAGCCGTAGCTGTATGACCGGAGGGGAATGAAGCTGTTCTGAGGGTTTCTCCCACAATATGGATATGGTCAAATAACGCCGCTGGTCTCGGAACGCTCCAGAAGTATTTCATGACCTGAACTGCTAAGCCGGAAATTAGATATGAAAAAACTACCGGCAGTATTTTCTCCTTGTTTATTTTATACAGGACAATGACAATCGGTATAATTATCAAGCCACTTCCCAAATAGGTAATCAAATAAAAAACCATATCGAGGAATGGATGATTATGGCTATTTATTAGATTAAACAGCTTTAAGTTTAAATCAATAAGTTCAAAGTTAGACATTTCCAACTATATAATTTGCCTAATATAGACTAATACTGTCAAATGCAGATATTAACTTGAAGATATTTGAGACCATACCATAAAATAAAATGTTAAACAAAACATATGAAAATCTCAATTATCTATAAATACATTCTTAAGGAATTAGTACTAACTCTTCTGCTCGGCATTGCCTTTCTCAACTCAATTTTAACGATAAACAATCTGTTTAATCTCAGTAAGAAATTCCTGGATTTCGGAGTCTCATTTTTTGACTTTTTTATGTTGATTATACTTTTACAACCTCAGTTAATGCTTTTTACAATGCCGATTGCCTTATTATTAAGCATCCTTATCACATATGGCAGGCTCAATATGGACAATGAACTCATAATACTAAGAAACACTGGGATGTCCCTTATCAGTATCGCAATGCCTGTATTTACTGTTGGTATATTCTGTTTCATCTTTGGTCTTTTCATCAGTCTATATATAGGACCTTTAAGTGTGTCGAAGCTAAAGACGGGTATAACCGACATAATTTCGACAAGGTTGCCAATGACGATTAAGGAGGGAGTTTTTAATACAGCCTTCAAGGATATCGTAATAATGCCGCAGGTTAAAACCCCATCAAATACCTTTAGCAGCCTGTTTGTCTACGACGGTCGTAAAAAAGAGCCTGTGGTTATCTGGGCGAAAGAAGCTGAGATAGTTCCGCAAAAGGGTCCCGGTAGTTTAAATATAAACCTTAAAAAGGGCACGTTATATGTTACTAGGGAAAATTCCTTAACAGAGATATTTTTTGATAAATATAGTCTGCATTTAAGATTACAGTTGCCGGAGGCAACAAGGGGCATACGAGAACTTTATCTTAAAGAATTATTGCTTAACGTCCGCAAATCAAAGGATTTGAGCGCTAAACTCGAGATTCACAAACGCCTGTCACTTCCGGTGGTTTCTTTGTTATTGATGCTTCTCGGTCCGCCGCTTTTCCCTGTAGCCGGTAAAACCGGACGCCTGGGAGGTCTCAGTATAGGTCTGTCTGTTTGTACAATTTATTATCTGCTAACCATCTATTTTGATAACCTTGTGAGGGCTGGAAAACTAAATCACTTTATAGGTGGGTGGGGACCAACAGCGCTTTTGGGAATATGTGCAGTAATTGCTTTTTATAGGATGTCAAAAAGGTAACAAAAAAAAACGCTATGAAGCTGCTGCAGAGACATTATATAAAAGAATTCTTTATAGCACTTGCTACCATAGGGCTTGGTCTCTCCATTATATTCAGCATAGTTAATCTTATTGATAAACTTGACGATTTCATGAAATGGAATCCATCTGTTAGGGACCTGCTTTTATATGTTGCCTTAAATATTCCCAAAAACCTGTTCTATCTGCTCCCAATGGCCATACTGATTTGTAGCCTCTTTGTTTTCACCAACGCCATGAAAAAAAACGAGATAGTGGTTGTCAAGGCAACCGGAGGCAGGATAAGGGTATTGCTTGTGCCTTTTGTCATTACCGGGTTTATACTAAGCGCCTTTGCTTTTTTTCTTGGTGAATTTATAATGCCGGTTGCACTGGAAAGAGCGGAAGAATTAAGAATAAAGATTACATCCCCGAAGCATCAAGATATCAGAGGTGCTTTAAAGGATCAGCAGTACCAAAGGTTGTCCTTGATAGAGGGTACCCTCTGGTTAAAGGATAAAGGAGGCTCTATAGTCAGGATCGGACTATATTCTTACGAAGGGACATCCGCAAACGATATAAAAATATTTCTTTTTGACAAAGGTGATTTGAGTGAACAATTGGAAGCAGAAAAGGCTTTGTGGAACGGAAAAACATGGGTACTTCTAAATGTCAGGAGATATATCTTTAAGAGTGGAGAAATACAAAACATAAAGGAGTTACCATATCCGAATCTCGGAGCGCCAAAATACTTTCAGGAGGGACTCAAAAAAATAGAGGAGATGAGGATTGGAGAGTTACTGAGATATATAAAACGACTGAAGCAATCGGGATATAGAAATCCAAAACTTATCGTTGATTTTAATTCAAGACTTTCATATCCGTTTATAAATCTGTTTATGCTCATTTTGGGTGTCTCCCTTCCTTTAAAAAGCAGAATTGTTAAGGGTACAGTTGCATCTGGTATCGGTCTTGCAATTAGTTTAATTTACTGGGGTGGATACATCCTGAGTCTTTCACTGGGCAATGCCGGTATAATCCCTCCCTTTTTGGCCCCTTGGCTAATGCCAGCGATATTTGCAGCTATTTCGATAAATTTGTTCAGGAAGTTACATGAATAGGGGTTAATAAAGTGTTATTTTTTCTAAAACAGGACAATAAAGGCAGACATTCTGTGATATAATAATTTGTGGAAAGCCAGTTCAGAAAAAGCCTTTTCTGGGATGTTAACATTAAAAAACTTTCATGCGAAAATGACTGGTTTTTTATAATCGAAAGGATTTTAGAATTTGGAGATATCGGCGATCTTTTCTGGATGAAAAAGACCTTCCCGGAGGAAAGGATTAAAGATATAGTTCGAAAAAGCAGAATTCTTTCCGACAGGACACGCTCTTATTGTAAGGCCTCAGGTTATGCATCCTGAAACAGCAGACCCCGGCATGCTCCAACTCAGCAAAAAACTGGGGTTTCTAAAAGAATTTTCATTTTATCTTGCCGGAGGAACGGGACTTGCATTACAGATGGGACACAGGAAATCTTTCGATTTCGATTTTTTTACGAATAAGGATTTTATCCCCGAAGAACTTTCTACCATCACAAGGAAGCATAAGCTACTGATAGAGGAAGAAATGCGCAGACATGAAACACTTCACTGTATTCTTGAAGGTGTAAACACTTCATTTATATTTTATGATGGTTTACTGATATTTCCTACATTAGAATTTAACTCTTTAGATATTGCAGACTGGCGAGATATTATAACCGAAAAGCTACGCACCGTCGCAGACAGGGGACAGAGAAAAGATTTTTATGATCTATATTTTGGTGTCCAGAAATTAGGCATTGATAATATTGTTGAATCTGCTTATAAAAAATTCGGCAAAAATATCAATTATTTTCATCTGCTTAAAGGATTAACCTATTTTAAAGATGCCGAAAAGAATCCAGAGCCAATGGTTATGGATAAAAAGGTATCGTGGTCAGATGTAAGACAATTCTTTGTTAACCAAGTTAAGGATTTCGAAAAAGCCTTC
>Ga0154888_1075_pt2 | contig 17222 bp, 21 predicted proteins | sample Rifle2008BG19ft_FD_105860 | JGI IMG/M metagenome (GOLD analysis project Ga0154888, IMG submission 105860) | Thermodesulfovibrio sp. RBG_19FT_COMBO_42_12
TTGCCGGCGTTCGGAAGAACGAGAGCAGGAAGGTTCCCGAAGGAATACAAAAGGGTTATCTCCATTAGGAACTATAGTTAACGCAATAAGTGCTTTTACATTGTCATTGCGAGACCTAATGGCGTGGCAATCTCGTCTTTGGGATTGCTTCGTCACTTCGCTCCTCGCAATGACAATGTATTCAATGCGTTTGTATTAATCCTCATTGTTTACATCTGCGGGACTAAAGTCATATCAAACGTTTTTATTGATAGGTGTAATCTGTCGTGTTTGTTATCAGATCCTATCTAATAAGCACAAAAATCATAAATTGTGTATAATAAAATCAGTCTTCAAGTCAGGTTACATCCATGAAATAAATAATTGGAGGGATTTATACATGTTTCGACCACAGATTAAAGTTTTAGATTGTACAGTCCGCGATGGCGGTTTAATAAATAAATGGCAATTCAGTGACGATTTCGTAAGAAAGGTTTTTGGGGCGCTTTCTCGATCCGGTGTCGACTATATGGAGATGGGATATAAATCGTCTGAGAAGTATTTTTCCCGGGATGAAAACGGAGCGTGGAAATTTTGTACCGAAGATGACCTGAAAAGGATTATCGGAGACTTAGAAGTTAAGATGAAATTGTCTGCTATGGTCGATATAGGCCGCATCGACTTTGAGGACATACACCCAAAAAGTGAAAGCGTACTTGATATGATCAGGGTAGCATGCTACGCCAAAGAGATAGATAAAGCTATAAGTCTGGCACATCAGTGCATAGATAAAGGTTATGAGACTACTATAAACCTGATGGCTGTGTCCAAGTTACTGGAAAAAGACCTGGATGACGCCCTGAATGACCTTTCAAAAAGTCAGGTGCCTGTTGTCTATCTCGTAGACAGTTTCGGCGCCTTGTACTCCGAACAGATCCATTTCCTTGCAAAAAAGTACTTTGAGGCAATGCCCGGGAAAGAGCTCGGCATACATGCCCACAATAACCAGCAGTTAGCCTTTGCCAATACAATAGAAGCGATTATTGCCGGGATAAACCGGATAGATGCGACTCTCTACGGTATGGGAAGAGGAGCAGGCAATTGTCCTCTCGAACTCTTGCTTTCCTTTCTCAAAAACCCAAAATTTGATATCAGGCCGCTTATTGAGATAATACAGGAAATATTTATCCCCATGAAAGCAGAGATAGAATGGGGTTACCATATACCTTATATGATTACGGGCATACTGAATGAGCATCCACGAAGCGCTATGAAAATAATGGAATCAAAGAAGCTGCCTGATCTTAAAGTTTATTACGAAGAACTTGTGGACGGCACACCACTTGATTAACCCATATCACTTCTTTTTATCCATATCTTCCAATTCTTCTGCCTGATATTGCTCCTGCTGCGAAGTAAGGTCGAGATTAATAACCATACCCCCGTGTTTTTTAAATTCGCTATCTTCCTTTAACTTCATGTGCCGCTTATAAGAACTCCTGACATCCGTTACAGCCTTTCTTAGAGCATTACTTATACCCTTACTCATATCTACCTTGCCGGGCTTGAATTTAGGAGGGATGCCGTTTCCGCCAATGTCCTCTGCAAAATGTGCGATCTGTTTCATTTTTTCCATTGCATGATCCATAAGCTGCCATGCCAAAAGGCTATCTTTTCGTAATACCCAAGAATACCGAATATGTTGCAACATCTCATTATATTTACTTGTTACCTCTTTTTGCAGCATACTCATAAATTCCTTCGACAATTCAGGCTCTCCGCCGGGAACGCCCGAGGCTTGTTCCTTGCTTAATTTCCCAAGTATTCTTTGAAATTTCCTGGCATGAATAGCTGATTCCCACGCCTCTCTTTGCAGAACTCGTTTAATATGCGGATCGTCCACCCTGTCAGCTTCAGCTTTATAGTGGGGTATGAGCTTTTCTTCATATTCGACATAGGATTTGAAGATAGTGGACCTGTTAGTTGGATCATAGGGGTACGGGGCTGGTGTAAAATTCGGTTCTCCGTCCAATTGGCCTATGATCATACCCAGCCAGTGCATATGCCACATCTCCTCTCTGGAGCGAGACAGGAGGCTGGCTCCCAGAGGCGTATCCTCGCCCTCCAGCCAGCCGTGAACAAGATAACGTATGATGGCGGCATGTTCATCTGCAATATCTTTGTTAAGCATTTCAATCAAATCTCTTTTTTCCATAGTTCTCTCCTGTAATTAATTTTATTTGAAAATCTATACCTTATTAACCATAATATTATTCATAATATGTCAATGGCTAATTGTAGTCAAGATTAATTGTGGGAGGGTCTCTCATGGCTGAAGATGAAAATTCCTGTAAGAATCACTCCGATGAAGAACTAATCTTATCAGAGGAGGAAAAGGCTTATATAAAGAAGATGCTCGAAAGGCTCATGGAGCTTGGCATCGGGGCAGTCTATGGTGATGAAGATGACACTGAGGAAACAGTACTTATGAACTGTGAACAAAGAAAGGAAAGTTGCAGGGCTGTCTGTTGCAGCTTTATATTTGCCCTTACAAAAGAAGATACGAATAAGGGAAAAATTAAATGGAATCCAAAACGGCCTTTTTTCATAGCACGAGATGAAGATGGATATTGCCCCCATCTTGATAGAGAATCTCTAAAGTGTAAGATATGGGGAGACCGTCCTGAGAGATGCAGGAAATATGTTTGCAGGAATGATCCAAATGTGTGGGCTGATCAGGAAGAGAAGGTTCTGAATAATGATGTATTCAAGCATCTACCTAAAAAGAATTAAATCACGGGTTTTTGAGTCCCATTATCCTCTCAAGTGTATCTTGATATATATTCTTTTTTGAAGGATTAAGCTCAATAGCTTTTAATACAAGTTCCTCCGCCTCGTCAAGATTTTCTCTCTTTACATAATAAAGCCAGGCAAGATTATTATAAGCATCGGCATTATTCGGGTCTTTGCTGATGGCCCTTTTATAATAAGATTCTGCCTCATCAAATTCATCCTTCTGGAAATAAATATTACCCATATAGAGGTATGCCAAAGGGAGTTTCTTCGACGCCTTTTTATATTCTTTTAAGGCATTATCCATTTCACCCTTTTTTTCATAGGCTACACCCAGGTTAAGATGCTCTTCGGGGCTCAATGGGTCATCCAAAACGATTATCCTCGGAAAGGCACAAGCACTTACAAATAAGAAACAAATAATCAAAATCCAGCGATAAAAATTGTCATTGCGAATGAAATGAAGCAATCTCGTCGTTTTTGCAGAGATTGCCACGCACCCTTCAGGCGCTCGCAATGACATATCCCGCTTGCACATTTGAATACCTCCTACTCTTGGTCCGGTTTTATTAATAACGTCCAAAAATTCGCCTTCTTCCAAGCATTCACGAAATCTTCTGCTGATATAAATTTACCTTTATCCTTTCCTGAATTTACAATCAAACCATGTTCATTGTATCCGACAACAACCATGAAGTGGTTTATCTGATACACTGAAAATCCATGATCAACAAGTACAATGACCGGATAGCCGGACTCTACATTCTTTTTCAAGTCTTCTGTACTACCTTTATATTGAATTGCATTTAATCCTTTTCTCTGTGCATAAAGAATCATATCTATATTCAGTGTCCCTCCTGCAGCTTCGCTGTAGATTTCTTTTGCAACATCATCAGGGATTATATTGATTCCCCAGTAGTTCAGTACCCCGGCAAGGGATGCAGGACCACATTGATAGGTCTCCTGCGGGTAAAAAGGGACATTTTCTATAATATGTCCATGGTCGGATTCCGCTATATCTTTCATATTGGCGCAGGAACCGAGTAAACCAAAAGCAGAGAGGATGAGTAAAAGAGGTAGGGATAGCAGGGTACAATTGAGACTATATAAAAAGGAAAGGCTGTTTCCGTGACAGCCTTTCCTTTTTATATTTTCTGTATACTTCACGTATCTTTTATTTCGTTAAGATGACCCTATGTCCTGTAAGTTTTAAGATTACAATAACAAGTATTGTAATCACAAGTAATGCTATAATAATTGCGAATGCATCACCTTGTCCAATCCTGAGATCATCTAACTGAAGGGCAATCTGATGAATCTGCTGATCATTGAGTTGTGTAAGTTTTTTCTGTATCTCATCCTGTGTAACCCCTAATTGCGAAAGCCTTTCACTTATTGCCTTCACTTCCAAAAACTTCTGGATTTTTCCGAGGTCAGCAGACCTGTCTATCCGGGCAATGGCGATTATCTCTGATGGTGCCAGCCCTGCATCTACCCGTGGTGTAATGCCTATTATAAACATCGCTATAACAAGATACCATGAGACATGCTTCATAAACGGGATACTCATCTCATTAACCTCCCTTTCTTAAATTTAAATAAGCTGCCCCGCAGCAAACTGCGAGTATCGATTATTAAATGTATACAAAAGTCATTCCGCACTTGTCGGAGCGACTCTAAGCGAAGACTCGCACCGAGATGCGGAATCCAGATTGTCTTGTTGTACTTCTGGATTCCCAGATCACGTAGGGGAATGACAGAATATATGATCTATTTTTTGCCCCGAAGTCTGGCTTCGAGGAATTCTTTTGATTAAAAGCTATAAATTTATAGTATAAAGTCTTTGCTGTAATTATAGCACTTTATTCTCTTAATATGCTGATATCTTGGGCATAGTCCCAAAGAGATATTTAAGATCTTCGTCTTCAAACCTTAAACCTACACCTGCATAACCACCGGACCATTTCTTATTTAGAATATTGTCAGCGCCGGCTGATAAAAATAAATGTTTGAAAACAAAATAGTCTACACCAACTTTAATATGAGGGTTATCAGAACCTTCTTCATCATTAGAAAAATCCCATATATCTGCGGTCACTTTACCCCTGTCATTATCAAAGAAATAGTCTCCGCCAACACCAAATGTGTTTTCTGTAAGTCCTATCCTTAGTGCAACATCTTTAAACCTCCTTGCAATCTGGGCGGTAAATTCAATCTTCTTCTCTATCTCTTCTTCCTTAACTGTTGTTGTTCCTGCTGGAGTAGTTGTTAAAGTCTCTTTAGTGGTTACTCTTCCTATCGGGTCTCCTACTACACCAAGGATATAATATTTATCGGGTTTTGGCTGAAGCGTAACATAAAAATACCCCTTCGCCTCTTCTGGTTTTATAAGATACTCTGTCTGAAAGTTTACAAACATCTTGAATCTGTCTACCGCGGATACGGTTCTGTCTATCCCCTCTGCTGCTTTATTTATAGATTCATAAAGACGGTCATCCTTTACAAGTTTGCCGAGGGTTCCCTCCCCCTTCTCAATCTTTTTTACAACGTTATCCAGCGATTCAACGGCGTTCTTTATCACAGGCCTGTTTTCCTCAACCATTGCTCTCAGTTCTCTGGTAGCCTTATTGAGATCTGCAATAGCTCCGGGCCCGTCTGCCCTTAAAGTACCTGAAAATTCTTTCAAATTTCCTACAGTTGCAGTAAGGGGTTCCTTGTTTTTATCTATAAGATCATTTATGGAAGCAGTAAGGGTTCCAATATTATCAAGAACCGTTCTGAGTTTTTTGTCGTTTACATCTATTGTCTCACTAAGATTTGCAGTAATCTCGTCTAAATTCAATATAGCTTGCTTCAGAGAACGTTTTGCCTCGTCTGAGCCGAGGGCTTCGTTAAGTGAGGCTGCAAGGGTATTTATGTTTCCCGATACCGCTGTGAGATTGCGCGTCAGGTCATCGAGGTCTACTATTTCGTAAACATTTTTTATGGTGTCCCTGCTTTTTAGAACTGGTTTTTGGGCACCAGTTTGTATATCGAGGTATTTGTCTCCAAGAAGACCTGCTGCTTTAATAGTGGCGCGTGAATCACTGAAAAGCTGGATGTCCTTTCTTATCCTGACGGTTAATTCAGCTCTCCCGTCTTTAAGCTCTACCTTTTCTATAACACCGGCATCTACACCTGCTATCTTGACCGTTGTCTTCTCGTCAAGGCCGGCGATATTTTTAAAATAAACATAAACTATGTATCCTTCTTTTTTCTTCATCCACTCAAGACCGCCAACCTTAAATGTAATAAATGCCAGTATAGCAATAACTATAACGGCAAAAAATCCGACCTTAAGTTCTGTTGAAAGTCCTCTCATAATGTACTCCTTCTATCTTTATTGGGCCTGACGCACTACCTGTTATAAACTGCCTTACAAAGGGGTCTTGCGAATTCTTAATCTCATCAGGGGTTCCTGTCTCAATTATCCTTCCTTCATAAAGCAGGGAAATCCTGTCAGCAATTTTATATGCGCTGTTCATGTCATGTGTTATCGCAACAGATGTAACTGAAAGGTGTTGTTTCATCTCTACAATAAGATCGTTTATCGCGTCTGCCATTATAGGATCAATTCCTGTTGTTGGTTCATCATACAGGAGTATCTCGGGCTCATGTGCAATAGCCCTTGCGAGCCCTACCCTTTTTTTCATGCCGCCGGACAGTTCTGATGGCATCAAATCTTCAACACCGGCAAGGCCTACCATCCTCAGTTTTTCGATCGCAATAGTCTTTACCTCTTTTTCATTCATTTTTTTAAGTCTCATAAGTGCAAAGCCTACATTTTCCCATACATTCATAGAATCAAAAAGCGCTGCCATTTGAAAAAGCATACCAAATTTCTTCCTTATTTCATAGAGTTCCTTCTCCTTTAGTGTTGTTATATCTACGCCGTCTATAAGAACCTCACCTTCATCAGGCTTTAATATACCAATAATAAGTTTTAAAAGGACACTCTTGCCGGAGCCGCTCCCACCAATTATAACCATGCTCTCGCCTTTTTCGACCCTAAGGTCAACGCCACTGAGTACATGCTTTTTGCCAAATGATTTATGCAGGTTTATAATCTCTATCATATTAGTAATCTCCCCCACCCCCCTTTAGGAAAGGTGGGATTACAACGTTTCCCTTTTTATAAGTTACGTCTAAAGAAATAATCATCATTCGGTTCCCCTCTTTTCTAAAGAGGGGTCAGGGGAGATTACCAAATATAAGTTTCTTCTTTTCATTTAAACAACCATACTGAAAGAAAATAGTCAGATATAAGTATAGTCATACAAGATAAAACCACTGCCCCTGTTGTTGACTTTCCAACACCTTCAGCTCCTCCGGTTGTGTAAAAACCTTTATAACAGCTTATAAGAGCAATACTTGCACCGAAGAAACCTGATTTTATCAGGCCGTTATAAATATCGCTGATCTCTAAATAATCCCATGTTCTTTCCCAATAGACTATAGAACTTGTCTTAAAAAGTCCTACAGTTACGAAATAGCCGCCTATTATTCCTATTATGTCGGCAACTATTACTAGTGCAGGCAGCATAAAAATCCCCGCTAAAAATCTCGGTACAACAAGATATTTTATTGGATTTGTAGCCAAGGTCTCGAGTGCATCTATTTGCTCCGTTACCCTCATAGTGCCCAACTCTGCTGCTATGGCAGCGCCTGCCCTGCCTGCAACTATAAGGCCTGTAAGGACAGGGCCGAGTTCCCTCGTCATGGAAAGGGCAACAACGGTGCCTACAACTGCTTCGGCACCAAATCTCTTAAAACCCGTAAAGGTCTGGAGTGCGAAGACCATCCCTGTAAAGATAGCAGTTATCAGGACGACCGGCAGAGACCTCACTCCTATCTCAAGCATCTGTTTAAAGATATTCCTCGCTTCAAGGGGGGGAAGTATTAGCTGTTTTATTGTTAAAAGCAGAAGAATTATTATCTTACCAAGTTCTTCAGCAAACCTGATAATTATCCTCCCTATAAGTTCAACGAGCTTCAACATAAACCCTCTTTGACTTGCCACCGAGAGATGTCAGTATTTCATATGGTATCGTATTTGCTCTATGTGCAAGTTCTTGAGCTGTTATTGATTCTTTTCCCTCTTTTCCAAGGATTATCACCTCATCGTCTTCCCTGACATCTTTGACCCCTGTGAGATCAATCATTGTCAGGTCCATACATATCGTTCCTACAACAGGCACTCGCCTTCCTTTAACGAGAACATCTGCATTATTTGAAAAAAATCTGCTATATCCGTCAGCGTATCCTAACGGGAGCACACCTATCCTGCTCGGCCTCTTTGTGATAAAAGTTCTTCCGTAGCTGATTGGCGTCCCTGAAGGAACATTTCTAATGTTCAGGATTTTTGTTTTGATACTCATCGCCGGAATTAAATTTATACGTTCGGAGTTCCCACCCCTTCCCTTACCCTCCCCCCTCGAGGGGGAAGGATGGGAAGGGGGGCTGACGTCTGACTTATGATTAAAAGGGGAATACCCATAAAGCATAAGCCCTGGTCTTACTGCATCAAGATGGGCATCTTGAAAAGCAAGGACAGCCGCACTGTTCGCTATATGTGAAAAGATCTTTCTTTTTAATTTTTCAGAGAGTGTTTCCCTTATTTTATTAAACCTCTCAAGCTGTGCTACCGCATATGACCTGTCTGAAAGGTCAGCCTCTGAAAAATGGCTCAAAAGTCCTGTTATTTCTACACCATCCATTTCTGAGATCCTGATCAAATCTTCTGTAACGCGATTGCCGTTTAATCCCAGTCTCCCCATTCCGGTATCTACCTTTACATGGACATTTATTATTGTACTTCTCTTCTTTGCTTCATGTGACAGAGATGTAGCAGTATCCATTTTATGTATAACTGGTATAAGCCTGAAATCAAAAAAATCTTTTATATTTCTCCTGTCAAATAGCACGATTATCGGTATATTGATTCCTGCGGTTCTGAGTTCTATAGCTTCACTTGTATATGCAACTGCAAGACAATAAACCCCTTCTCTAATCAGCCTTTTTGAAACTTCTAATATTCCATGACCGTATGCATCTGCCTTAACTACAGCAATAACCGGCCGGTTTTTTACAATCTTCTTCACACTCTGAAGGTTATGTACTATCGCCGGCAGACTGATCTCTGCAAAAGCCCCTCTATTCACCTTCTTTTTTTTCTATTTCTTCTTTTTTCTTTTCCTGAGATGTGCTTTTCCTGGGTGTTACATCTATTTCATCAGGCTCATTTGTAGCCTTCTTGAAGTTTTTTATAGCCTGGCCGATACCCCTGCCTATTTCCGGGAGTCTGCTTGCACCAAATAGAACAAGCACTATTATCATGATAATAATTAACTCCTGTGTTCCCAAACCAAACATATTTTCCCTCCTTTTAGTTCATGGCTCGTAGTTGATAGCTCATAATAAAATAACGTTATTAATAAACCCTTTGCTATGAACTATGAGCAATGAGCAAATAGTCATCTATTGTATTTATGTTTACAAAGGACATTCCTTCCGGGTCTATAGCCCTTACATAGTTTTCCTCTATATAAAGGACGTTTATCCTGCGTAAGAATCTTTTCAAACTCCTTTCCCCGTTTTTTATGCTTTGCTCCATATTTTGAGCAATTGTTTTTGAATAGATGCCTAAAAGTGGTTGAGGTTTATTGTCAAAGATAGGGACTATAGCATCCCACCTCTCCGACCACTTATCGACAATATACTTTATGAGTTCTGACTTGATAAAAGGCATATCACATGCTGTCACAAAAAGCTCGGAGACATCTGGAATGCTCAATACCGACAATATACCTGTCATAGGTCCTCTATGTTTTAACACATCTCCGACCATCGGTACCCCGAGATAGTAACAGAGTTCGGGGTTGTTAGTGCTTATAATAACCCTGTCAAAGATCCCATTGAGGATTTCTATATTTGATTCGAGAATCTTTTTGCTGTTCATCTCGATGAATCCCTTTGTTATCGGAAACCTTTTATTTTCTCCGCCGGCTAAGATAAGAGCATCCATACCACTTGTCCCGGATAAAAATTAGAATAATCTCTATTTTTTAGTAAGCATTAGTAATAGTTTATTCAAAAATTACTTTCAATACAAGATAAAAGTCTTTTTTGCAGCAATCATTCAGTAAAGCATAGTCGGCTAACAAAAGCGGCGCATCCTTCGACATCCTTCGACAAGCTCAGGATGATATTGTCATGGTGAGCCTGTCGAATCCATGACAGCCAAACTCCACCCTTCACTGAATGCTCACAAATTATTGGGTTATATGATTTTCTCCGTGCACTCTTTTATGTATAATAAGGTTGCTCATTTTTAAAGCATTTTATAGACAGAACCCATAGAAAATTGTTTAAAGACAAAAGTTTTTTTAATTTTATAAAATTATCTCTGTGTACTTTGTGGTTTTATCTTTGACAATACCACTCGATTCTAAGGGAGGTTAAGAAATGACAAATGCAAAGGTAACATATATACAAGGGCTTCAGTTTGCAGGAGAGGCATCCTCGGGGCATGCGATAGTTATGGATGGCAACCCTGAAGTCGGCGGACATGATACCGGCTTGCGACCAATGGAGTTGCTCTTAGTGGGATTAGGAGGATGTGGAGGGATGGATATTATATCGATCCTCAAAAAGAAGAAACAGGATATAACAGGTCTTGAGATAAACGTAAAAGGTGAAAAGGCAGAAAAATATCCCAAGAAGTTTACAGAGATAGACTTAGAGTTTGTTGTAAGAGGCAGAAATATATCAGAAGATGCTGTAAAAAGGGCAGTCGACCTTTCAATGAATAAATACTGCTCTGTAAAGGCTACTCTCGAAGGCTCTGCAAAGATAAATTTCTTTTATAAAATTGTTAATGAATAGAGAGCGTGAAGAATGGGGAGGGTATTTTTATAATGGGTATTTTACTCAAACATATAGCCACACTCGGTTTCATAGGTTATCTTCCTGTTGCACCCGGAACCTTCGGGTCTTTGGTTGCATTTGCCTTCTTTATCCTTTTGAAGCCTTCTACTTTTATTCACATCTTTTTATTGCTTCTCATCGTCCCTATTGGTGTTATATCTTCTCACCATGCTGAAAGGCTACTAAATGACAAGGACAGCAAGCATATAGTCATAGATGAATTTTGTGGCTATATCTTTTCTGTACTCTTTATTCCGTTTAGTACCGGATACGCCCTGACAGCCTTTTTTTTATTTAGATTTTTCGATATACTAAAACCGTTCCCGATAAGAATGTCAGGTTCTGTTTTAAGTGGAGGGATGGGTATAATGGCAGACGATATTGTAGCTGCCTTATACACGAATTTAAGTTTACAGATATGGAAGCTTATTTAGTAGAGATTGTAAACAAGATTTCAGAATCCATCAAAAGAGAAGGTCTCAGCCTGAGCATAGCCGAGTCATGCACAGGGGGACTTATCACTCATATTTTTACCAATATCCCTGGTGCCTTAAAACTTCTTAGACTATCTGTCGTCTGTGATTCAAAAGAGTCTAAAATTAAGGTCCTTGGTTTAAGTGAATCATTATTAGATAAGAAAGGTATGATAAGCGAGGAAACAGCTATAGCCATGGCACACGCAGTTCGCAAACTAGGCAATTCGAGCATAGGTCTTTCTGTTACCGGCAATGCAGGGCCGGATATCATCGAGGGAAAGGGTCCTGGATTCGTTTATATAGCTGTTGATATTGCCTCAGTAGACAGGGTCCTATCGATTGGTGAAAAATTCGATGGAGACATAGAAAATATCAAGAGTGAGGCCTCTTTTGAAACCCTGAATTTTCTATGTCGGGCATTGCGAATATGTATTTGAGGTGCTTCATAGCGATAGAGATACCCGATCCAATAAAAAGAGACATCGGCGAATTCATTGAAATACTGAAAAAATACAATGTGGATGTAAAGTGGGTAATACATGAAAATCTCCATTTCACACTCAAGTTTCTCGGCAATACACCCGAAGTCTTATTACCTGAAATAAGGGAAGCCCTTTTAAAGATTGTATTACCTTATGAGCCATTTTATATTAAAATATTTACTATAGGGGTGTTTCCAAACAGGAAATACCCAAGGGTTATCTGGGTCGGAGTGAAAGATTCATGGATACTTAAGAAACTTACAAATGATATAGAGGATTCCATGTCATTGTTAGGCTATCAAAAAGAAGATAAAGAATTTATTCCCCATCTTACACTTGGAAGGGTTCGGTCTCAGAAGGGAATAGTAAATCTAATCTATGAACTTGATAATTTTAAGGAAAAAGACTTCGGCAGTGTAAATATCGAAGGTATAAAGCTGATGAAGAGCGAATTAACTCCTACGGGGGCCGAATACACCTGTTTATACGAGATGCCATTTGGGAGGAAAGAAGTTGACTAAGCAGTTCTCTCCGAAACAATTATACCGACAAGTTGGTAATATAGGAAAATGAAATTAGTAATCCCCCTAAATCCACCTTTACTAAAGGGGGACTAAGAGGGATTATATGGAGGAAGGATGACTGATAAAGATAAGGTTAAGGCACTCGAGATGGCTATTACACAGATTGAGAAGAGTTTCGGAAAAGGCGCTATCATGCGGCTTGGCGCAGAGGGAATTGCTGAGGGCATACAGGTAATCCCTACCGGCTCTTTATCCCTTGACATTGCAACAGGGATTGGAGGGTTGCCGAGAGGCAGGGTAATAGAGATATTCGGTCCCGAGTCCTCAGGTAAAACGACACTGGCGTTAAGCGCCATCGGACAGGCACAATTAAGCGGTGGCGTTGCAGCCTTTATAGATGCAGAGCACGCACTCGATGTCAATTATGCACAAAAACTCGGCGTTAAAATAGAAGACCTCCTTGTTTCACAGCCCGATACGGGAGAGCAGGCCCTTGAGGTGGCAGAGGCCCTTGTCAGGAGCGGAGCTGTAGATATTATCGCGATAGATTCGGTTGCAGCCCTTGTACCTCGGGCAGAAATTGAAGGGGAGATGGGTGATTCACTTCCAGGACTTCAGGCAAGACTCATGAGCCAGGCATTAAGAAAACTAACTGCTGCAATATCAAAATCCCTCACAACTGTTGTATTCATAAACCAGATAAGGATGAAGATCGGCGTTATGTTTGGCAGCCCCGAGACGACAACAGGGGGAACCGCGCTTAAATTTTACTCTTCCATGAGACTTGATATAAGAAGGATAGAAAACCTCAAGGAGAATCAGGAAACTATAGGCGGTAGGGTAAGGGTTAAGGTGGTAAAGAATAAGGTCGCCCCCCCTTTTAAACAGGCTGAGTTTGATATATATTTCGCTGAGGGAATTTCAAAAATTGGAGAGATTATTGATCTTGGTGTTGACAAAGGCATCGTCGAAAAGTCAGGGGCATGGTATAGTTATGGCGGGAACAGGATCGGCCAGGGCCGCGAAAATGCAAGAGTGTTTTTGAAGAATAACATGGAGATTGCAAAAGAGATTGAGAATAAAATTATTGAGTCTTATAACCTGCGGAGGTAACTCGTGGAAATAAATGAGCTTTTAAAAACAGCACATTCATTAAATGCCTCAGATCTTCATATAAAGGTTGGTTCGCCTCCGATAGTTAGAATTTATGGAGAACTCACCCCTATTACATCCGAAAAGAGGGTAACCCAGGAAGATGCAATGAATATAGCCTCCTCAGTCATGACACCCGGACAGAGTGAGATATTTAAAAAGAAGAACGATATAGACCTTGCCTATAGCCTCCCCGGGCTTGGAAGATTCAGATGTAATATCTACATACAAAGAGGAACTATAGGAATTGTCTTCAGGGTTATACCCATGAGGATCCCTACAATCGATGAATTACACCTCCCTGAGGTTATTAAGAAGATTTCAATGGAACAAAGGGGATTGATCCTTGTCACAGGAACTACCGGCAGCGGAAAGTCAACAACACTTGCCGCAATGATAGACCTTATAAATACAAACAGAACAGAACACGTAATGACTATCGAAGACCCTATAGAATATCTGCACAGGGATAAAAAAAGCATAGTTAACCAGAGGGAGGTAGGGAGCGATACAGAGTCCTTCAGTAAGGCATTAAGGCAGGCACTCAGACAAGACCCTGATGTAATACTTGTTGGTGAGATGCGTGATTTCGAGACCATACAGACAGCTCTTGTTGCTGCTGAGACCGGTCATCTTGTTTTAAGCACGCTACATACAATCGATGCTACAGAGACGATCAATAGAATCATTTCCGTATTCCCCCCTTACCAGCACAAACAGGTACGCATACAACTTGCTTCAGTGCTAAGAGGTATTATATCTATGAGGCTTGTGCCGAGGGCAGACGGCAAAGGCAGGGTGCCTGCAGTTGAGGTTCTTGTAGCTACAGCAACTGTAAAAGACTGCATTCTCGATCCGGATAAAACCAGAACGATTACTGATGTAATAGAACAGGGAATAATACATTATGGTATGCAGAGCTTTGATCAATCTCTCTTCGGCCTTTTAAAGTCCGGGCTCATAACGTACGAAGAGGCGCTTAAAAGGGCAACTAATCCCGATGATTTTGCCCTCAAGGTCAAAGGCATCCAGTCCACAAGTGACCTTACATTTGGAGAACCTCCTGAGAAACCTGCTGAGAAAAACAAGATGAAAATTGAAAGATTTACACGATAAGGACGTAGATATCGTCCATAAGGCAAGGCAATATGCCTTGAAGCTACTAAGCTTCAGAGGAAGAAGCGAAAGGGAACTAAAAGAAAGACTCATAAAAAAAGGTATCACCAAAACCGTGGCTTCTTCTACAATAAACTATCTTAAACGTATAGGACTTATCGATGATAAGGCATTAGCTGAAACCCTGAAAAGAGAGGCGCTAACAACAAAGCTGCTCAGTCTAAACGGGGCAAAGAGGTTTATGCTCAACAGGGGCATACCACCTGAATTTGTTAATATGGTACTCAGCCGCGATGAAAAAGAAGATATTGAGAACGCAAGAAGGCTTGTAGATAGGAAGCTCAGGGTTTATAAAAATTATTCTCCCGAAACTGCAAAGAGAAGACTGCACGGTCTTCTCTTTAGGAGAGGCTATTCATTCGAGACAATAAAGAGGGTATTGAAGGACGTAGACAATATCAACGTCCTTGAACTATAAAACCTTTAAGGAGGATTAAAAATGAAAAAAGCTTTTTTCTTAGTATTATCCTTATTGTTTCTTTTACAGGCGGGCTGTACAAAGTCGATACGATACACTGAGGACGAGATCAAAAACTTTTCACCGGAGATACAGGATAATATCAGAAAAGGTGAGATTGCACTTGGCATGGACCCACAGCAGGTAAGGTATGCATGGGGGGCTCCGGATTCAATAAAATTCCTTGGACCAATGGATGGAAAAACAAGGGAAGAATGGATTTATTCCAAAACAGGTACCATGGGGGTTATCGGAGAAAAGCTTCTTCTGTTCTTAGATGGCAAATTAATATATATTAAATAATGTCTGTCCATAAAGTAAGACTTTTTGTCATTCCTGCGGAGGCAGGAATCCGGAAATCACTGAAAATACTGGATTCCGGCTTAAGGACTGCCGGAATGACAGAGAGTACACGTTAGTTTATAAACAGACTCTTAATAGCCTCTAATACTTTTTCATTAGAGACTCCAAATATAGATAAAAGAGAGATGAAGAGTTCAGATATAAGAACCACATTTTTAGAGTACTTCGAGTCCAAAGGTCACAAGATAATCCCAAGTTCTCCCCTTATCCCGCTACATGACCCTACCCTTCTCTTCGTAAACGCCGGTATGGTCCAGTTCAAAACAATTTTTCTTGGGGAAGAAAAAAGCCCTTTCAGACGTGCTGTCTCGTGCCAGAAGTGCATGCGTGCCGGAGGAAAACACAGTGACCTTGAGAATGTAGGACATACCTTAAGACATCATACCTTTTTTGAGATGCTCGGTAATTTCTCATTCGGCGATTATTTTAAGGAAGATGCGATCACTTTTGCCTGGGAGTTTTTAACCGAATGGTTTAAATTGCCTAAAGAAAGGCTCCATGTCTCTGTATATATGGAAGATGATGAGGCTGTAAAACTCTGGTCTGAATTGATAGGACTTCCTGATGAAAGAATAGCAAGGCTTGGTGCAAAGGATAACTTCTGGCAGATGGGAGATACGGGTCCATGTGGCCCGTGTTCCGAGATAATAATAGATCAGGGGAGCCAGGTAGGATGCGGCAGGCCTGACTGTGCTGTCGGATGTGATTGCGACAGATTTCTCGAAGTCTGGAACCTTGTATTTATGCAGCTAAACAAGGATGAAAAGGGGAATCTTACACCTCTGCCAAAACCAAGTATTGATACAGGCATGGGACTTGAGCGAATCAGTGCAGTCCTTCAAGGTAAGACAAGCAATTTCGATACAGACCTGTTTGAACCGATCATGAAAGATGTTTCTGCACTCTCAGGCGTTCAGTATGGTTTATCAAAGGAAACAGATGCATCATTCAGGGTCATCGCTGATCATATACGTGCAACGGTTTTTCTGCTTTCCGAAGGCCTCGTGCCTTCAAATGAAGGGAGGGAATATGTACTAAGGAGAGTAATCCGCAGGGCATCAAGACACGCAAGGCTTCTTGATATACATGAACCGTGTCTTTATAAACTCACTGATTCTGTTGTTCAATTAATGGGTGATCTTTACCCTGAAATTAAAAAGGAAGCAAAAAGGACCGAAAAGCTTCTTAAGATGGAAGAAGAAAACTTCCTGAAGACTATTGAAATAGGCATGAATATGCTCGACGATATCATTAAGAGAGTGAATAAAGAGGGTGTTAAAGTTATTCCGGGAGAAGAAATGTTTAGACTTTATGATACGCATGGCTTCCCTATTGATTTTGCAAGAGATATTGCAATGGATGCAGGATTGAAAATAGACGAAGATACTTTCCGAAAAGAGATGGAGTTGCAGAGGGAAAGATCAAAAGTGATTATTGGAAAAGGTAAGTCTTCTATTGAATTTGATACGTTTGGGGAAGCTTTAGCGGGAACAATATTTGAAGGATATAAAAGTTTAAAAGTTGAGGCCATTGTTATAAATATTTTGAAAAATGGGAACCACGTTGATTATTTAAAACAAGGTGAAGAGGGAAAAATCATCTTGAACAGGACATCGTTTTATGGCGAATCTGGCGGACAGGTGGGAGATATCGGGATCATTGAATCAGAAGGCGCATATGCGAAGGTTCTGGACACGAAAAAGCCGTCACCATTTATTTATATGCATATTGTAAAGATAGATAAAGGTACAATCACAAAAGGAGATAAGGTAACCTGTGTCGTCGATGAAACCTCAAGAAAAGCGACCATGAGAAACCACACTGCCACTCACCTTCTCCATAAGGCTTTGAGGAT
>Ga0154888_1216_pt3 | contig 16851 bp, 19 predicted proteins | sample Rifle2008BG19ft_FD_105860 | JGI IMG/M metagenome (GOLD analysis project Ga0154888, IMG submission 105860) | Thermodesulfovibrio sp. RBG_19FT_COMBO_42_12
GAAGCATCTACCAAAGCACCCACTTAGACAAAAGAGCTTAAGGGATTCTGTACCTGGGATCGCAAGATAGTTTTTGGGGCCATAGAAGGATAAAAGGTCATCCTGTAAGCGTTAGTTAAGGTATAGTGGTAATGGCTGCAATACAGGTTGTCCAATTAAGATAGTCCTTACTATGGCTTCAATTATTTTATCAGGAAGATTTTATTTACCAATCATTGTCTCCACCTTTATTTATATACCTTTGACTATACCTGTTTTTATGGGTGCGCTTCATCGTTTTTTGCCGTATTATTATTCTTTGACCCGGAAAATGCATTCGGATAAAAAGATGGCAGTCACATGCGCATCTCTCCTCAGCGAGTCGCCGGGGCGACAAAACCTCCTGAACGCAGAATTTACATATGTATGGTATCCTAAGCGATAAGAATAAAAACGTGCAGGAAATCCGTCCGGGTCATTAAACAGCTCACAAAGGAGCTGTCCGCACTCAGGCGGATTCGCTGAGGAGAACACAAGAGCTTTTGCTGTACACATGCCTGCCGTTAATTGTATTTTCGGGTTAATAAATATTTAGAACTCAATACTTGTAGCTTGAAAAATAAATTAATAATTGACTACAATTAGAAGTTAATTTTTTGCGGAGGGATGGAAATGGCTGATACAGTGGAAATAAGATGGCATGGAAGAGGAGGTCAAGGAACGGTTACTGCCGCCAAGGTGCTCGCAGATGCCTGTTTGAGTAGAGGCAGATACGTCCAGGCATTCCCTGAATATGGTCCTGAAAGGGCCGGAGCTCCATTGAGGGCATATAACCGAATAAGTTTAAAGGAAATCAGAGCGCACTGCCCTGTACTTCGGCCACAGCTTGTTAGTGTTGTTGATGCTACACTGCTTGACAGCATCGATGTTACAGAAGGAGCCACAGAGGATGCGATATTTGTTGTTAACACCTCACATGATCCAAAGGAGATTAGAGAAAAGCTAAATGCCGGGCCTAAGCAAAAGGTTTTTACGGTAGATGCAACAAAGATAGCCACAGAGTGTATCGGGAGGTCATTACCAAACTCTCCTATGCTTGGTGCGATATGTAAAGTGACCGGCATTGTAACCCTTGAACATCTCCTTGATGATATTAGAAATAGTTTTGGTAAAAAGTTTTCTCAGAAGATAATAGATGGAAACCTCGAAGCAACAAGGCGTGGATATGAGGAGGGTAGAGAAGGATGAAATTAAAAAACTGGAGAGAACTTACGCCAGGTGCGGTAATACTTGAAGCAGGAAACGCAATCGAATTTAAAACAGGCTCATGGAGGTCATTCAGGCCGATATGGAAAGAAGAATATTGTATACAATGTCTTTTCTGCTGGCTTTATTGTCCTGATATGGCGATAAATGTAAAGGATGGTAAAAGGGCCGAGTTCAATTACGATTACTGTAAGGGCTGCGGAATCTGTGCACTTGAATGTCCTGGCAAGAAAGGTAACAAGGCAATTGTTATGATAGAGGAGGGGGAATAATGGCAAAGACAGTTGCTGCAACAGGAAATGAAGCAGTTGCTAATGCCTTAAGGCAGGTAAATCCTGACGTCAGTGCGGCATACCCTATAACCCCTGCCACCGATATCATGCAAAGATTTACAGGTTTTGTATCCAACGGTAAAGTTAAGACAGAAATGATCCTTGTTGAAAGTGAGCACAGTGCAATGAGCGGATGTATCGGGGCATCTGCCGGGGGAGGCAGGGTTATGACATCCACCTCCTCACAGGGGCTTGCCCTTATGTGGGAGATGTTGTTTATTGCCTCTGGGTTAAGACTTCCAATAGTAATGTCTATTGTAAATAGGGCGCTTTCAGCTCCCTTGAATATTCATGGTGATCACTCCGATGCAATGGGGGCAAGGGACTCCGGGTGGATACAGTTATGGTCTGAGAATGCGCAGGAGGCATATGATAATACAATACAGGCATTTCGTATTGGAGAACACATGGATATAAGGCTACCTGTGATGGTATGTCTGGACGGCTTTATAATAAGCCATTCAATCGAGAGGATAGATTATCTTGAGGATGAAGAGGTCAGAAATTTTGTTGGTGAATTCAGACAGGTAAACCCGCTTCTCGATATAGAACATCCGGTTAGCTACGGTCCTTTAATACTTCCGGACTATTATATGGAGTTCAGAAAGGCACAGGAGGAGGTTGAGTCAAAGGTTTCTAAGGTAGTCTCGGATGTATCAAAGGATTTTGAGAAAATTTCAGGGAGAAAATACAGATTATTTGAGACATACATGCTTGATGACGCAGAAGTAGGACTGGTTGTTCTGAATTCTGCTGCAGGTACATCAAAGGATGTGATCGATGAGTTCAGAAACAGGGGAATAAAGGCAGGATTGCTGAAACCCCGATTGTACAGGCCATTCCCTTACAGGGAAACAGGCGAGGCATTGAAACACCTGAAGGCTATCTGTGTGCTTGACAGGGCTGATGCATTCGGAGGCTCATATGGGCCGGTATTTATAGATATCTCAACAAGCCTTTACCCTTACAGGGAAAAGCCGATACTGATCAATAAGATATACGGTCTTGGAGGAAGGGACTATTTGCCGGAGCATGCAGAACTTGTACTCAACGAGCTTGTCGAGATAGCTAAAACAGAAAAGGTAACCACCATCAAAGAATACATTGGGGTAAGGGGGTAACATGGCAAATATACTTACCTTGAAAGAGCTTTCAAAGAAAGAAGTGTTAATATCATCAGGTCACAGGCTTTGTGCAGGTTGCGGTGCACCTACAATTGTAAAGATGGTTCTTCTCGCGTCCGACTACCCAGTAATAGCATCAAATGCAACAGGATGTCTTGAGGTTTCCACCTGTATATCTGATTACACTGCATGGAAGATACCCTGGATACACAGTGCATTTGAGAATGCTGCTGCTACAATCTCCGGAGTTGAGACAATGTACAGGTCTTTGAAAAAGCAGGGCAAGATAAACAAGGAAATAAAATTCATTGCCTTCGGCGGTGACGGCGGCACTTACGATATAGGACTGCAAAGCCTTTCCGGTGCGATGGAGCGTGGACATGACATGCTTTATATCTGCTATGACAACGGGGCATACATGAATACCGGGATCCAGCGTTCAAGTGCCACTCCTCGTGGCGCCGATACTACAACAAGGCCGGCAGGAAGCGTTGTGCCCGGAAAGACTGAACAGAGGAAAGACCTGACAAGGATTATGGCAGCACATAATATTCCTTATGCAGCACAGGCATCTCCAAGCCACTGGATGGATCTCATGAAAAAGGTGAAAAAGGCACTTGAAATACAGGGACCGAAGTTTATGAACATAATCTCACCCTGTAACAGGGGATGGAGATCAAGGACTGATGATTCAATAATGCTCAGCAAGCTCGCAGTTGATACATGCTACTGGCCGCTTTATGAGGTAGAGAACGGAGTCACAAAAATAACCTATAGACCAAAGGAGAAAAAGCCAATTGTAGATTTCCTTAAACCACAGGGAAGATTCAAACACCTCTTTAAACCTGAGAATGAAGGGACGATAAAAAAGTTACAGGAAGATATAGACAGTGAATGGGAAAGACTGCAAAAAGAGGCTTCTATCCATGCTTCTTGATTACAGGTTTTATTTGAGCTAAAGAAACATTATTAAAATTTAACGCACACAACTCTATTTTGACCAGTTGGTTCTTCCAAGAGAAATTCTAAGACTTCTTCTAAAGAGTCGAATAACGAATGTTCTGTGTTTTTATTCCATGGCCAGCGGAGTCCTGTACAGATGAGACCCTTTTGTTTTGCCTCGTCGAGAAGATGCGGGGCATCGTCAACAATTGCTATGCTTGAGTCAAAAAGTATCGTCTTGTTGTTGCTCAAGTGGAGTTCGGTATATGATAGATTGTGTTTTTTAAGAAATTTTTCTGTAGCTTCCCTTGAGTTTTCATCCCTGTGAGATGCTATGACGATTTCGTATCCTTTATTAATAAGGGATTCGAGAAACCACTTAGCAGAAGAGAAAGGTTCGAAAAGGTCTTGCTCTTTATGTATATCATTGCAGATGCTATAAAGTTCTTCTAAGGTTATATACTCCATGTAGAAGTCCCATTTCCACTCATTAACAGGCGGTATCGTGGGTACTATTTCCTTTATCCTTTCATGAAAGACAGAAGCGAAATCCCATAAGGTATTATCTATGTCTACAATGATTTTCTTCATTCCGTCAATTTTGGATAGGTCCGGTTGACTTTCGATTTAACCCCGTGAGTAATTATCTCGAAATACTTGTATTATTAAAGCATAAATTGTAACAGGAATATAAGCAGTAACAGGCCAAGTATTGCGCGCTAAAACAAGTTACAAGAACGAATATGTTTCTGCAACATCTAATTGAATTCTTACAATGGATAACATCGGAAATGTTTTGAGCATATTATTCTTATATCATTCATGTGACTATCTGCTGATTCAACAACACCTTTATGAACTTTAAGTATAATATTTTTCCCCTTGACATCTCTCTTAACAAACATGGTATAGGGGACTCGCGGCTCTCCTAATGCCTTATGGGCGGAAAAATTGGGATCAGTTAACAGGGGGTACAAAATTTTATATCCATTTTTTAAACTTTCCACCTCTTTTCTGTTATTACCGATAGCAATGCCGATTACCTTTACCTTGCCTTTTAATTTGGGATCTTTTTGAATCCTTTGATATATCTCATTAAGGATCGGGATGTTTTTCTTACAGCTTGTGCAATATGTGCTTGTCAATTCAACAAGGATAAGGTAGCCCTTAATCTCCTTGAAAGATAAAAATTTCTTTCTCGATATCCCAAGATACGCTCGTTCATCTTTGGATAAAATATTTTCGAAGGTTAAATCTGGAAATCGCTCTGGTTTATAGATCGGATTTATTTCAGTAACAGCATATCCATATAAAAAGGACATGGATACACAGATAATTGAAAGTAAAAAGATGGGTTTTTTAATCTGCAAGTTTCTCCAGTTCTTTAACAAGAACCTCAAGTTTTGGCCTCTGGTTGATGTCATGGACGTCAATGTAACGAATGATTCCCTTTTTATCTATCACGAACAATGCCCTTTCAGAGACACCGTCAGAACGTAAAACTCCATATCTTTCAGCTACCGCTCCATGAGGCCAGAAGTCAGAAAGCACAGGAAACCAAAGGGTTCCCATCTCACTTGTCCAGGAATACAGTGTTGGAATGTTATCAACGGTAATTCCAATCAGTATGGCATCGTGTTTATCAAAAAAATCCTTAGCTATGTTATATCCGGGCCATTGATCTGAACAGACCGGAGTCCATGCAGCGGGAACAAAAGAAATTACTACATTCTTTTTACAGCGAAATTGTCCGAGGGATATCTTTTCTCCTGATACAGACGGAAGGGTAAAATCAGGTGCCTCATCCCCTACCTTTAACTTTATAACACTATCAATTGGTTTGAGCATGCCGGTTTTATAGATTTTGCCTTTAAACTGTTCTGACAGACTGTATGAAATTGTTGTTGAGAACAGTAAGATTAAGACCCATAAAATTGTTATAAAATTAAATTTATTTTTAAATAACATATTTCCCTCCTGTTATAATCCTGACTTTTTAATAATAAGATCAAGGAATTGATTTGGATCCTGAAAGCTACCGGCTTTAGAATAAATAATCTTGTTAGACCCATCAGGATTTATTCTAAATACAAAAAAATATGGGGTCCTGACATCTCCGACTGCCTTATGAATAGAAAAAGACTCGTCAGAGAAGAGAGGAAATGGTACGTTGTATTGCTCCCTGAAGACCTCAACTTCAAAAGGGGTATTACCGGCACCGATTCCAATAATTTTAATCTTGTCTTTGATATCCTGCCTATTATTTATAATCTGATAAAGTTCATTTACTATTGGAGCCTCTTTCTGACAATACGGGCAATACATACTGAATATCTCAAGTATTACCACGCGGGCGTTTATATCGGAAAGTTTAAAAGATCCTTCTCCTTTTATTCCGAGATAGTCTTTATCAAATGCTTTCTGTGGTATCGCAAGATTTGTCTCAGGAAATGCACCATCCTCAGATGGGCATTCTACAGCAAATAACGATTGACTACAAAATATAAAAAAACTGAATATTATTAAAAATATAAATCTTTTCAATGTTTCTCTCCTTTATTTTTTTTACAATTCTTTTATTTGTTAGGGCTCGTTATGACAATAAAACTAACAATTCCCAAAAAACACTTCATAGTTCGGGTTAACCAATTTTATAATTTTAGAAATTATTTATATTTTGGTATAGAAAAAAATATTTGTCAATTTTTATAATTGACACAGGGAGATTGTTTGGAGTCGATGCATAGTCTGTTCTTTGACAAAGAAGTTACTTTGATCAGAGTAATCTATCCACTTCCCTTTAGGAGTTGTTAGGGATACTATCAGAGTCTATCTTTGATAGAATAGTCTTATTGAGCGGACATTGGTGATGTTGTATCTATTTTTTCTTATGAGTTGCGCAATATTTAGATTTTCCTTTTACAGTTTTTTTACATTTTGTCCCCTTGGTTGTTTTAGCAGCACATGTTGTTTTTTTTACTTTTGCCATACCCCCTCCTATATAAAAATTTTTCAATTACATATCATATATAATTGAAAATACAAAAAAAGTTCTAAGGGAAAGCAAGCTCTCAGCGAAGGGCGGAGTTTGGCTGTCATGGATTCGACAAGCTCACCATGACAATAAGTTTTCTGAGCATTTGCCGAATTGATTGAAAATTGGTCGCTTGGCTTATATGAATACTTCTAAAGCTACAATAAAAAACAGAATCATTTTTCTCATCATTTTCGGTATCGCAATGGGTTTTCTGGAAGCTGCGGTAGTTGTTTATTTAAGGCAACTGTATTACCCCGAAGGGTTCGCATTTCCTTTAAAGTTAATGGCTTGGGAAGGACTTTTTATTGAATACTTGCGAGAGATTTCGACCATTGTCATGCTTTTCTCCATTGGTATAGTTGCTGGAACAAATTTTTATGAGAGGTTCGCATACTTTCTATTTTGTTTCGGCATATGGGATATTTTCTACTATATCTGCCTGAAGATTCTACTAAATTGGCCTCCTTCTTTACTAACATGGGACATTCTGTTTCTTATCCCTGTAGTATGGGTAGGACCTGTTTTGGCACCATTAATCTGTGCAATAACAATGATAATGATTGCGGGATGCATTCTTTTTTTTCAACAGAGAGGATATCATGTCAGGATAAATTCACTTGATTGGGTTTTATTATTTTTGGGTGCCTTCATTATATTTTCTACCTTTATTTGGGACTATACAAAAATAATTATACAAGGAGGATTTATTTCGAGCCTCTCTGCATTAGGAGCAAATCCTGTTTTTGAAAAGGAGGTTTCACAGTATATTCCAACATTTTATCAATGGCCTATTTTCATTATGGGTGAGATTTTGATACTTTATGTTTTGATTAGATTTTGTAATAGAATGAGATTAACTAATACAAACGCATTAAATAAAGTGCCATTGCGGGGAGCGAAGTGACGAAGCAATCCCAAAGACGAGATTGCCACGCCCTTCGGGCTCGCAATGATAATGTAAAAGCACTTATTGCGTTTACTATAAATGAAGATTCCTACGTGATGAAAAAAAGAAGATCACAGATGTTATGATTAATCGAAGGGAATTTATGACAGTGGCTGCAGCTGGTCTTCTATCAGCTATGGCTGGAGGAGAGGGGGTAAAGACATCTGTGGCAAAGCAATTAGATATAAAATTGAAAGGTAAAAAAACCAGGGTCTCACTTGTTAGAACCTCGAACAGAGAATCTGGTATTAAGAGGGCGGTAGAGCTTCTTGGTATAAACCCTCTGAATGGAAAAGATGTACTGCTCAAGCCGAACTTTAACACAGCAGACCCTTTCCCCGGATCTACTCATAATGACACCCTTACCCATTTGATACTACACCTGAAAAAGATGGGTGCAAAAGCTATTACTATCGGTGAAAGGAGTGGGCCTCCTGATACATGTAGTGTGCTAAAGGAGAAGGGAATATATGACCTGTGCAAAAAGCTTGCTGTTGCACTCATAAATTTTGAAGAGCTGCCGCCGGCTGACTGGATACATGTGAAACCCGAAAAGAGTAACTGGAGAAATGGTTTTGATGTAGCCAAACCCATCCTCGACTCAAAATGTATTGTAGCTACCTGCTGCTTGAAGACTCATGGCTATGGAGGAGTATTTACAATGTCACTCAAACTATCTGTTGGCATTACTCATAAGAAAAATATGAGGGAGCTGCATACATCTTTTTTCAGTATGAGGAAGATGATAGCAGAAATAAACCAGGTTTACACACCGTCATTGATACTTCTGGACGGGATTGAAGCATTTGTGGACGGTGGTCCAATGAAGGGAACAAAAAAGAGGGCCAATGTCATGCTTGCCGGGACTGATAGGATTGCTATAGATGCAGCGGGGCTATCTGTCTTAAAGGAACTCGGCAGTAATAAAGACATTATGGAAAAGAAAATTTTTGAACAGGAGCAGATAGCAAGAGCTGTTAAGTTAGGGATAGGAATTGCCAGCCCTGATGACATAGAGATAATAACCGGCGACACAGAGAGCACTAAGTATGCAGATAAACTGAAATTAATACTTTCAAAAGGCTGACGATGAAAGATGATGGAAGATCGAGGAAAGACAAATCAATTGCGTTCATATCGTCCTGCTGCCATGATAGCCGTAATGTTCGCATTTCTGCTGCTTTCTTCCATAGCAATTTTTTATTCAACCGCTCAGAATACCCGCACAGCACAGGCTCTATCTGTTCAGGCACTTGAGAGTACCGCGGAAGCCCTTTCTTATTCTGCTGAAAAATCACTGCGTGAGAGCGGAAGCATCACAGATCATGAAATGAGGGAAATTTTTTCAGACCGGGTCGTAGCATATGGCCTGATTGCCAAAAAAGACGGTACCATCCTGTTCCATACTAACCCGCGCCTTGTAGGGTCAAATCTTGGCGAGAAAGGACTGGAGCAGTGGTTACAGTCGGGGATACCTTCAGGCCGGAGAATAACACTGCGGACTGGAATCCCTGCCTATGAATATAATTATATTCTTCATCGTCCGGACGGGAATGCTGAAGTGATCCGGCTTGTGCTGAACACCACACCGGTTGATCATATTGTATCTCAAGCCAGGCGGATGTGGTGGACTGTTGGGATTGTTCTCATTTTTCTCTGGGCAGTGGGAATCTCTTTCAGCATGATATTTATACGTTACGTCCGGATACAGGAAGAATTGGAGCAAAGAAAACGATGGGCTCTCATCGGTCAGATGACTGCTGTGCTGACACATGAGATCCGAAATGCATTAGGGGGCATTAAAGGATATACTCAATGGGTTGATGAGAAGATTGCGGATTCTGATCCAAAGAAAGCAGGTCTTGCAATGGTGCTCCGTGGGACAGATAGGATTGAATCTCTGGTTAATGATCTTCTTCTCTTTTCGCGTAAAGAAACATATAATATTAAAGTTTTGGATATATCACGTCTTATTGAAGAAGCGGCTCATCATATTGCCTCTAATTGGAAAGGCAAAATCGATATGGATATAGACCCGGCGATAGAGGCTAAAGCAGATAGAGAAAAATTGTATAGAGTAATGGTAAATGGTATTCAAAATGCGTTCCAGGCAACGGGGGGCAATGGAAATCTATATATATCAGCACATGGAGAAGGAAGTTGGGTAAAAATCCGAATCAAGGATAACGGACCTGGGATCCCGGATTCGGAACTTCTTAATTTGTTCACTCCTTTCTATACGACAAAAACTAACGGGACTGGTTTGGGATTATCATATTCCAAGAAGGTGGTAGAGGGCATGGGAGGGAAAATTAATCTTTCAAACAGAAAAGACGGAACAGGCGCAGTCCTGACCATATCTCTCTTGAAGGCATAAGGTATATAAAATGGGGAAGTCTATTTTAATTGTTGATGACGATGAATTGATGCGTTCATTCCTTTTAACTGTTCTTATTGAAGAGGGTTACAGAGTGGAGGGAGTAAGCGATGGAAAAACAGCACTTGTTAGGTTTCAAAGTACTGTATATGACCTCGTGATTACTGACCTCAGGATGCCTGATATGTCCGGACTTGAGCTGATGAATAAGGCGAAGAAGGCAAATCCGGAAACACGGTGGATTATCATTACGGCCTATGGTTCCATAGAGAATGCAGTAGAGGCAATGAAGGCAGGGGCATCTGATTACCTGACGAAACCTTTTCAAAGTCCGGATGAACTTCGCTATGTTATCAAACGTGTTTTAAGAGAAGCTGAGGCAGAACAAAAGATTTCTTTACTTTCAGAAGAACTGGGCAAGCAGTTCCCTCCAATAGATGTAATCTTTCTGGGAGATATGATGAAACAAATATACAAGATGGTTCAGGATGTTGCCTCAACCTCAGCCAGTGTACTTATCAGCGGGCCGAGCGGAACGGGCAAGGAACTTGTCGCCCGTGTTATTCATCAGCTAAGCCCGCGCAAGGAAAGACCATTTGTTGCTGTCCACTGCGCTGCGCTTGTCAACACACTTCTTGAAAGCGAACTATTCGGACATGAAAAAGGAGCATTTACCGGAGCCATAACCTCGAGAAAGGGAAGATTCGAGATAGCAGACAGCGGGTCAATATTTCTTGATGAGATCGGAGAGATGCCTGCTTCCGTACAAGTGAAATTGCTCCGGGTGCTTCAAGAAAGGACATTTGAGAGGGTTGGAGGAACAAAATTGATATCTGTGGACATCCGGGTAATTTCTGCAACTAACAAAGACCTCAAGTCAGAGGTTTCAACAGCCCGCTTCAGGGAAGATCTTTTTTACAGACTTAATGTTTTTCCGATTGTTCTACCTTCTCTTATTGAACGAAAAGAGGCTATAATTCCACTTGCTGAGTTTTTTGTAAAAAAGTTTTCAGCCTCACAGGGGAAAAAGATAACAGGGATTACTGATAACGCAAAATCCATGCTTCTAAAGTATGGGTGGCCGGGAAATATTAGAGAACTCCAGAATGTTATTGAGCGGGCGGTAATACTTGCAGAAGGAGAGATTAATAAACATAATCTGAATTTGGAGAAAACTAAAGAACCCATTTCTTCTTTTGAAGGGGTACTGCAGATGAATGAAAAGGAGACGATACAAAAGGTACTTGCAGAGGTTGGAGGGAACAGGAAGGAGGCTGCGCAAATCCTTGGAATTTCTCTAAGGACATTGCAATACAGGATTAAGGAATATGGATTATAAAAGTAATGCAAATTTTGCCGACTGAGGTGCAGCATTTGCACTTTTAAAAACATGTTTAAATGGTTTAATATTAGTAACTTATAAAATTATTTATATTTTGCAATGAGTTATAACGATATTACCTGCTGGCATTTTTTTTGCTTATTTCATATGAAAATAAATATGAAAGGAGGTAAGGAAATTGAAAAAGATAGTTGGTATCAGTTTTCTGTCAGTAGCGCTGATTGCATTGACTGTACTGCCCGTAACTGTATCTGCGGGGCAATCTGGGAACATGAACATGAATCAGTCACAAAACAGAACACAACCAAGGAATCAATATCGGCAACAGCTACGATATCAGTTGCGAGATGGGTCTTGTTTGGACCAGACCACTACTGCCTCTGGCGCTATGAACAACAAGAAAGGAAATACCTATGGTCCTGGTGACGGTACTGGAAACGATCATATTGGACCTCAGGACGGAACCGGGTTCGGTGCACCTTAGTATCGGTAGCAGACCCTCTTTCTTTGTGATCAGGGCGGCTTTGGCTGCCCTGCTTTTTTTTACAATTTTTCTTGTTCTGCCATTCATTATAAAGCCAGTTGGTGCAGACGAAAACGATTCATTTTTAAAAGAAAGCGGTATACGTTATCCTGACGGATTTGACCAGAACACAGTGGGTGAAGTTCAGGGTAAAGTCAAGGGATTATTTATCCCTGAGAGCGGTCCGGTCAGATTCTATCTGTCATCAAAAACAAAAATCTATACGGTTATTGTTTCTCCACGATGGTACTGGGAAGATCTTGGAGTCAAGATTTCTTACGGAGAAGAAGTAAGTGTTGTAGGCTCTAAATCACTCGGAAGAGATGGTAAGCTTTATATCATAGCCCAGGAGATACGGTTAATCGAGTCGGGCAAAACCATTGTTATTCGCAATAACAATGGAAGCCCTCTCTGGAAAGGGGCAGGACAGGGCTCGGTCGGGACACAAAAAGGTTTTGGATCCACCCTAAGAGGAGGCGGTGGTATGGGTGGTGCGGGCCATGGCCGCAGATAAAAAAACATAAAACAGACATTGAAAAGAGGAGTTTAAATGAGGACAAACCTGAAGACTATTATCGTAGGATGCCTTTTGATTTTGTTTGTTCTGTTAGGGACTGTTACTGTAGAAGCATATTGGGAAACAGGGACGAAGATCGGATTTGACTCCAACGTTGACCGGGCCATCGATGGCGAAAAGAGTGATCAATATCTTTCCGTTTATCTGTCTTTTAACAGGCAGCCGACAGGTGAATCGCGCATTGATTGGAATTTTGTAACAACTGTGGAGGGGGCTGTTTATAAGAATTATAACGACCTGAACTATTTGTCAGTGACCTTTGCTCCTGGTGTTGTGTACATTCCTCACCGGTTATGGAGCATAACTGTATCACCATTTTTGCAGGCAAAGGGTGTCGAAGATCAAGATCAATCAGCGCTTACCTTCGGAGGGAAGATTGGTCTTCGTCAAGAACTTCTGCATAATTTCTATCTGGGTGAATATTACATATATAAAGATAGTACTGCAGAAACTGACACCTATTCTTTTACAGAACATGCGGTAGGTATTTACGCAGGATTGAATTTGACACCTTCGCTCTTCGGCGAAGTCGGCTATGAGTATTCACACGGTGACTCCTTTCGCGGTACAGGATCTACAATAGTTTTTTCCGGAAAAGGAAAACATCACAGTTTTTCCAGTGCCTTCGAAGAATACGTGGTGCGGGACATCGTTGATCGTAATGCTGTAGGTCTGAATTTAGGTTTGGATTTGAGCAAATCTTTTTCCTCGCTCGTGGGCTATACTTTCACTTCTATCACAGGGGAACTGGGTTCTTCCACATCCCACTCCGGATTCATTGGCATATGCTACAGGTTCTGACAGGTTTAAACCTTCTTCAGAGATAAGAAAATAACGGATAACGAAAGCTTTACTAAAACAGATTAGTAATTTTTGTGCTATAATTTTTAACATGAATAAAAAAATTCTCATGAAGGGCAACGAAGTAATTGCAGAGGCTGCAATTCAGGCAGGCTGTCGTTTCTATGCAGGGTATCCGATAACCCCCCAGAATGAGATACCTGAATATATGTCGTGGAGGATGCCCGAGGCAGGCGGCGTCTTTATACAGGCTGAGAGCGAGCTTGCTGCAATAAATATGGTATATGGTGCATCTGCTGCAGGTATAAGGGCTATGACCTCATCAAGCAGCCCGGGGATAAGTCTGAAACAAGAGGCGATATCCTACCTTGCAGGGGCGGAACTCCCTGCCGTCATCGTTAACATTCAGAGAGGCGGACCAGGTCTTGGTAACATATCGGGTAGTCAGGCAGATTATTTCCAGGCGGTCAAGGGCGGAGGGCACGGGGATTACAAGTTACTCGTATACGCGCCTTATAACCTCCAGGAATTATGGGACCTCACAATGCTCGCCTTCGATAAGTCAGACGAATATAGAAATCCTGTAATGATACTCGGGGATGCTGTTATTGGTGAGATGATGGAACCTTTTTATAAAACGTCATATGTAAGAAGAGATCTTCCCGAAAAAGATTGGGTGCTTGATGGATGTGAGGGTAGGGAACCACGTGTGATAAAATCCCTTTATATGGGAGAAGGTGAACTCGAGATGAGAAATAATCTGCTACAGAAAAAATATAAGACGATGATGGATAAAGAAATAATGTTTGAGAGCTATTATACAGAGGATTCTGAGGTTATAATAGTTGCTTTTGGAATTGCTGCAAGAATTGCCCTGTCTTCTGTAAGAAGGCTCAGGCGCGATGGATATAGGGTTGGCCTATTCAGGCCGATTACACTCTTTCCATTTCCTGAAAAAGAACTCTTCATGCTTGCCGAAGAAAATAAGCAATTTTTTACAATAGAGATGAACGCCGGCCAGATGGTAGAGGATGTAAGGCTGGCGGTTAACGGGAGATCCGAAGTGCTGTTTTATGGCAGACCCGGCGGTGTTATTATGACGCCGGAAGAGGTGCAGGAAAAGATTTTGCAGTTATTAAATCATCAGCCCAATCTTGCTGCTCTCCTCAAGAGATAGACCTTTTAGAGCGACCGAATTTAAATTATTTCATGTAGTTTTCGATGACGCAATTCGCGCAATTTACTTTTATTTTAGAATTATGTTAACCTATTTTGGAAGTTTCAGAAGTTTTTGTAACTGATAAGGCCACAAAGACTTTTAGGCTTTGTGGCCTTTTTATTAGCCAAGTTTATTCTGAGATTTTAATCTATGTATAAGGAGGTTAAAAAGATGGCTAATGGAACAGTAAAGTGGTTCAACGAGTCTAAGGGTTTTGGCTTTATCACAAGCGAAGACGGCGGAGATGTTTTTGTGCACTATTCTTCCATCTCAGGCAACGGATTCAAATCTCTTGCCGAGGGTGATGCAGTTAGCTTTGATACTGAAAATGGCCCAAAGGGTCCCAAGGCAATTAATGTAATGAAAATTTAATTGACGATAAAAGTCCCCCTGTTCAACAGGGGGACTTTTCAATTGAAAGGACAAAGTGGCTCACAAACAAAATTATGTGGAAAGGATGGAACTGAACAAACAGCTGAAGCTTGCATCTGGTTTGGTTTCTGAGCGCTTTCCTGATGTTTCAGGCATCGTGATTCACATGACATACTATCATAAAGGAGTAAATCCTGTTCTCATGGTGCGCACTGTTAATTTTTTCCCCTCTGGTTATGCTTATTTTAATATGGACTGCATGATAAGAGACTGTGTAGATGGCGGCTTCGATTTAACTTCAGTAGTTACCGATATGATTAAAAACCACAAAAAGTTGGGAAAAGGAAAACTCGTTTGTAACGGGAAAAATGATGCCCTTGCATCTGACCATGCAAGTATTGCCTACGAAATCAGAATACAATATAACTAATAATATAAATAAGTTAGCTAATTTTCTTAAACTCCATTTTGAAGTATTCCGTTGTAAGATCGTCATGAACGCAGAATTCTATAAGTACAAGGCTACTCTTTGGATTTTTCTTTATGTAGTTCATGGCCTCGTTTACAAGTATAGTTGCGCATCTGTCCTTAGGGAATCCAAAGATACCAGAGCTTATGGCAGGTATGGAGATGCTCTTTAACCCTTTTTCTGTTGCGAGGAAAAGACTGTTCAGGACGGCATTTTTTAGTTTGTTTTCTTCATCTCCTTCTCCCATCCTCGGACCGACTGCATGGATGACAAATTTTGAAAGCAGCTTGCCCGCACCTGTAATAGCTGCGCTTCCGACAGGGACAAAACCAATTTTGTTGCTCTCTTCCTGTATTATCTGACCTCCCTTTCTTACGATAGCGCCTGCAACCCCACCGCCGTGCTGAAGGTGAGAATTGGCTGCATTTACGATTACATCCACATCTCTCTCGGTTAAATCGCCCTGTACAAGCCGCAGGGTCTTATTTCCGATTTTATGCTCCGATATAATCTTCATGCAAACCTCCTTTTAAAAGAACCATTTAGAATTTTTCGCTATTGTTTATCATTATTTATCCAGAGGACTCCTCACACCCAGTATATTTTTTGATGCAACATGGGTATAGATCATAGTCGTTTGAAGATTCTTGTGACCAAGCAGTTCCTGAATTGTTCTGATGTCATATCCGTTTTCAAGAAGATGAGTGGCAAAGCTGTGTCTGAGAGTGTGGATAGAGGCTTGTTTCGTAATCCCCGCCTTCATTACTGCATTCTTGAATGCCCTTTGCAGTGAATCGTGATAAACATGATGACGCCGTAAAATATCAGTTCGCGGGTCCATCGAAAGGGATTGGGATGGAAATAACCAAAACCATCCCCATTCTTTTCCGGCATTCGGATATTTCCTTTCCAATGCACCGGGTAATTGAACGCCGTTAAGTTTTGCCTCCCTGTCTTTTTTATAGAGCGCCATAGTCCCATTCATGTGGGTAACAAGTTCTTCTTTGACTGCTTCTGGAAGCACAGTTCTTCGATCCTTATCACCTTTGCCTGAACGAATAATAACCACATTCTGCTCGATATCAATATCTTTTACTCTAAGCTGCAAACATTCATGAAGTCGCAAACCGCAGCCATAAATAAGTTTCGCCATTAACAGATTAACACCTGACATACCTGAAAATATTTTTTCAATTTCTTTCACAGTTAGAACAACGGGCAAACGCCGATTCTGTCTTGCCCTTACCGCACTGATTTCCCCTTCGATATTTTTATCAAGTACATGCCGATAAAGAAAGACAATGGCATTCAATGCCTGATTCTGGGTTGAGGCAGAAACCTTTTTATCCACTGCAAGATAACTAAGAAAATCCTGGAGATCCTTACCTTCCAAAGAGTCAGGATGTTTTCCGTTTATGAAACCTTTGAACTGCCGAAGCCATATAATATATGTCTTCTCGGTGCTGTATGACCTGTGGCGAAGTTTCAGAGCCTCACGCAGCCTCTCCTCAATTTTCTGCCAGTCTGACGAATCAGATATCGCCG
>Ga0154888_1052_pt1 | contig 16676 bp, 17 predicted proteins | sample Rifle2008BG19ft_FD_105860 | JGI IMG/M metagenome (GOLD analysis project Ga0154888, IMG submission 105860) | Thermodesulfovibrio sp. RBG_19FT_COMBO_42_12
TTACCCTGGTGCGCAAAGCATGACTTAGGAGGAATTCTAACTTTCGTATTTTATTCCCTCCATAGACCTTACCACTCAAATCGTCACGTTTTATAAAAAGATGATTTATACCTATATCCTTCCCCAATTGCTCAAGCTTTTCTACCGGCGTTGGGAATTCACCCAAGGATACATAAGGGAGCTTATCTTTTAATTGAAGATAGTGTTTGAATAACGGAATCATTGATGAAGCATTAAGGAACTGCGGAAACTTACGAGAGGTTAGAGCCATCCTCTCTAAGAAAACTCCTCTTCGGAAACAACCTCGTTCTTTATCCTCGATATAAGTTCCTCAAACGTTGGTAAGACATATGTTCTTAACCTTCCGGCAACTAATACACACATTATATCATCACCAACATTGAGGTTACCTTCATTTATCCATGCCTTTACTGCGACGATGCCCTCTCTTTTTACAAACCCGTCTATTAAGGAATTTAATTTTTCCCTGTCATAAGTGAGATACATGCCCGTTACTCTCTTTCCATCTTTTGAGGTTGCCCTCACAATTCCATTATGTATAAGAATCATCCCGAGTTCTCCGGAATCTGAACTTTCTTTTACCTCTGCTATCCATTTCTCAATCACTTAAAAACCTCCGTCTCACAAATTGCCATTTGATTTTTACTTTTTATTTTTTGGGCGGAATAAGAGTCGGTGTCAAATATCTGTAGAATGGATTCATAAATTTATTCTCACGATTCATGGCAAATCTCTTTGATTTTTTTTTCAATGTCTGGATAGATATTATCTATGTCCCCTTGAACTTCTATAGTTTTTTTCAAAGCAGTAACAACCATACAGTAATGTTTAATTTCATCAAGCGATAAAACTCGTTCTTTTCTGTCCTTGAGCCATTTTTCACAGACCTGATAACCCCCGATCTGGTATTCCCGGATTTCAGAAGCTATGCCTTCAAAATATTGATCATTGTTTATATAGAGTTTCCCTTGATCGTATCTCAGTTTCTCAACCCTGTTATCCCCCTTACCATAAAAGCTTGCAATTGGCGGTTCAAGGTCAGTTGATTTCATCAGGTGTAAATCAACAAGATGCTCGCCATATTCACCCATCTTTTTGAACAGTTTGTAATCTTTAGTAAAAGGAATCCTTGGAAAATCTATCTTGAGGAACTCCGCATATTTTGTGCGGTAGATGTTGGAATAAAGAACAGCGTAAATGTAAAAAAAGATTTCTTCAGGGGCTGGTTGTTTCCCATATGTTGATGACAACCTTTGAATGATTGATTCGGAAATGTTTGGCTTTCTTATAGTATAAGGTGCCCCTGGCTCGAAAAGCATAAAAGTGCTGCCGAATGCTCTGCGATTTTTAGGTTTTTTAGTTTCTATATAAAAATAGAGAGGGAAAAGAAAACCGATCCCTTTATTGCTGAGAGTTATACGACTTTCAATGATGCTATTTGTAACAAATGCATGATTAAAAAAACACTCTGCAACTTGTCTTACAGTAATTAATCCTAAATTTTCACTCATCATATGTTGCATGACTTCTTTTCTCGCTCTTTCAATAACAGCATCATGATAGAAGATCCATTGTTCATCAAAAGGACGATAGAGAACTTTTGTTATCGCCTGTTCCCAGTTGTCATCTTTCATGACATTTTTTCTTGCATCTTTTAGTTCCCATGTAGACTTATCTTTCAGGTTATAAGTTTGTTGTATAATTTCATCAGGCAATTTCTTGTCCCTTAACTGCAATATTCTCCTTCTTAGAACATCCCTGTCAAAATCTATCACAAAGTCATCTCTTGAAGTGACTATACCGACGCTATTTACAGGAAATATGTCTGTAATCCTTGGATACTTTTCATATTGCTTTAAGAGTCTTTCATCCCTCGGAATAAAGAGATAGAATCCGGATTTTGGTTTGATCTTTTTCCACTTTGTTGTTTTGACATCATTACTGGTAAGCCAGGCATATTTAAATTCTCTGTTTCCCCAAACATCAGTATGGTGAACTTTGCATTGGTGTTTTTTAGGTTTTTCTTCTTTAACCTTTTCAAACACAATACCCATCTGAGGTGAAGGGCGAAAGGGATATAACGGTTCCTCTTTCTTTTCTATTCTCTTTATGAACAAAGCGATTGCAACCCCCTGTTGAATATCAAATACATTATCATCTTTTGAGCCATCGGGGCATTTTTCTTTTTTGAGGCTGTTACCATGAAGGTCGAGCAGGTAAATCTCATCGAAACTTTTCATCAATGATTGTCGCATACCTCTGAATGTTGGATTGTCGAGATAGCTGTGGTTTGTTATCAAACCCAAAACTCCTCCACCGGCCTGTTCAATCTTCCATTGCGAGAAACGAATAAACTTTACGTAATCGTCCTGAAGCCACTTGGGATTTTTCTCGCCAAGCGATTTTCCGTCAACCTGAAAATATGCCTTGATCTCGTTTGAAATCCATTCACCGACATTTGTGGAATGACCTGAATATGGAGGGTTACCGAGTATTACAAGAATAGGCATTTCCTTCTTAACATTTCCTGCAAGATGCGATTCCTCAGACAATGAAGCCATTCCGGGGAGTTCCGTCTGTGCAAGTTCATCCATTTCCAGTGTATTGGTAAGGTAAAGCTTGAACCTGTCATCTGTCTGGAGTTTATATCCAAGTTCTTCTAAAAGAAATGACATCTTCAAATGGCCTATTGCATAAGGAGCCATCATCAGTTCAAAGGCATAGAAATTTTTTAGAATATGTTCTTTAATGAACATCTCTTTTGCTCCGTCACCATAGTTAGAAGTGAATTTTTCAACTGCCAATTTGGTAGCCTCTGCTAAAAAGGTGAGGGTTCCTGCTGCAGGGTCTAAAACAGTTACATTGGTATCCGCAAACCCATCCTTTTTATTGAAATGCTCTTTTAAGATACGATGTAAGGATCGGACAATATAAGAGACTACGGGTTCTGGTGTGTAATATACGCCTCTTTTTTCTCTTGTTTTAGGATCATATTCAGCTAAGAAGGTCTCATAGAAATGTACAATTGGGTCTTTCCCTTTGTGCTTATGAAAATATTCATCGAGTATCTTATATACATCGGTAACAGCTAAGACTTCTGAAATATCGTCAATAATCCATTCCATCTGTTGAGGTAAATCTCCAAGAGAGATGAATTTGAAAACATCGCGTAAAATTCCAATTGTCTTTGGTATCCTGTCATAAGCAAGTTTTCTGTTAAAGCCATTTTCTGTGCGGGTGCGTGCGGCAAAAAGTCCGTATGTAATAGTCTGGGAGTAAAGGTCAGCAAAGTCATCTTTTGTAAGACCACCTATAAGATATTTACTAAAAGCCTCATAAAATCCAAGAATAAACCCTTTGCCATTTCTCTCTTCTTCCTTCAGTTCTTGGATAATGACCTGCTCTTTTAAGAATCTTGTCCTTTTTGCAAGTTCTACTGCAAGGGTTTTTGCTGTAAATGTCTTTGGCAAAGAAAAAGCGAAGAAGCGTTCAAGGAGGTTGTAAAAATCCTGTTCTTTCTCAACAGGCGGAATTGTGCCGAGCTTATGTATTACATATGGCCTCGCAATCTGAACTTTATCTATCAAATGGCCATCACGGTAAAGGCGAAATTCAAAGAAGTTTGTAAGGATAAGATTTGGAAATGTCTTCAGGTATTTTTTAAGCTGCTCGGTATGTTCAATTTCAAGAAGATTTTCTTCAGCAGGTTGCTTTGCCTCTATGTAACCAACAATGCTTTGTTTTCCATCCCAGACCCTGAAGTCAGGATTACCAGCGTCAGTCTTTTTAGGGAGAGTGGTTATGTGAGTCTGCTTTTTGTTAATTGAGTCAGCATAATTTTTTAGAAGTTCTTCAAGACAAGAATAATAGCTCTCTTCTCTTGCATCTCCTCTTTTTGCAACTTCAAAAATTCGCTTGAGATATAACTTCAGCATAACCTTTAACTGACGATCAAAAATTTATGGCCTAATTTTAATCTATTAACAATATATAGGCAACAAGGAATTCAAAAGCAAGGTGGATTTGAAAGGCAGGAGAGAAGGCAGACAAGGTTGTAAAATAAAGCAAGAGGTTTTCTATTTATTATTTCCCTGTTTATTGTTATTAATCTTCTCTACAAAATTTGTATTAAAATTCCCACTTATAAAATCAGGATTGCTCAGAACCTTTTTATGGAAGGGGATGGTTGTTTTTATACCCTCGATTATAAATTCATCAAGTGCACGCCTCATCCTCGCAATAGCCTCTTGCCTGTCTTTTCCATATGTGACCAGTTTGGCTATAAGGGAGTCATAATGTGGTGGTATAACATACCCATTGTATATTGCCGTATCTACTCTCACACCTAAACCTCCGGGAAGCGACAGAAATGTGATCTTTCCCGGAGACGGGATAAACCTCTCAGGGTCCTCTGCGTTAATCCTGCATTCTATGGCATGACCTGATGGCTTTATATGGCTTTGTTTGTACTCTAAAGGCATCCCTGCTGCAAGTTTAATCTGCTCTTTTACTATGTCAATGCCGGTAACCGCCTCTGTTACAGGATGCTCTACCTGTATACGGGTATTAATCTCTATAAAATATACATTGCCTTTAGAGTCAACTATAAACTCTACCGTACCCACATTCCTGTATTTGATCGCACGCGCAGCCTTTACACCTAACTCTCCTATCCTCTTCTTGAACTTTTCTGTTGATGAGATAGGCGATGGAGATTCTTCTATGAGTTTCTGATGTCTTCTCTGAATCGAACAGTCCCTTTCCCCGAGGTGGACAACGTTACCCTTACCGTCTGCTATAATCTGTACCTCTATGTGCCTCATCTCCGGTATATATTCCTCTAAATAAAGTTCGCTATTCCCGAATGCTGTTAGCGCCTCTCTTTGTGCCAAATAAAATGCCTGCTCAAGGTCTTTTTCCTCTTTTACAATCTTAATACCATGTCCTCCTCCACCGGCAGATGCCTTGAGCACTATCGGAAACCCTATCTTTTTTGTAATCTTTAGTGCCACATCTTCTGTAGCAACGGGACCGTCACTTCCATTCACAACAGGCACACCTTTCCTCTTCATTATCTGCCTTGCCTTGGCCTTGTCCCCGCCGAGTCTAATATTCTCAGGGGTTGGGCCTATAAACGTTATTCCTGATGTAGTACATGCCTCAGCAAAGTGGTGATTCTCTGAAAGGAAACCATAACCAGGGTGTATAGCATCCGATTCTGTTATCTCAGCAGCACTTAGTATAGCGGGAATATTCAGATAACTCTGGGTTACACTTGCAGGCCCGATACAGACAGATTCGTCCGCAAGTCGTACATGGAGGGATTCTTTATCAATATCTGAAAATACAGTAACAGTTTTTATTCCGAGTTCCCTGCAGGTGCGGATGATTCTTACAGCAATCTCACCCCGGTTTGCTATTAAAACTTTTTTAAAAAGTTTCATACATATATATTTCTGTCATTGCGGCTCTTGTCCCTGCCACGTCAGGGATCGGTCCGCAACCCTTCTTTGTTTAAGAAAGATTCTCTACGAGTCGTAGACCCGGCAAGCGGGAATGACATACCGACGGACTCCTTCTAAATTGGAATTTTGTGCGTAAGCTTTGCGCAATGCTTTTTATATCGGCTCGATAAGAAATAATGGCTCACCGTACTCAACAGGCTGTCCATTTTCTACTAATATCTTTACAACAACGCCGTCAACCTCGCTCTCTATTTCGTTCATTAGCTTCATTGCCTCTACAATACAGAGAACCTGGCCTTTGTTGACATTTGAACCTACTTCTACAAAAGGCGCTGCTTCAGGTGAAGGCGACCTGTAAAATGTGCCCACAATCGGTGAGGTTACCGTTATAAGCCCCTGTGTTTCTTCTTCTGTTTCAATTACTATCTTATCTTGTAAACCCATAGATTTCTGTATAGGCAATCCTAACGGGGATAGAAATTTCTCCCTCTTAATTTTAACCTTTATACCGTCTTTTTCGAACTGTAGCTCAGTAATGTCTGTTTCCTTGAGAAATTCGATAATCTCTTTTAAATCCTCAAGTTCCATTATTTTACCCTCTCAATGTATTCTGATATCCTTGTATCAACCTTAATAGTATCTCCCTCATTTATATGAAAGGGGACTCTAACAATAGCCCCTGTTTCCAAGGTCGCTGGTTTCCCGCCTCCGGAGGCTGTGTCTCCTTTAAAACCTGCAGGGGCTGTTTTTACTACTACGAGTTCGACAAATGTTGTAAGCTCCACACTTATGGGCATATCTTTATGATACAGGATTTTAGCTACCATATTTTCTTTAAGGAATTTTTTTGCTTCACCGAGTTGATCCGGCATAAGAGGTATCTGTTCATAAGTCTCTAAATCCATGAAATAATATAATTCGTCCTGAGAATATAGATATTGCATGGTTTTTTCTTCAAGCCCTGGCGTGTCTAATTTTTCTCCTGATCTGAAGGTCTCTTCGAGGACAGCCCCTGTTTTAAGGTTCCTCATCTTTGTCCTGACTATGGCTCCACCCCTTCCCATCTTTACATGTTGAAAATCTACTATCTCACAGGGTTCACTCTTGAATTCTATTTTGAGACCCTTTCTGAAGTCACTTGTCGAAATCAAATCAATACCTCCGTGATATCCGAACTGTAAACGATTTTACCATTTTTGGATAATAATTGCCCTGCATTTCCCACGACAACCCTTTTATGCCCGTCTGAAAATCTCACTACTTTATCACAGTATCAAAATAAAATTCTATTCCTACCCCGTCAATGTTTAGTAACCGGATTAGGAAAATCCCGAAGCTGAATACCTATAGTTCATAATATTGGGAAGATTGTGTATTATGGTATACAAAGTGCTCAAGAAGATATAATTAAGAATAATTTGATAACTGTTATTTAGAAGAACAAAGCAAAAATTTAAAAAGGAATTTTAAAAAAAACAATTAAGGCATTTTTATTGTAATCTCGTATGTCCCTATTGAAACCTTATCCATCAGGCCATTAGCCCAGAGTAAATCGGTCACCTTGACCTTCATATTCTTAGGTATCATCAATATGAGTTTAACACCGAGCACCGAGAGTGCCTTCCAGTTCTCAGCCTGTTTTTCAGAGATGCTTTCCTCGGTTTCAACTTCAAGTAGAGCAAGTACCAATCCATGATTACCGAGAATCATGTCGGGATAAAGACCTTTGTATTCTGCATTCTTTTCGCCCTGTTTGTTAACGCGTATTTCTTTATACTCTCTCGAGATCTGGCTTCTTACGTTCCCGAGTATCATCTCATGGATAAGTTCCCTGTATTCCATAATTTTTATAACATCGCAATCCTTTTGTCTTTATACGGCTGGGGCCAGTTGTAAGTATTGATAAGCCATATAAGATGTTCTAAAAGATTAGGTTGATTAACTATGTTCAGCTCTTCATCAAAAATGATACCTATAAGATAAGTATTCCTGAATTTCTTTTGCCAGTCAATTTTACCTGCAGTAATATCTTCCTTTACTTTGCCTGCTCTATCAATGAAAGAAATCTTTATCTTTAAGCTTTTGCCTCTACCTATGGGGGCAGACGAATATAAACCAAGCCCTGAAAAGGAGATGTTGGCTATGGTTGCATTTACAACAACCTTATCCTTTGGAACAGTAACCGTAGCATTACCAAAAAACTGATATCTGTACCATTTACGGGTATCTACGAAACTTCTTTTCTTTCTTCTCATGCTAATTTTCACCCCCTCAGTCAACCGCTCCAGCGCTCAATAAAATAACAAATCTTGATAGGTTTTTACAGGAAAACTTCCTGCAAATGTCATAAAATCCTTATTATTCCTTACCTATATCCCTTCTATATCGAATCCCTTCAAAATGGATTTGTTCTATATTTGAATAAGCGACATCTCTTGCCTCTTGCAAATTCTTTCCTCTGCCAACTATATGGAGAACCCTTCCCCCGTCTGTAACCAGACCTTTTGTTTCAGAATTGTTCACACCGGCAAAAAATATTTTGCACTCAGGATCCTGAACCTTCTCAAGTCCGGAGATAGGATGCCCTTTACCATACCGACCGGGATAACCTTGATACCAGCCCTTGCTTTTTCCATCCTTTACCTGTCGCGTCCTTCCTTGTGCAGCAACTACATCGCAGAAATAGTCCCGGCTCCACTCTACTTTTTTTTCACTCAGAACCCCATTGATTATCTGAAAGCTTATATCACTTAGTGGTGTCTTTAATCGAGGAAGGATCACCTCAGCTTCCGGATCCCCAAGACGGACATTCGCCTCTAAGAGATAAGGTGTTTCTTCAGATAGCATTAACCCTAAGTAAAGTATCCCCTGGTATAGAATACCTTCTTTTTCTGCAAATCCTGTGATCAAAGGGATAGCAACTTTTTCGGAAACCAGATTGGTAAGTGCTTCCCCCTCCAAACGGTGAGGAGAATATGCCCCCATTCCTCCCGTATTCAGGCCTTCATCGTTATCATAAGCCCTTTTGTAGTCCTGAGCGACCGGCATTGGTGCGAGCGCTTTCCCATCAGTAAAAAAGAAAAACGATATCTCTTTGCCATAAAGTCTTTTTTCAATCACTACCTTTTTCCCGGCCTCGCCGAAGACCTTGTCAACCATCAACTGATTAATAGCCTGACAGGCTTCTCTCACATCTGAACAGACGATTGATCCTTTTCCCTGAGCTAAACCATCAGCCTTTACAACAACAGGATATTTTACATATTCAACATAATCTATGGCTTTATCGTGGTTATCAAAGACCTCAAACTCTGCTACCGGCACACCTATCTCTCTGCATAATAATTTTGTGTAAGCCTTGCTTCCCTCGAGGATACTGGCTCTTTTTGTTGGTCCAACAATGGGTATCCTCTCCTCTGTAAACAGGTCAACAATGCCGTTTGTTAAGGGACTTTCAGGACCAATAAAGATAAGGTCAACCTTTTCTCGCTTTGCAAGTTTTAGGATCTCTTCGTTCGTCCTCGCATTTTCGCATCTGACTTCCCGATCAATGCCAACATTCCCAGGTGTACAGATCACCTCGTTTACTTCGGGGTCATTCTTAAATTGCCAAGCGATGGCATGACCTCGACCTCCGCTATCGACCACAAGAACTTTCATGTAATACTTTAAGTCATCCTTTATATATATTTATCAAACAATGATATTATTCTTTCAGCTTCAAGTCTTTTTAATGTACCTTTTTCAAGCGCTAAATTAACAGTTTGTCTTCCGAGTTCGGCATAAGGCCTTAACAATTCAGGTCTTTCTTTGGATATAACCCTGAGGTGATCTTCAACGACCCCTGTATCTCCTCTCGAAATAGGGCCAGTGAGGGCTGAAGGGATACCGAGATTCTCGATGTTTTTCACCGTACCCTTTATTAAAGGCAAGAGGGCTTTAAGAGCTACCTGCCTGTTAATCCCTGCTGCTTCAAATAGTTTAAGTCCAAATCCCACTGTAGCCACGAGGAAATTCGAGGCAACAGATGCGCCGGCGTGATATAAAGGTTTTTTATCAACCTTTAATTCTATCTCCTTACCTTTAAGGACAGCGATTATTTCCCTTGCCGTTGCAAGGGCAACTGCGTCGCCCTCAATACAAAAATAAGAACCTATAAGGTTTTTAACTGCTTCATTGACGCTTGCCAGACTCTGGAGGGGGTGGAAGGAAGCGACATACGCCCCTGCATCTCTTGCAGGACTTAAAATCTCTGATGACAATGCACCACACGTATGGAATACAATGGATTCGGGATTAAAAGCTCCCTCTGAAGCCATCCTCATGCATACCTTCCCGATTGCATCGTCAGAAGTTGTGATAAAGACAATGTCTGCTTTCTTGGCTATAGCCTTGAGGTCAGTAGAAGCCTCCCCCGCTCCTATAAAATCTCTCGCCCTTTTAGCTGATCTTAGGGTTTTACTAGCAATTCCAGCAACTGAATAGCCCGCATTTTTTAAGAGATAACCCATGGCGGTACCAACAACTCCCGCACCGATAATCGATACCCTGCGCATTGCCGTCAAAGGAACCTTTACCCACCAGTTATTGTAATTTTATTCACATATGGTAGGCAGCCATGCTGAAAAAGGCTTGCCCTGAGACTCTGTATAGTCCTTAATGTGGCCAGCCGGCCATTTACTGAAATACCCAGGGTGAAGAATGCAGTCATGTGTATTTAGATAAAATACTGTCGAATTGCAAGGGTTTTTCAGCATGTCTGCCTACTGTTCACTCAACATTTAGGTTTATAATCCGACCTCTTTTAGAACCATGGGAATCTTTTTCTCCCAACCAATTGCCATGATATGGACTCCCTGACAAATATCTTTCATTCCCCTGATCAACCTAACAGCTATCTCAATACTGGTTTTGACCTTGTCCTTTGTCTCTTCCATTTCTTTAATAAGAGGCGCAGGTACAAATACACCAGCCACATTCTTATTCATAAACCTGGCCATGCCTGCTGATTTTAATAATATGACTCCACCCAGGACCGGCGTCTTAAAACTCTCTACTCGCTTCATGAATTTTTCAAAGAGTTTTAGGTCATATATGCCCTGTGTTTGAAAAAATCTTGCACCTGCCTCGATTTTCTTCTCCATTTTTATGATCTGCATTTCTAAGGCAGCCTCGGTATCGGCTCCCGGATTTACTACTGCTCCGGGAAAAAAGTCAGGAGCGCCTTTGAGCTGGTTTCCCCCCATATCAAAGCCTTCATTAAGCCTGCCTATCACCCTTAATAAACTAACAGAATCTAAATCAAAAACAGGCATTGCCTGAGGGTGATCTCCCATGGTTGGATGATCTCCTGTCAAAGCCAGAACGTTCCTGATACCCAAAACCCAGGCGCTTAACAGATCAGATTGCAGCGCCAGCCTGTTTCTATCCCTGCAGGTCATCTGAAAAATAGGATCGATCCCGTGATCTTTTAGGAGGTGACAAACTGCCATAGAACCCAATCGCATTACAGAACTTTGAAGATCGGTAACATTAATAGCATCTACCTTTCCTTTTATAAGCTCCGCATCTTTTAGTGTTTCCTGCACGTCGGTCCCTTTCATGGGTCCTATTTCTGCAGTCACAACAAAATTTTTAGATTTTAACGCCTCTTTAAAGTCCATCGTCCCTTCAAGCTATCTTCTTTTTCTGTATTTTTCGATAATCCTTGGGCTCAAGAAATGACATAAACTCTTTCAGGCGACCCAGCTTTTTCATCCTTTCAAAGATAAGCACCCATCCACAGTCAATCTCCTTTGATACTTCACATTTACCATGTGAGCTTCCTCCACACGGTCCGTTGAGTAGCCCTTTACTACAAACAGTTAAAGGGCAGATACCCCCGGTAAACTCTAAAACACAATCCCCGCAGGTGCGGCAGCGATATTCTCTCTTACCTGTTTTTAGTGTTTCTTTATCTACGAAACTATTGCAGGCTGGATGGACAATCTTATCTGTGGCTTCAGCAACTGATTGAACCCCTAACCCGCAGGCCATTATTAGAAGAGATGAGGGATTTCCTATTGTTTCAGATAGTTCTTCAAGTACAGACTTAGCCTTCATGCAGAGAAAACCTTTTATTGCAGAGCCTGTAATATCTATACCTTTTCCCTCAATTTTTCCTTTCATGTCCATAATATCTGATTCAGCATTGGCCTGATTGACCTTCGTACAGCCTTTGCACCTGAGAATAAATATACTTTTATCGTTTGTTAAATAACCTAAAATTTCCTCAAAGGGTTTTTGTTCAAATTTTATCATGTTCAATCCTCGATTTTCATTTCAGAGGAAGTAAAATAGTAAACGTGGTGCCCTTACCTACTTCGCTTTCTACATGGATAGAGCCACGGTGGGCCTCTACAACGCCTTTAACAATGGAAAGCCCCAGGCCTGTACCGCTAATATGTTTTGTTCTCTCCGATCTTTCACGGAAGAACTTTTCAAAAATATGAGGAATATCCTTGGCTTCGATACCTAATCCCGTATCGGAAATCTCTATCTGAATGTGCTGTGCCTTCTTCATCATATGAACATGAAACTGCCCATTCGCTGGAGTATATTTAATAGCATTGCTTATAAGGTTAATAAACATGGCCTCTATACTGCTTCTGTTACCTGTAATTAATGGAAGGTCTTCGTCTATTGATACCTGAAAACCGATATTTTTATCATGGGACTGAGGTTGCATTAACTCGACAGTCCTTTGTAAAATCTCAGGGAGATTCAGCGCTTCTATTTGTGCAACATATGCCCCTTCTTCTATAAAGCAGACATCCAGGACATCATTAACAAGGTCAGTCATGCCCCTTATCTTGGCCTTGATTTTCTGAATCAAATCTCTCTGTTTCTCGCTCATCTCTCCTACCATGCCATCCAGCAATATAGATGTTTGTAGTAACGTGGAACTCAATGGAGATTTTAATTGGTGTGAAACCATGGCTAAGAAATTAGACTTTATCTTATCTATAGCACTCAGCTGAGCTACGTCATGAAGTAATGTCACTGTTCCCAGGAGTGCTTCATGTGCATCTTTTACAGGGTTGACATGCACCCTAACCCTCTTATCGCCTGTATCCATGAGACATATTTCTTCAGCTTGATATGGATTATCACGTATCATTATTTTAGTTATCATTTCAACTACAACTTTATTTTTAATGTGATCCTGGAAGGGCTGACCGAGGGCTGCATGCCCTTTTAAATCTAAAAAAGCCTCTGCCTTTTGGTTATAAAGCATGATACATCCGGCATCATCAGTGACCAATATTCCGTCAGAAAGGCTATCGATGACAGCATTTAACGATTCTTTCATTGCCCTATAAGGCATATATCTTCCTTATTTTTATCCCTTAGAAATTCTGAACAGATTTTCTACTCTTTCTACCAACTCCTCTGGCTCTACAGGTTTGGGAATATAGTCATCAGCCTCCATTCTCATGCCCATTTCCTTAGTATATTTCGATGATGGGATAGCATTCCCGACTGCTGTCAAGAGTAGAACTGGTATACGAGAACATGCAGGGTCAGCTTTAAGCTTTGCACAAACCTCATAGCCATCCATATTAGGCATCATGACATCCAGGATGATTAAATCCGGCCTTTCCGTTCGCACCTTTTCCAACCCTTCCTGTCCGTCATGGGCAATAGAGATATCGTAAGACTTACTTTCCAGAATGACTTTCGTAGCTTCTACAAAATCTGCATCGTCATCCACTAATAAAATTTTCTTTTTCCCCATTTATCCCTCCGTAAGGACACTAAACCTTGCCCACTTTCTTGAGGATATTCTCTACACGTTTCAATAAGATGGTATGTTCAATGGGTTTTTCTACATAATCATCAACATCGAGTTGTAATCCTGTTTCTAATTCATATCTGCGCCTGCTGGCCTGTTCCTTTACACTGCTCAGAATAATGATAGGTATATGTGCATACTTGGCACGTCGAGGGTCTTTCAATTCCTTACAAACCTCGAATCCATCCATCTTAGGCATAAGAAGATCCAGAATCATCAAATCAGGTTTTTCAGCTTTTAGCTTGTCAAGACCCTCGAGTCCATCTCGTGCAGTGACTACCTCATAGCCATTAGCCTCAAGGATTATACTGATAGCCTCTAAGACATCGGGATCATCATCAACAACTAATATTTTTGCGCTCATCTTATCCCCCAAAATTAATAGTGGCAGTATTTTGTGTCGGTGCCAGTTATTAACGGTCGCATAATAGAATTCATATTATTCAGAAAATCTCCCCTCGCCCCTCTTTACCATCCTTCGACAAGCTCAGGATGACAAATGTCATGGTGAGCCTGTCGAACCATCCTCCCTTTGTCACCTCGGCGACCCGCCGGGGCGGGGTAAAGGGAGTTTACCCGCCTCTGGCGGCGCCGAAGGCGACCAGGGGTTAGGAGGGATTTTCTGATAATCATGTGCATACTATTTCGAGACCCTTAATAATAGATTTTTCGACACTAATCACTGATACTAATACTTTATTATAGTACCGGTCTTGGCAATAAGCCAGCCCTTTCCACAATAACAGGCACTATATCCTCCCAGGCCACGGCCATAATATGTATGCCATGGATACCATCGATTCCCTTGAGTTGGTCAATAATCTCCAGACTTATCTTTACCCCTTCTTCCTTAACATCCTTGGCTCCCTCCAGACGGGTTATTATCTCATCCGGCACACTAACTCCGGAGACATTATCCCTCATGTAACGAGCCATCCCTACAGACTTTATCGGTATTATACCGGCAAGAATGTGAACCTGTTTATCCAACCCCCGATCCCTTATCATTTCTATCCATTTGCTAAACTTATTTACATCATAGACCGCCTGGGTTTGAATGAAGTCTGCGCCGGCCCTTATTTTTTTGGCAAGTCTTACAACCCTGTATTCAAAGGGGTCAGCAAAGGGATTTTCAACTGCCCCAATAAAGAGAAGAACTTCTCCGGAGATTCCCTCACCACAAAGAAATTTTTTTTCATCCCTCATGGTCTTTAGTGTCTGAACAAGTTGAATAGAATCAATATCATATACACCCTTCGCATCGGGATGGTTGCCGAATTTTTGGTGGTCACCTGAAAGACAGAGTACATTCCTGATTCCTAAAGCGACAGCTCCCAGGATGTCACTCTGGATTGCAATCCGGTTTCGATCCCTGACCACCATCTGCATTACAGGATCAATCCCCATCTCTCTTAAAATGACAGAGCCGCTCAAACTTGACATACGGACAATAGCCGTCTGATTATCCGTTACATTCAGGGCATCACAGTAAAACTTGAGCAACTCTCCTTTTCTCCGGATTACTGATGCAGAAGTGCCTTTCGGAGGACCCACTTCAGCAGTTACAGCAAAATATCCTCCTTCAAGAACCTTTTCCAGATTACTTCCCGCTTTCATAACTTATCAGCTCCTTTTAATCGGTGAAATATTAGTAAGGTTTTTGCCCCAGTTTTTAGGAGGAACAATCTTTTCCAGCTTATGGAGTTGTCCGCTTTTAGAAAGACGCTCGATAATGAGATGCCATGCACAGGGTAAATCGGGTGAAATCTCGCATTTCCCGCCTTGGGCTCCACCACAAGGTCCGTTAAGTAGTTGTTTAGCGCATCTTGCTATAGGGCATATACCGGCAGTAAAAGCCAGTACACATTCACCACATTGTATACAGACCCTGGAAAAATGTCCAGGGGTATCTTCTTTGCCAATGTACAGGGTATTTGTTGCAGGGAACACCGGCTTATCTGAAAAGATAACGACTGAATGTATACCAAACGCGCAGCTCAACACTAATAGAGCATCCGCTTCTTTAATTGCATCTGTGTTTTCATCTATGGCATTTTTTGTAACGTCATCGCAGGCAACAGGCGGTACCATCCATCCTGTAACCTTTTTACCTGATTTTTCGAGTTCCTCCTTCATTTCAAGAACCTCTAAAAGCCCTCCAGTATGACACATTGTCGCACAAGTACCACAACCTACTAAAAATACTTTTTCGACATCCTTGAGTGACTCTTTGATTTCATCAAAAGGTTTCTTCACCGTGATGCTTTTCATAATCCCAAGCCCCTTTCAACCTTCGTCTTCTTACTCAGTGCCTCACATACACCTGAAGGACAATGCCTGTCTCTTATGTGTGCTTCGTATTCATCACGAAAATGATTCACTGCTGTCAGAACCGGAGTTGGACATGCCTTGCCTAACCCACAAAGTGCACTACCTCTTATCTGCGTTCCCAAATTTATGAGCAGATCAATATCACCCTCTCTGCCCTCACCTCTTGTAATTCTATCCATTATTTCTAACATCACCTTTGTACCAACCCTGCATGGAGTACACTTACCGCATGACTCAGCCTGGGTAAACCTGAGGAAAAATCTTGCCATGTCTACCATGCAGTCCGTCTCATCGAGGACGATCATACCACCTGAACCCATCATTGAGCCGATAGTTGCAAGGGATTCATAATCTACCTTTACATCAAGAAATTTTGCAGGAATAAACCCTCCCAATGGCCCTCCTGTCTGCACTGCCTTTAATGCCCTTCCACCTTCAATACCACCACCAATATCATAAATTATCTCTCTCAGCGAGATTCCCAACGGTACCTCAATCAAGCCTGAATTCCTTACCTTTCCCGACAGTGAGAAGGTCTTAGTCCCCTTACTTTTTTCTGTACCGAGGGAAGAATACCACTGAGCGCCTCTTCTGATAATGTAGGGAATATTTGCAAAGGTCTCAACATTATTGATAACTGTAGGTCTGCCAAACAGGCCGCGCTCTGCAGGAAACGGAGGCCTCGCCCTGGGCATACCACGTTTGCCCTCTGTAGATGCTATAAGGGCTGTCTCTTCACCACAGACAAATGCACCTGCGCCTAATCTCGTCTCTATATCAAAGCTGAATCCTGTCTCTAAAATATTATTTCCGATAAATCCATACTCTCTTGCCTGACCCAGTGCTTTTATCAACCTCTTCAAGGCAAGCGGATACTCAGCCCTGATATATACATAACCTTTATTTGCACCAATAGCATAAGCGCCGATAATCATTCCCTCAATTACTGAATGGGGATTGCCTTCGATTACGGCCCTGTCCATGAATGCACCGGGGTCTCCTTCATCGGCATTACAGATAACATA
>Ga0154888_1225_pt5 | contig 16565 bp, 11 predicted proteins | sample Rifle2008BG19ft_FD_105860 | JGI IMG/M metagenome (GOLD analysis project Ga0154888, IMG submission 105860) | Thermodesulfovibrio sp. RBG_19FT_COMBO_42_12
GTTCCTTTTGAGGCATAGGAAGTAATGGTGCTGACAACTGAACCGCCTTTAAGGAGCTCAATCTTCACATAGTAACCAGGATCTCCTGAATATGCCCATCTGATGGTCTGGGTAGTGCCTGCCGACCAACTCTCTGCACCGTTAGGAGATGCGACAGTGATGGTAGGTCCGAGTATAGAGAAATCACCATTACTCGTATCCGTTAAAGAGCTACTTGAAGTGCTTGTTACCCTTATCCTGTAGTCAGTGCCTGATGCCTGTGTAGAAGGGATTAACCAGTTATATGAGCCGCTGCCGTTAGTTCCTTTTGAGGCATAGGAAGTAATGGTGCTGACAACTGAACCGCCTTTAAGGAGCTCAATCTTCACATAGTAACCAGGGTCACCTGTGTATGTCCAAGCAATGGTCTGGGTGGTTCCTGCGGTCCAGGATTCTCCACCATCAGGGGTTGTGACCGTGAGACTTGGTGGGGGAGGGCCTTGTATACTGAAATAATCGCTCATGTCATTGACACTGCTGTTTGAACTATCACTCATCCTTATCTGGTAGTCGGTCCCTGCAGACTGGCTTGTCGGGATCTTCCAGTTGTACGCTCCACTCGACGTCTGTGCATAAGAAGTAATGGTACTGGTAACCGCTCCTCCTTTCAGCAGCTCTATTTTTAAATACGAGCCTACCGACCCTTCTGTTGTCCACGTTATCGCCTCTGTATTGCCTGCTACCCATGTCTCTCCTGCAGCCGGCCTTGTTACAGTAATCTTTGGAGGCGGAGGGCCGACTATGGTAAATGAGGCGTTGCAGGTGTCTGAGTAAGAGCTGTTTGAGGTACTGGTAATCCTTATAGTGTAATCACTTCCCTGGGTCTGTGTAGAAGGGATTAACCAGTTATATGAGCCGCTGCCGTTAGTTCCTTTTGAAGCATAGTAAGAGATCGTACGATTGTATACACTGCTCTTGTAAAGTTCTATCTTCACATAGTAACCTGGGTCACCCGTATATGCCCATCTGATAGTATATGTAGAGCCTGCTGCCCAACTCTCTCCTCCATTAGGGGAGGTTAAGGTGATGGTAGGCCCAAGTATAGAGAAATCACCATTACTCGTATCCGTTAAAGAGCTATTTGATGTACTTGTTACCCTTATCCTGTAGTCAGTGCCTGATGCCTGTGTAGAAGGGATTAACCAGTTATATGAGCCGCTGCCGTTAGTTCCTGTTGGAGCATAAGAAGTAATAGTCTGGCTTACTGAACCATCCTTTAGGAGATCTATCTTTACGTATGAGCCGGGATTACCTGAATATGCCCACCTGATGGTCTGGGTAGTGCCTGCTTGCCAGGACTCGCAGCCATCAGGGGAGTTTACGGCGATGGCAGAGGTATCAGGTGATGCAGAGTAAGCTATAGTCCAGTACCCAAAATATGCAGCACTGGAAAGCTGAGAATATGCGATCTTAAAGTATCCGGATTCACCCCAACCAGTGCCCCAGCTATTCTTCACAATAAAATACTGACCATAGTCGTCATACCCGACAATTAAAATAGCATGGCCACCTTGATAGTAGCCCCAGGTATGCGAATAAACACCACTTCTGTAATAGAAGAAATCCGTATAAACATCCATTGTTGTTACTAAAGGCCCGTAGTTGTAAAGTGCATTGGTAATTGCAGAAACTGAAGGTGAGGTAGTGGCTACCCAGATCCAGTTTGTAATTTTATTTGTACGCGACTGCCAGTCTGAACATGTATTCCTACAATAACCGTTTGTTGCTGTATATGGATAGCAAGTCTCCGATGGTAAACCCGGGTCAACGAAAAAATCTGAAGCAGAATCAATATAGCCTCCACCGCAATCTCCTGCTCCACTGCAGGAAACGAGTATCTGCTCTGCTAAATTTAAGTCTACATCGGGTGAACTGTTTGTTATAAGGGTGACGGATTCAAGTGCGCCTGTTGTTGCAAATGCCCAACAGCTACCACAGTTTCCCTGATCTCTTACAGGGGTTACAAAATTCCCTCCGTTATTTCTCCAATCAAAAGTGGCTGGCCGGTCAGAAGCTTGAGTTGACTGATCAAAGGCTTTATAAGAAAGGGTTTCTATATCATTTAGAAGCGGAGGGAAAATTAGTCCAAGGCGTATCTTCCTTTTTTCTGGTGGAAGCTTTGAAACTGACGTTTCTCCGGCAATCCATTTTGCACCCCTCGCATGGATAGATGATCGGATATCAGCTAATTCATCAGCAAATGATAACGCATTGATAAAGAAGGTCGCGCAGATTAGCGTTAATCCTAATGCAGACAGCTTCCTTTTAAGCATTTTAGTTCCCTCTCTTAGTCAATGCTAAGTTTTATCAAAAAATGTTCTACCGCTTTTTCTATACCTTCCCATTTGCGGTAGTAATCCATTTTAATTTCTACGTAACCCTTCCCATGAGCCTTAAACCGCCATATCCCTAAAACAGGTTCGCCTATCTTGCCTTCAGATATAGCCCTTGTTTCTTCTGATAGGAACTCTAAATACTTAAGGTTTAATTTATCTACATACCACCAATATCCGGCGCTACCCAATCCTTTTAGTTCAATCTGAACTACATCGCCGCACTTTATTTTCAATTCTTTTCCGCTATCTTGTTTTTTTATGATAATAGTTTTTTCGTTGTTGGCATCTTTATTATCCATTCCGTTACATAGGTCGTTTTGAAAAATAATAGTAATAGTGCAAAAAATAAAAACTATCAGACACTTTGTTTCATATAGCAAAAAAGCATTACTTTTCAGCATCTTTTATTTCTTGCCTTATATAGTGTATCTATTTTAAAAATACTACAAGATGATTGAAGTTGCTGTGACAGAAGTCACAAAGAGGTGGTTTTTAAAAGAGTTAATCAGGGCAGAGGGTATTTATCCTATGTGCCAGGCACCCTGCACCAAAGCCGTTGTCAATGTTCATTACTGCAATCCCCGGCACACAGGAATTTAGCATCGCAAAAAGTGCGGTTAAACCGCTGAGGCTTGTACCGTAGCCGGTTGATGTTGGAACCGCAATAATTGGCTTGTCTGTAAGGCCGCCAACAACAGAGGGGAGGGCGCCTTCCATACCTGCAACTACTATGATTACCCTTGCAGAATCGATGGATTTTCTGGTATTTAGAAGCCTGTGAATTCCTGCTACACCAACATCATAAGCAGTCTCAACCCTGCTTCCAAGGAATGATGCAGTTACTGCTGCCTCCTCTGCAACAGGTATGTCAGATGTCCCGGCAGAAAGTATAAGAATATGACCCCTTTTCTTTTTCTCTCCATTTGCTGATATCGTGCCTGATAATGGATGAAAGACTGCATTTTTGATTTTGAGGCTATCATATACCTCTCTTGACGCCTTTGTAACCAATAATTTTTTACTTCTCTTTAATATAGACTGTGCTATACCGATGACATCCTCTACTCTTTTCCCGTCAGCAAATATAACTTCAGGTATCCCTTGTCTTATGTTTCTGTGATGGTCAACCTTTGCAAAGGACAGGTCCTCATATGGGAGGTGTTGTAATTTTTTAAAGGCGGTATCTATGCTTAACTTTCCTGATTTTACAGAGCTAAGAAGCTTTTTTATTTTTAGTCCATCCATCTTAAATCCTAAATTCTAATATCTAAATTCTAAACAAATCCCCCTTAATCCCCCTTTACTAAAGGGGGACTGAGGGGGATTAAGCTATCCATAAAATTCTGATTTTAGAGAGCGTTCCATTAAATCTTTGACAGCAAAGGCAGGGTCTTTATCCTCATAAAGAACTCTGTAGACCTGTTCTACAATAGGCATCTCAATATTATATTTTTTTGACAGATTATATGCTGATTCCGCAGTCGCCACTCCTTCTGCAACACTTTTTGTCTGATTTAAGATGTCCCGGGGTTTTAAGCCATGTCCAAGTTTAACACCTACGGTGTAGTTTCTTGATAATGGGCTTGTACAAGTTAGAACCAGATCTCCTATTCCACTAAGCCCGGAAAATGTTCTTTCTTTTGCGCCCATTGCAACACCCAGCCTTGTCATTTCAATAAGCCCTCTTGTTATAAGAGAGGCTCTTGCATTGTTGCCGAGACCAAGGCTGTCTGATATCCCAGATGCTATTGCCATTACATTTTTTAAAGCACCCCCGATCTCCGCGCCAATTATATCGTCATGTGTATAGACTCTGAAATTATTAAGATTGAATATTTCCTGAAGCATTAATCCTGTATTTTTATCTTCTGCGGCAAGGGTTACAGCGGTGGGCAATTTTTTTATCACTTCCTTTGCGAAACTCGGACCCGAAAGCACTGCAATAGTATGGTCTGTAAGTTCTTTCAATACAGATGAAACTGTCAGGAGGGTTCCTCTTTCTATGCCTTTCGATATACTAATGAGCGTTGCTTCATCCGGTATATAGGGGATAGCTTCTTTAAAGACGGTCCTTACATACTGAGCAGGAATGGCATTCAAGACATACCGTGCCTTTTTTATAGAATCACCAATATTATTTGTTACCTTTATATCGTCTGGTATTAAAACATCAGGCAAATAGGTTTTATTTATTCGAGTTTTGTTTATTTCTTCAGCAAGTTCTTTCTCGTAAACCCAAAGGGTTACATCAAACCCTTTATCTGAAAGCAGGCATGCGAGGGTTGTCCCCCAGCTGCCAGCGCCTATAACAGAGATATAACTCATTTGTTAACCTTTCCCATTTTATTTGATATATGATACACGATACATGATGTCCGTTATTTTTTATCCTGTATCCTGCATCATAACTCTTGCATTTTACTAAATTTGTCTTTTCTCTATCTTGATCCATGTATCACGTAGCTGTACTGTCCGATTGAATACGAGTGCCCCATTGGAAGAGTCTATATCAACACAGAAATAGCCCAGCCTCTCGAACTGGTACCTATCCCCATGAATTGCGCCTGTCAGGCTTGGTTCGACATAACAAGATCTCAAAATCTCAAGTGAATTCGGATTTATACAAGATTTAAAATCCTGACCTTCCTCAACGTCGTCCGGATCTGCCTTTAAGAAAAGATGGTCGTAAAGGTGTACTTCTGCTTTAATTGCATGTGCAGCAGAAACCCAATGGAGTGTTGTCTTGACCTTGCGTCCGTCCGGGGCATCCCCACCACGTGTCGCGGGATCATATGTGCAGTGCAATTCGATCACCTCACCTGTTTGTTCATCCTTAACTACCCCTATACATGTGATGAAATACGCATATCGTAACCGTACCTCTCTGTTAGGGGCCAGACGAAAGAACTGTTTTGGCGGGTCCTCACGAAAATCCTCTTTCTCAATGTATAGCACACGTGAGAAAGGAACCTTCCGTGTCCCCATACCAGGGTCCTCCGGATTGTTTATGGCCACCAACTCTTCCACCATGTCTTCCGGATAGTTGACTATGATTACCCGAAGAGGGCGCAACACAGCCATAACGCGAGGAGTTCGTTTATTCAGGTCTTCACGGAGACAGTGCTCCAGTAATGCAACATCAACAATGCTCTCTCTCTTAGCCACTCCAATGCGCTCAGCAAAATTCCGTATTGATTCAGGTGTATAGCCGCGCCTACGTAAGCCGGATATTGTGGGCATTCGTGGATCATCCCATCCGCTGACATACCCTTGTCCCACTAATTCCACGAGTTTTCGCTTGCTCAATACGGTATAGCTGATATTAAGGCGGGCGAACTCGATCTGTTGTGGATGATATAGATTCAATACGTTGAGAAACCAGTCGTACAGCGGACGATGGTCCTCAAACTCCAGGGTGCAGATAGAATGTGTGATTCCTTCTATGGAATCCGAAATGCAATGTGCAAAGTCATACATCGGATAGATACACCACCTGTCTCCTGTCCTGTGATGCGCTGAATGCAGGATGCGATAAATAACCGGATCCCGCATATTCAAGTTTCCAGATGCCATATCAATTTTTGCCCGGAGTGTACGGAAGCCATCTTCAAATTCGCCTGTCCTCATGCGTTCGAACAGATCCAGATTCTCTTCGTTTGAACGATTACGATACGGGCTGTCCTTGCCAGGTTCAATCAAAGTGCCACGATATTCTCTGATTTCATCTGCACTCAGGTCGCAAACATAAGCCTTTCCTTTTTTAATTAACTGCACTGCATACTGGTACATTTGCTCAAAGTAGTCCGATGCGTAGAACAGCCGATTCCCCCAATCAAAACCGAGCCACCGGACATCTTCTTTTATAGATTCCACATATTCAATTTCCTCTTTAGTAGGATTTGTATCGTCAAAGCGCAAGTTGCAAATGCCTCCGAATTCGGCTGCGATACCGAAATTAAGGCAGATGGATTTGGCATGTCCAATATGCAAATAGCCGTTTGGCTCCGGTGGAAATCGGGTATGAACTCGACTACCGTACTTGTTCGTCTTCAAGTCCTCCGTGATAATATTCCGGATAAAGTTGGGAGGAGGAGCAGAGGTTGTATCTTTCATGGCTTTATTCCTATTGTCTTTATCGCCTTCCCTAACCTTTTCAGGGTTTTTTCCTTACCGACAATCTCAAGCACATCAAATATTCCGGGACTTTCTGTCTTGCCGGTAATAGCAACACGGACTGGCTGAGCAATGTTACCAAGCTTGGTATTCTTTCTTTCAACGATTGATTTAAAAACCTTCTCAATCTCAGATGCAATAAAATTATTGAGGTTTTTGAGATCTTCTTCTACCTCGATCAGATTTGAAAGATTTTTTTCGTTTAGGAATTTTTCTTTCGCCTTCAAATCATACTCAATATCATCAGCTATATAATACCTTAATAAATTAGCAAGTTCTATAAGGGTCTTTGAACGCTCCTGTAAGGTAGATATCGCCTTAGATAGCCATCCCTTATCAATAATCTGTCCTTCTTCAATGATTTTTTCTCTAAATAGAAAAGGCATGACAAGCCCTGCGAGTTCTTCGGGTTTTAAACTCATTATGTACTGACTATTCAACCAGAGGAGTTTTTCTGAATTGAATATTGCAGAGGATTTGCCGACATTCTCAAACGAGAAATATTTAATCAGTTCATCCCTTGTAAATACTTCCTGATCGCCGTATGACCATCCAAGGCGAACCAGATAATTTACAAGCGCATCCGGAAGATATCCCATCTCCTTATAAGCAATAACTGATGTTGCGCCATGCCTTTTGCTTAACCGCGTCTTATCAGGGCCCAATATCATCGGGAGATGTGCGAATAGCGGCGCTTCATATCCGAGGGCATTGTATATATGTATTTGCTTCGGGGTATTATTGAGGTGATCGTCGCCTCTGATAACATGCGTAATGTTCATATCCACATCGTCAACCACGACAGTAAAATTATATGTAGGTGTCCCGTCAGAACGCATGATTATAAGGTCATCGATAAGAGCATTCTCGAACGTAACCTTGCCTCTAATTAGATCATTGACAACAGTCTCACCTTCCTGCGGCATTCTGAAACGAACTGCGGGAATTCTTCCCGTTAAAGGTTCTTTTAAATTTCTGCAGCTGCCGTTATATTTTGGAGATTTCCCCTTTGCCAATGCCTCCTTTCTTCTCTGTTCAAGTTCTTCCGGAGAACAGTAACAATAATACGCATTCCCTTCCTTTAAGAGTTTGTCTGCATAACTCCTATAAACATCGAATCTGTCAGTCTGCCTGTACGGCCCCTCATCCCAGTCAAGGTCGAGCCATTTCATCCCTTCAATGATTGCACTTATATATTCTTCGGTTGAACGTGTTCTGTCAGTGTCTTCAATCCGTAGTATGAATGCGCCTTTATTATGTTTTGCATAAAGATAGTTAAAAAGAGCTGTCCTTGCACCTCCTATGTGCAGATAGCCCGTTGGACTCGGCGCAAACCTGACTCTTACAGTATTAGTCAAAAAAACCTCCATTATTTAATAAGGGTTTTGTAATTGAAGTAACGTTTATCTGAGAAATCTCCCCTATCCCCTCTTTTCCTTCGCCTCGGCGAATCCGCCTGAGTGCGGAAAAGAGGGGTAATCCTCCCTTTGGTCTATGACTCGTAGAGAAAAGGTAGGTAAGGTGGGATTTTCTTATCGATTCCAACTAATCCATTATCTTTTTCACCTCTAATTTTACAACTTTCTTTGTTTCTTTAGTTACCTTAAATCTTTCATCGCATCTGAACCCGGCAATCCAGACAATATCATTCCCTGATGCAACGACCGGTACAGAATCCCGTTCATCCCTCGGGACCTTCTCATCCACAAAATAGTCCTGAAGTTTTTTTCTTCTGCCAAATCCCATGGGATAAAAGAAATCGCCATTCTCCCTTGGCCGAATAATAAGAACAGTTCCTGTCTTTTCTCCATCGAATACAGCCATGGTTTTCCCATCTCCATAGTCATCCACATCGTTTCCCAAGAATGCTTTTATGACAACCTTGCCTTCTTTTAAAATAACCTCTCCGGGAACTTCAAAGGTATAGGTATTCAACCGAACAGGAGGCTCTGAAGTAAAGGTGAGTGTTGAATATCCTTTTATTGCTCTTATGCCTTTCGGAAGATATAACCTGTCACCATGTTTGCCATTCTTGATAATTTCAATAATATCCTCTATATGTACAAAGTTTATTCCACGTAGCCCGGTTGTTTCATCTATAGCTCTCCTGAGAACCCTCCTCATTATAACCTTATCCATAATCTCAAGTGGCGCAAGAAAAAGTTCAATTCGTGTGTCAGTCTTTCTGCTTATAAGTTTCATCATTGTTTTTGTGACAAGAATAGTAAAAAACCTCTCCTCATCTCTGAAAAGTTCTGCAGTTTTTGAAAGTGTTTCAATAATATCGGGATTAAACTCTTTGAGCATTGGGATCAGCGAAAGCCTGATTTTGTTTCGCAAATAATCTTTTTTCAGATTTGAAGAATCAACAATAAAATCAATCTTTCCCTCATCAAGAAATTGTTCGATCTTCGTACGCTCAATCTCTATCAACGGCCTTATGATACCTGCTCTGACCGGCGGTATTCCGGAAAGGCCTGTTGTGCCTGAACCTCTGAAAAGCCGCATCAAGACTGTTTCAGCCTGATCATCTGCTGTATGCCCCAATGCAATTTTATGAGCATTTGTCTCATATGCTGTTTCTTCGAAAACCTTGTACCGCAATTGTCTTGCTGCCTCCTGAATGTTAATCTTCAGTTCCTGTACACAGGATTTCACGTTTATAGATTTTATAATAAATGGTATATCAAGGCTTTCACATAGATTCTTACAAAATTCTATCTCCGAACCTGTTTCATCCGGTCTCAGACAATGGTCAATATACAGGGCGTATAATGAGAGTCTGAAATCATCCTTGATTTTATTTAACATGTGAAGGAGGCATACAGAATCCGGGCCTCCTGAAAGGCCAACAAGAATTTTTTCTTCTCCGGAGAGCATAGAGTGTTTTTTGATGGTATTAGTTACTTTATGAACAAGATTATGAGATAACACCATCTAATCCCTATACATCTTTATTTAATCCTTCAAGGTATTCTTCCCACTCAATGGGAAGGAGATATTTTTTTTTATTATTGCATTCCTTGCAGGCAGGAACAACATTTCCCTTCGTAGACCTGCCCCCCCGTATAATAGGGACTAAATGTTCCATAGTGAGTTCTTTCGGAGATATTTTTCTATGACAGAAGTAGCAGACACCTTGTGCGCATTTCCTCTTCCACCATTGAGACTTTCTCAGCATTTGTGCCATCAGCTTTTCTCTTTTTATCTCTTCGTCAGTGACATATGAAATAAAAGGCTCCATAAAATATTTTAACCCAAGTGGTGGTAATCGGGATAATGCAGACGATGGGAAAGGATTACAAAAGCTTGCCCAGACCGCCTAACCCTGGTAATTGTAAACCTCCTGTAAGTTTTGACATCTCACTATTAACCATTTCTTGTGCACGGCGTAAAGCCTCATTTACTGCTGCCATGATAAGATCCTGGAGCATTTCGACATCATCAGGATTAACGACATCCTTTTCGATTTTTATTGAAATAATTTCCCCTGCCCCGCTTGCTACCGTAGTTACCATACCACCACCCGCTGTTGCCTCGACCGTCTTTTTCTTAGCCTCTTCCTGCAGCTTTGCCATTTCGGACTGAAGCCTCTGGGCCTCACGCATTATATCTCCAAGCATCTTTTTTGACATGTCTTCCTCCCCTCTATTTTTTGTCTTCCGTTACCGGTCTCACATCCACAATCTTTCCCTCGAAAAGTTCGAGAACCTCTTTAATGGCCGGATCTGCCATCACTTCTTTCTTCAGGTCTTTTTTGCGGATTAACTTTTTCTTTACAGTTTCTACTTCTATCTTGATTTTACTTCCAAATTCTTCTGCAAAGATTTGCTCTATTAACTTTATATTCTTCCTGATGGAATCAGCAAACAGCGAATCTCCTCCGTTGAGGGTAAGCATCAGTTTATCACCAATAAGTTTGAAGTTTGCTTTTGATAGTTTCGAGGCAAGTGGCGGATCCATCCTTTTTATGACCCTGTCCCAGATTTCATCTGTTAGGGTTTTTACTTCTGCCTGCTTCTCCCCGGATTCATGCACATCGGCTGCAAGGTGCGAGACAATCTCCGCCTCTTCATCCGGCAATCTCTGTTCATCTCTTCCGGTTTCTTCTGAAGATGACCTTTCAAATCCCCCCAACCCCCCTTTCAAATCCACCTCAGCCCCCCCTTGGGGAAGGGGGGTGTGGGGGGATTCAGGGAGATTACTTTCTATCTCCGGGTTAAGCTTTATATATTTTTCTATATTTTCCATAATCTCTTTCAGGGGTTTAATATCATTAAGGAAGCTTGTCTTTATGAGGGACATCTCGAGGGCAAGGCGTGGTGAAGATACGTTTCTTACATTAATCTCCGCCTTCATCAATTCTGAGAGTATAAGGGTAAGCTGGTCTTCGGATGTCTTTAATAAGATATTTTTAATGGTATCCATCTCTTCCATATTCATGTCGAGTATTTCCTCGGGCTTTTTCACAACGCTTGCAACAAGCATGTCCCTGAAAAACTGGATGAGCTCTTTGATGAACGATCTGATATCGGTGCCTCTTTCGACGAGTTCACCTGTAACCTTCAGTATCTCCTCCCTTTTTCCTTCAATAAGCGCTGCCGAGAGTCGGGAAAGGAGTCCGAAATCTGCTATCCCGATCAGGTCTTTAACGTCAGACTCACTTATATCAGATGAGAAGGATGATATCTGATCAAGGATTGTTAGCGAGTCTCGCAAACTTCCGTCAGCAGACCTTGCAATCATTTCAATAGCCGGACCAGAGATATTAATACCCTCGGCATCCGATATCTTTTTTAGCCTCTCCTTTATCTTCTGGCTGGGTATTCTCCTGAAAGGCAGGTGCTGACAACGTGAAAGTACGGTCGCCGGTATCTTCTTGGGAGCTGTTGTAGCAAGGACGAAGATGACATGGGGTGGGGGTTCTTCAAGTGTTTTTAATAAAGCATTAAATGCGGCGTCCGACAGCATGTGCGATTCGTCAATGATATAGACCTTATACCTTCCACCTGAAGGGACATATTTAACCCTTTCCCTGAGGTCTCTTATATCATTGACGCTGTTATTCGATGCACCGTCTATTTCCATTACATCTACAGAAGAACCATCTGTTATTGACATGCAGAATGTACATGTTCCGCATGGAGCCGATGTTGGTCCCTCTTTGCAGTTCAGTGCCTTTGCAAGTATCCTTGCTGTAGAGGTTTTGCCGACCCCTCTCGGGCCGGAGAAGAGATATGCATGTGCAATCCTTCCCTGATCAATGGAATTTTTGAGGACACGTATGATGGGTTCCTGACCGATAAGTTCATCGAACCCCTGAGGTCTCCATTTTCTTGCCAGTACTAAATAGCTCATATCTTCCGCCCTTCTCCTCTTTCTGCAGCCCGGGAGCGACTACCTGCGGCACCCAGGAAAAATGTTTACCGCTGCTTCCTTCCGAACCTGACGGGTTTCACATCCACCTGCTGCGAAGGGCCGCTCCAGGGCTGCAGAAAGACAAGATGACGGAGAGAGTGGGATTTGAACCCACGGTACGGTTTTAGCGCACACACGATTTCCAGTCGTGCTCCTTCGGCCTCTCGGACATCTCTCCATAATTTCTATAATATTTTAACTTAAATTACGCAATGGTGTAGCCGCAACCTTCAGGTTGCGTGGATTTAGAAAACTATCAATTCACCATTCAGGCGATTTTTAACGCAGGCTAAAGCCTGCGGCTACAAGGGTTTTATAATGACCCTTGCGTAATCCGGGTTTAATTTTAAAGAGTAATACAAAATTAGAGTAAGACGAGATAACAATAGTAATATTACTACTCTTTAAGATTAATGAAAAGGTATTTATAAAATCAAGGATACTATGACAATTTCTTTTTCAGTAACTCATTTACCATCTGCGGATTTGCCTTGCCTTTGGTCAATTTCATTACCTGTCCCACAAAGAATCCTATGAGCTTTTCTTCACCCGATTTGAATCTTTCAACCTCTTTTGGGTGCTTTGCGATCACTTCATCCACCACCTTGACTATCTAGCTCTCGTCGCTTATCTGAGTAAGACCCATTTCCTTGACAATCACATCTGCGCTTGCTTTAATGTCAAAAAGGTAGGCGGTCTCTATTGCAACAGTAGCGATTTCTTTAGTTCTTTTATACATTTCGTCGAAAACCGTCTTCGCTATTTTCCCACTGATGGTTCCGTTGTCTATCAACCTGAGCATGCCAACAAGCTGGTTCGGTGTTAAAGGGCATTCCTCTATTGATTTATTCTCAGCATTTAATAATCTCATCAAGTCGCCCATCATCCAGTTCGAGACAGCTTTTGGTTGCCCTCTTAGCTTCACCGCCTCTTCAAACCAATCGGCAAGGGCTTTTTCAGATACAAGCAAATCGGCATCATGTTCAGTAAGACTGTATTCTGAAACAAAACGCTCACGCTTTATATCAGGCAATTCCGGCTGAGATGACTTTATCTCATCAATCCATCTCTGGTCAACCGTAATGGGCACAAGATCAGGCTCGGGAAAATAACGGTAATCATGAGCTTCTTCCTTCCCACGCATGGATTCTGTTATGCCCTTCGTAGAATCCCAGAGCCTCGTCTCCTGTATTACTTTACCACCGTCTTCTAATACTTTTATCTGCCGTTTTATCTCATATTCAAGTGCCTTTTCTACAAACTTGAATGAATTGATGTTTTTTACCTCAGTCCTTGTCCCGTATTCTTTCTGTCCAACGGGTCTGTTGGAAACATTTGCATCACACCTTAAAGAACCTTGTTCCATATTCCCATCGCAGACACCGAGGTACCTAAGAATAGTTCTGAGTTTCTTCATATACTCTACTGCTTCCTGGGGGCTCCTGATATCCGGCTCAGAGACTATTTCCATAAGCGGTACCCCTGCCCTGTTTAAATCCACAAAACTATAATTGCCTGCTTCCTCATGGATATTTTTTCCTGCGTCTTCTTCCATGTGAATTCTTGTGATCCCGATTTTCTTAATATTGCCGTCAACAACTATTTCTATATATCCATGCTCACATATCGGAAGCTCGTACTGACTTATCTGATAACCCTTTGGAAGATCGGGATAAAAATAATTTTTTCTTGCAAACCTGCTATACGGAGAAATACTGCATTTTGTTGCAAGCCCGGTTTTTATGACAAACTCGAGTACCTTTTTATTTAAAACAGGAAGTACACCTGGCATACCTATACATATCGGACATGTTTGGGTATTAGGCCCGGAGCCGAACTGTGTAGAACACCCGCAGAATATCTTTGTCTCTGTCAGCATCTGTGCATGAACCTCAAGTCCTATTACAGCTTCGTATTTCATAGATCGGGTTTCCTTTTATGCCACAAAGTTGTTTGCTCATAAGCATATGCGACTTTCAGAATCGACTCTTCATCAAAATGTTTTCCGATTAACTGCAGGCCAATGGGCAGATTATTTGATGTAAACCCGCATGGTATAGAAATCCCGGGTACCCCGGCAAGGTTAACCGATATTGTAAAAATATCAGAAAGGTACATCTGGAGCGGGTCGGCAGTCTTTTCTCCAATTTTAAAGGCAGCAGTCGGAGATGTAGGAGTTACAATAACATCTACCTGCCTGAATGCCTCCTCAAAATCCTTTTTGATCAACGTTCTTACCTGCTGTGCCTTCTTATAGTATGCCTCGTAATATCCGGATGAAAGGGCATAAGTGCCAAGCATTATTCTCCTTTTGACTTCAGCGCCAAACCCCTGTGCCCTGGTATTCATATACATATCCATTAAATCCCTGCCCCCTGCCCTGAAGCCGTATTTCACACCATCATACCGTGCAAGGTTAGATGATGCCTCCGAGGTTGCAAGGACATAATAGGTTGCAACCGCATACCCTGTATGTGGCAGGGATACCTCAACAGGAATTGCACCGACTGATTCAAGTTTTTTGACTGCCTCTTTTACTGAAGACTCAACTTCTTCCTCCATCCCTTCAATAAAATATTCCTTTGGAATTCCAATCCTCATCCCGTTTATATCCTTGCCGAGGATTGCTGTGAAATCAGGTACCGTAACAGGCGCTGATGTCGAATCAAGCGGATCATTGCCTGAAAGAATGTTCATCAATATTGCAGAATCTCTTACATTTTTTGTAATCGGCCCTATCTGGTCAAGTGATGAGGCAAAGGCAACGAGGCCATATCTTGATATCCTGCCATAAGTCGGCTTTAACCCGACAACCCCGCATAAAGCGGCAGGTTGTCTGATCGAACCCCCCGTGTCTGAACCGAGTGCCGCAACACATTCATCGGCAGCGACTGCAGCAGCAGACCCGCCGCTTGAACCTCCCGGAATTCTCTTTAGATCCCAGGGATTCTTCGTAACATGGAATCCTGAATTTTCTGTTGATGATCCCATTGCGAATTCATCCATGTTTGTTTTTCCGATAAGTATATAACCCTGCTCCATGAGTCTTGATGTGACTGTGCTTTCATATGGCGGCACAAAATTATATAGTATTTTAGATGAACAGGTTGTGGGGATACCTTTTGTGCACATATTGTCCTTGATGGCAAGGGGAATCCCGAGTACAGATTTCCCGTTTTGTGCCATACCAAGATCAAACTTCTTCTGCACCTCGTCAGCCCTTTTTAATGCATCATCTTTTGTTATGGTAACAAACGCATTTATCTTTTCCTCAACCGCATTTATTCTCTGATAGATTGAATTGACCACATCCTTAACTGACACTTCTTTTTTATCAAGCAGATCTCTTAACTCTGAAATCGTAAGCCTATAAAGCTCCAAATATTCCCTCCTGTATCAGCAGTAGTAGCAAGGACATAAGGTTATTCCTTTCTTGAAAGGTTTTTTTGATACTGTTATTATTATAATATATCTTGATCTGAATGAACCTGATATAAATACCGAAAGATGCAACACGGAAAATAATTCCTATAATACTTGGATTCTAAAAAATAGAACTAATTTGATGATAGTTGCAAAGAAAAAGTCAGGTTGAATGAATAAAGAAAGTCCATTAGTTTCCATAATCGTCAGGACAAAGGACAGGCCAAAACTGTTAGAGAAGGCATTGCAGAGCATTTCTGAGCAAGATTACAGGCCCATAGAGGTTGTCCTCGTGAATGACGGTGGCTGCTACCTTGATACCGAAAAACTCAATAGCATCCTTAAAGATATACCTCTGAATTATGTAAGACTCGAAAAAAACAGAGGCAGGGCACATGCCGGGAATGTGGGGATAAAAAATGCAAAGGGAGAGTATATAGGATTTTTAGACGATGACGATGAATTTTATAGCAATCATACCTCAACTCTAATTTCTTTTTTAGAACAGAGCGATTACAAAGTTGCTTACACTGATGCCAAATTAATCCATAAAGTTTATGATGATCAGAAAGAGAAGATAATCGACATAGATAAGGGGATATTTCACTCAAAAGAATTCTCATATAATAAGCTCTTGGCCGAAAATTATATCCCTTTTATGTGTATTATCTTTCCGCATAAGCATTTACAAAACGTCAATGGATTTGATGAGGAGCTTGATCTGTATGAAGACTGGGATTTGTTAATAAGGGTAGGTTATGACACCCCCTTTTATCATATTAAAAAGGCAACTGCGAAATACAATATCTGGAGCGAACATTTGCAGATTACTGAACGTGCTAAATACTGTGGTGAGACAGGTTCTGCGTATTCAAAGATATTTTATAAGCACATTAAAAAATTAACTCCTGAGACTATCCAATCACTTTTGAGAGAGCAGGACATGTTAAACAGATTTATGTCAGAGAAAGAGGCGATTATTTCGAAAGAAGAAGCTGAGATAGAAAGACTTCGCGGAGAGGTTTCGGAGAAAGAGGCGGTTATTGTCGAGAAAGAGGCAGCCATTTCGGAGAAGGATGCGGTTATATCAGAGAAAGAGGCGGTTATATCAGAGAAAGAGGCGGTTATTTCGAAAGAAGAAGCTGAGATAGAAAGACTTCGCAGAGAGATTTCGGA
>Ga0154888_1158_pt2 | contig 16538 bp, 12 predicted proteins | sample Rifle2008BG19ft_FD_105860 | JGI IMG/M metagenome (GOLD analysis project Ga0154888, IMG submission 105860) | Thermodesulfovibrio sp. RBG_19FT_COMBO_42_12
ATCGGAGAGGCCCTCCGGATATGTAAATTGATAGTCTGTGCTCGGGGTGTCTATACCCGATATAAGGAATCCATTTACATCTTCAGGAGGATATGTAAAGGGGACGTTTATAATCCCGACACGTTTACCTTCTTCAGTAAGAATATTCCATACAGCATTTGATTTCCTTGTACTTGCATTATGATAGTGGGTATTATATGTATGTTTCCCCAATTCTGTGAAATGGTAGATACCATGTTTCCCCGGATTCCTACCGGTTGCAAAGGAGACCCATGCCGGTGCACTGTTTGCAGGGATAGTAGATTTCAATTCCCCCCAGCACCCCTCTTTGAGGACTCTTGCAATATTGGGGAGCTTCCCTTCCTCTGCCCATGGCAGTATGAGATCGAATGTGGCCCCATCCAAGCCAATGACTAAAACTTTTTCTTTTCTTTCTATGCCTATCATTTTTTATTTTTCACCGGAGACCCCTTCCCGAGGAGCAAGTCTGACAGTAGCCATTATCAGCCCGATGAAGAGGGGAAACTCCAAAAAGGCCGAAAAGGAATACTCAAAGTCCGTCAAACCATGAATCCCTACTGCAATTAAACCTCCTCCATAGGCCCACAATAATATGCGATAGGAAGGGTTTCGGCAGGTTTTGATACTATTGCGTATGGTATTTATAAGAGATGTGATCAACCATATCAATATCCAGAGACCTATAAAACCCAAATCAAAGAGTACTGAAAGATAAATATTGTGGGCATGGGGCACATTAAGATATTTTTTTAGCCCCCCGATCCCCGTACCAATTCCATAACTCTCGATCAATTTATCAAATCCAATAGCCCAGATCTCCAGTCTGTTTAATGTTGTTGCCTCCTTCTTAGCGTAGCTAACAACAATACCAATCCATCTTTCCAGTGCCTGCTCCAGACGGTTAGCGGCTGTTGCGAAATAGATCAAGAATACCACTACGAAGATAGTAAAAGAAACCTTTATTAAGTTTTTCCTGTATTGTGGGAACCTGGAATAAAAAAATGTGAGGCCTATAAGAAGGCTAAAAACCCCTAATCGGGATCTTGGCAATACCAATCCAGTCATCATAAACAGGATTAAAAAAATAAGGAGTCTCTTTGTACTCTGTTTCTCTTCTATAAAATACATCCCTAAAGCGATAAGGATACAGATGTTTAGTCCGGCAGCGGTAACAGCCGTAGTCGCCATACTGCTTGCCCTCAGGCTCTCGAAATCTCCAAAGACTATTTGCATAATAATATCTGATGTAATACTGGTCATGTTTGGCTCGATGGTTAAGAATCTGCCAAGGATCGTACCTCCAGAAAGTACAATACCAGCCCATATCCATGCCCAGAGGCAACGGCGGAGGATATCTCTTGACCGGATGACAGAAACTGAAAGGAGGAAAAGAAGATAAAAATTGATATAACGTCCCAACTGATACAATCCATGGACTCTATCATGTGTCCATAAAAGGGAAATCAATCCGAAAAATAAAAGGAACAGAAGAGGGGGAGTGACAGGAGTGCTATAGTGTAAAGCCCTAACCCTAATAGATACACTTAACATCAAAGAAATAAGTGCTAAAAAGATAATAAGGTTAGGTAAGTATATCTGCTCGGTTAAATATTTTGAGTAATAGATATTTACAGCAAAGGGAGCTAAAACTACACTTGAGATTACCATGATATAATACGAAACTTCAGGATTTATCAGCATGACCATGAAAAGGATTGATGCCAATAAAATAGGAAGAACATAATAAGGTGTAAAGACCTGAGCTAATCCCAGGCATAGCTCGATTATAATAATGATTATCCACATACAGTTTCTTCTCTGTTGAAAAATATTGCTGATAGAAGATATAGGGAATCTTATTATATTTTCCTGTGAAGAACTCATTATTCGCTGACTATCCTCAAGAAATTATAACCTTTTAATAATTATTATTCTCAATAATCTTTAAGAGCTTAGTTCCTCTATCAGCAAAGGATCTTCGCCCAGGGGTATTGTGACTTTTTTCTTTTCAACAGGAATTATATCGGCCCTGAAAGAGTCAGGATACTCTGGAACAAAGGAGGTTACCCTTATAAAAGGTACCCCGCTGATATTCAGTGTTAAGGGTTTCCCATTACCTTTACTATTGTCACGCCATGCCACATATAGTCCCTTGCCCTTTTTCACAAATTTATACGCATGGATACCGCTATTACCGGATATAATGGTTTTGGTCTTGTCCCAGTCGCATCCCTCCATTTTATCTATCATGAATTTGTAAGTATAGTAAGATAGTTTCTTTCTTCCTTCTAATGTAACTAAACCCACTCCCTTAAAAGGTCCCACCTCAAAACTTGAATCAATCAGTCGAACCCAGAAAACCTTTTCTACACCGCTTACTATGTTGAATACAAACCTTTTTGTTAATTCTCCTGCCTGTTGGGGCTCTGTCTGAGATAAAGATTTGCCCTTCATTTGCCCAAGCTCAGGATGCTTTAAGAAAGGTTTCCTATTCCTGCCTGTTTGAGATAAAAATTTTTCTTCCCTTATCCCGGGAGAAAGGGCTCCCGAAAAAGTACCTGTTTCTGTTATCCATACAGGAAAAAGCCCAAATCCAAAATCTTTTGTTAAACGATTCATGGATTTTATAAGGTCTTCGCTTATGAGATATGTACCTGCATCAGTTGTATAATGAAACCCCCAAATAAAGTCCCTGTATTGTTCTGCAGGGATTATTTCCTTGAGTCTTTTAAAGACCCTATAAAAAAACCCATCTGTCTTGTAGGCTTTAACCCCACCTCCTATGGCCCCCGCGGAACCATGAATAACTAATTTCCCATTCGGATCAGCCCTCTTGATTGCCTTATACATTGTTTTTATCAAGATAGCATAGTTTTCAGGTGTATCATCCCAGTCCCTTGGATTATCAGGTTCGGAGAGGCTCATCCAATACCTTATAGGAAACCTTAACCCTGGCATATCAGCATTTCCATCCCTGTCATATCTTTCGACAGCCGCCTCGATGAACCTGCTATATGCCTTGAGATCGACCGGAAGCCTGCAGACAGGAAAACCGCTCGGCTTGATTTTAAGCTCACCCTTAGAATATTTACTCAAGAGGTCCCAGGTTGCCAGCGGATAGAAAGTCGTAAAAAAATTGATATGCCTTGACTGAAGCATCTTTACAGTATTATCGATTTCACTCCAGTCATAGGGTAAATCCTTACGTTTCTGAACATCGCCCCATGAGAGTCCGTGTGTTCGTGACTGGGCGCCTACCCAGTGCACATTCAAGTCTTCAAGTAATGTTATAAAGTCTTCCCATCTATCCCTCGGTCCTTTCCCTGGAGCGGATATGCCAAAGGGCGAATCCTCAAAGGGGATGTTAGAGGATATCTGACTGCTACCTTCGCCCCCGTTTAGGATCAATGACATAAAGACAAGGATAATTAATAAAAATACTTTCAATCTACCTCAGTATTTATAAATTATGGCACCACTACCTGGATTTCCTATATCCATGCCCCCTGTGCAGAAGTTATCGAAAGAGGGTAGATAGTGATCCCAGATATTACCGATTGCATAGATTGTATTGCCCGTCTCATTACAGAGATCAGCAATTCCATTGTTCTTGATGATATTACCGCCTGCGCTACTACCTCCGCCTCCAAGGTCAGGGATTGCTGTACTCTGTGTGATGTGGATACCGTAGTTGGAGTTCATGGTTATCCTGTTCCCGGACACAACAGGATAAGAGCCATAACCCGAAAAGATTCCGACGCGATTTCTGTTAATAATATTGTCACTAATAGCTGGACCGGCTAACCAGACGCCAATCGCATCATATGAATTATTGATTAAGTAGTTTTTACTTATTAGAGGCCGGGAACTGTCTGTTACCCGGATACCTTCATTATTTCTCATTATTTTATTACCATAAATGTAAGCGGTGGAAGAATCTGTGTTACCTATCCCTGTACCGTTATTCATAATTATATTCTCTATAATATCCGGAGATGAAAAAAATCCTGCTGACACTATAGCAACACCGTTTTCCCTAAATATATTCCACCTTATCTCAGTGGATGTGTCCTGGCACCATATCCCCCCTTCAAGAATGGAGTAATAATTATTAAAGCTCTGGGGATTTATTATAGTAAGACCTGTAACCGCTGCTGCATCAGCTCCAAGGATGCCGACCCTTACCCACCCCGATGTTGGGCTATTAAAATCACCCCATCCCTTGATGATTGTCTTTTGTGCATCAGTTCCGAGTAGGGTAACCCCTTCCTTTAACTGAATCGGAAAGACTTCACCAATTGAGGAATCATAAAGGCCCGGGGCGACCTGGATTACCTGTCCGTAAACAGATTCTCTAAGCCCCTTTGTAATGGTTCTGTATGGATTTAACACCGTGCCATCTCCATATATGTCATTGCCGTTAATTCTATCTACATAGACTACCTGCTGTGATGCCATTGGACCAAACCCTGTTGAAACAGGGCAATCCTGTTCACTATAGAGACTCTCACCTGTCATAAAGAGTAAGCCAGCAAGAATGATGAGAAATCTTATAATTTTTTTAATACTATCCATCGCCTCCTCCTGCATCATTAACTAAATATACGTTCTTTAAACTCATCCCAGAGATGCCAGTGACAGGGGTACCTCTTTACATATCCCTCAAAGACCCTTACAAACTCCTCCACTCCTTTTCCCATGTCAGTCTCTTCACGCGTATAATTTAGTTCGGATGGTTTCTCAATGACGATTCTGAATCTCCAGGGACTTTCACGTACGATAAAGAGTGGAAGGATAGGTGACCTTGTTCTCCGGGCAAGATTTATTGCACCTACCGGGAATAACACTTCTTTGCCGAGGAACCGGACAGGTATATGCTTCCCGATAAACTGTTTTCCAGCGGCGCCATCGCCGTTCATCATAATAATACCATTGTCTTTTAATATTTCGAAAGCAGATCTAAGAAATGACTTTGCAGATAAGATTTCAGCGGGGATCATGGATTCATATCTCGCCCTCAATCTAAGTGATACCCTCTCTCCGACCAGACTCAGATTCTCAGGTTTCCAGAGATAACCTATCTGCTTTACATTGTAGCCCTTAAGCGCCAGTACAAAGAGGGGTATCTGGATGGGTCCAAAATGGCCCTGAAGGAGGATACATCCCCTGCCATGTGAAAGGGCGGAATTCAGGTTTTCAAGACCATGGACGGGGAAATATTTTTCGACTGTCTTTTTATTAAACCTTGGATAAAGAAATATATGGAGATGATCTATATAGTGATTCTCAAAATACATTTTTAATATCCTGTTTAAAGGGAAAGAATCCCTGCCGTTGAATACCATGGACAGGTTTTCCCTGATTATCCTCTTTTTATTTCTTGAAAAAAGATAGTGCGTGTCACCCATCACCTTCAGCATGTAAAAGGCTGCCGGAAACGGAAGAATAAGAATAAACCACCTGAAGGGATACCATATGATCAGTCTAAGGATATCCCTAGCTATGCTCTCTCTTACTACCATTTGGTTCCGTCCCGAGGGTCTGCCGGGCTGCCTTTTTCTTCCATGGCTGGGCAAACTCCGAACAACCGATGCAGGGCAGATCATTTTTCCATGTTATTACTCCGTTTTTATTAAATAAGCCCCTTGACATAGTAAATATTGGCTTATTCCATAGCTTCGCAGGCTCATCAATCAGTGCGTCCCCGCAATCAACAGCGCTTCCTATCCGGTTTGGACAGAGGTTAAGCCTCCCATGTGAATCAACCACCATAGTGCTCCACAGATAACAGCATGCCTTATCATATGCAAAGCCATCCGGTTCCGCAGCCCTGGCAAATATCCTGTATTTTTTGTTTTTGGCGAGCCAGCCTTCATAGGCAGACCTGTTACTCGCCTCATTGATGTGGATGAGGGAAAAGGGAAGATCCAGTCTCAGGATATCCACACCTACCTCCTTTGCCATTTCCTTTACCCTGGGTATCTCGTTCTCATTATATCTTGAGACTATGAATTGCCACTCGATTATTGGTGTATCTGAACGGAGATCCTTTTTCTTGTTGACCAGTTTTATCAGATTGCCCATTACCACAGATAACCGCCCGCCCTTCCTGTATATCTGATAGGATTCCTCAGTAATTCCGTCTATGGAGATATTTATCTGGTCAATGCCTGAGGTAACGATCTCTTCAATATCTTTGTCCCTGACGATATTGAAGTTAGAAGATGTCCTAACAAAAATATTCCTGGCCTTTGCATACCGTATCATGTCGAAGATATCCTTGTTCAGAAATGGTTCCCCCCAGCTATATAGTTCTATGTCATAGAGATAGTCCTTGTATTTGTCCACCACCGTTTTGAAACTTTCGAGTGTAAGCAAGCCCTTGTGGTAGCTGTCATCATACGCCAGGCAACCAGGGCATCTCAGGTTACATACACTGGCCGGTTCTATATATAGGACGTAGGGATGGCCTTTGACGGTTGTCTTCATCATACATTTCTGAAGCTCCACGGATAGAAAGTTCTTGAATTTCTTCCAGCTATGGTGCTTCAGGAATATATTAAAAAGTCGCTTTTTTGTCCGGTAAATAGTGCTTAAGGGATTGCCGCTTTCGTAGATCTTCATTTTTCCTGTCTCCGAAATGTTTTATATTCCAGGCTAAAGACACTACCTTCAACAAAAGGTGTCCTAAATATTTGAAAGGCCCGGGTGGATTATAGAATACTGCTTCTATGAGATCATTTTCTTCCTTCAAAAGTCCCTCCCTGATTGCCAGACTGCGTATTTTAGTATGGGGGTATATCCTGATAGGGACAACGAATAACCCTTGAAGTCTCAAAAACCTGCCGAGGTAAAGCTTGGCTTTTAACAGGAAGATCAATAATTTTATCAGAGAAAAAAGGCTCTCTCCGGGGGCATTTACCATAAAGTGGAATGAGACAGGGATCCGGCATCTCCCGGCCATCCTGTAAGCGTTCTCGATGTCTTTTGTTGTAATATTCTTGTGTAATTTTTTCAGAATATTGTCCGAAACAGAATCCGGAGAGAAATTGATCATTGTACAACCTGATTTCTTACAGAGATTTAAGAATTCTTCAGTGATATATTTCTCATTGAACCACGCGGTCCATTTGATCTGGATTCCTCTTTTTATGATCTCTTTACAGATTTCCCCGGCATGTTCCAGGGGGATATTGAAGACCTGGTCAGCAAACATTATCTCCTCCACGTTGTAGAGGGATATTAGTTCATCGATTTCATCGACCACCTTTTGGGGTGAACGTAGCCTGAGCGTCTTACCAGCGAGATAGTAGTCGCTGCAGTGGAGACACTGCAGGATGCATCCTCTCTTTGTCTGTACACCTATGCTTGTGGGGTCAACCTTATAGCTGTCGATCTTCAACATATCCCTTCTCGGGGCAGGAATATCTTCAAATTTCAGCCAATCCCTCCTTCCTGTGAAGACAATACTGTCACCGTTTCTCAGGTACAGACCCTTCACATCTTTAGGGTTTGACAGGTTGTTTAATAATTCCGGCACCACCTCTTCGCCTTCACCGAAGACACCCACATCTATAGATGGAACCCTGCGCATAATCTCCTCTGCATAGAGTGAAAAGGCCGATCCGCCTATAATCAATGGTGTATTGGGTCTTATCTTCTTTATTAATTTTATAGTTAGCTCATGGGGCTCAAAACATGTAAGCTGGGACCCGGGTTTTGCAACCTTTATGCTTCTTATAGAGAGTCCGATAACATCAGGATTGAAACCGTAGATTTTTTCCTCCAGAGCCTGATATGGTTTCTCCTCCAGATTCATGTCTAGGATATCCACATCATGCCCCTTCAAGTTTCCCGCAATATAGCTCAGACCCAGGGGGAAAACTGGTGCCTCGTCTATCATTGTATATGACTGAATCAGCAATACCCTCATGCTAATTTCTCCCTGCAAGCATTGTCTTTCTTATACCGCCTCTTATACCTTTTAACATGGAAAAGAGGATCTGAAACAACCAGTTCATGGATTTCCTGTGAAATAAATAGACGACCTTTCTGCTTATCAGTATTTTAAGCATGGACTTCGGGATGTTGTAATTAAGGAGGAAAAAGAGCATATTGAGATAATTTATTCCTCTGGCATAATAGGATTTTTTATAAACATCACCGTAGTCATCCTTTATAATGCCATCCCTTTTAGCCTTTTCATACAATTCCGTCCCGGGGAAAAAGGTCAGGGAGTATACCTCCAGACGGTAGGGCCTCGGGATTTCCATTAATAAATTTAGGGTCTCTATCAAGTCATCCCGGGTCTCGTAGGGGTTGTCTAATATTATATCATAACCGGGCTTGAGCATCCTGTCACGGTACTTGTTTATTATTCCGGAAGCCTCGAGTACCCTGTGATTCGATATTTTCCTGTTATATAACTCCAGGGTACTCTTGCTCCCTGACTGTATTCCCATCTTTATCAGGATAAGACCGGCATCCACAAGAAAATCCATCTTCTCTTCATTCACCGACACAGGAAGGGTTAGACAGAAAAATGGCAATCCGATCTTCTCCTTGTAAAGACTGCTTAACCTTTTGATATCTTGCACCGGCATTGTGAGTAATGAATCATCCGAGAACCAGATGCCTGAGATGAAAGACCATTGTTTTTTTATCTCGAGGATCTCATTGATTATGCTCTCGGGGCTCCTGAACCGCAGGACCTTCTGGTGCTTATATAATTTCAAAAATGTATCGTTGCAGCAGTATGAACAGTGAAAGGGGCATCCCCTTGTGGCCATAGTCTGGTAACAGACGAGCCGCATGTTTTCAGCGATAGTGGCATTCCCCAGGTGTTTGCACATGAGTTCTTCTGTCAGCTTTTGTACCTTTCCATCCTCCAGAACGAACTGGTTTTCAAGATTATAATCAGGGAAAGGCAGACTGTCTAAGTCTTTGATGAGGGGACGCGGGGAATTCCGGATAATACTTCCATTTTTACCAAACCAGATATTCTGGGTATCATAGTAATACTTGCCATCCTCTATTTTCTGGACAAGCTCCAATAATGCATACTCACCCTCTCCTATACAGATCATATCCGTATATTTAAGGCATTCCTGAGGTTTTATTGTTGGATGTATCCCTCCCCAGATAACTAAGGGGTTGTTTTTCTGTTTTTTTATGCACTCTGTCAGTTTAATGGCATGATTGATATAATTGCTCATAAGGGAGATACCTATCAGGGATGAGTCACGGCATATCTCGGCTACTTCCTCTAAGACATTATTCTGGTATTTCAGGGCAAAGTCCGGTCTTGGGTCACCCTTTCCAGGTATCTGTGGAAGAAAGATTAACTGGGTCTGATGCCCTGCCTTCTTCAGTACACCTGAAAGTAACCTGATCCCTATGGCCGTTACATTTAAATATGGGGAAATAAGGGTGATCTTCATTTTTAACTTCCTGTGAATTTATTTTCAAGAATCATACATCTGCCGATGTCCTGCCTAAATTCAGACAATAATTTTTAAACCTGTGGACATACAGGGACAGCCTGAAAGTGTCCCCTCTCAATATAGTTCTTATGCCCCTCCCGGTTTTATGTAGTAAATCAGAGAATCGGTAAAGTGTAAAATAGACCCCTCTGAGCCGTTCCCTCTCCATCAATTTGACAAACCAGTCATTTGAAAGCATCCTTAAGACCAGCCTCGGGAACCAGTTGAATCCTGCCAGATAGATAAGATAGTTGAGATACGATCCCTTGGAAAAGCAGAAAGGTTTCCGGTAAATATCCCTGAATTCATCTTGTATTAAGTTTTCCTCCTTTGCCTTTCTATAGAGCATGGTTTGCGGATAAAGGGTCAGGGATGCAATCTTAAGCCAGAAGGGCCTTGGCAGGTCGAGTACAAGGTCAAGGGTCTTCTTGATATCCTCCTTGCTTTCCCATGGGTTATCCAGAATTATATGATAGCATGGGGAAAGGAGGGATGATTTATAGCGGTTAAGTGTAGAGGCAGCCTTGAGAATGAACTTGTTGGGTGTCGTACGGTTATAAAGTCTCTGGGTTTTTTCAGACCCGGATTGGATGCCCATTTCAACAAATACCAGTCCGGCATCTATGAGTAATTTCAGTTTTTCCTCGGTGATTGTTGTCGGGCTTCCCTGGCAATGGAACGGAAGACGGACCTTTTCCTTATATGCAACGCTGAACTCTTCTATCTCGTTGAGAGGCCTTGCAAAAAATGTATCGTCAAAAAACTGGATTAACTGAACAAAGGGGAACCTCTTTTTTATCTGAACAATTTCCTCGATGGAATGTCTGACACTCCGCCTTCTGAGATACCTTTGGGAGGCGTACATATCCTTTATCATCCCGACAGCACAGTAAGCACATTTATGCGGGCAACCCCTGTCGGTCATTGAGCGGTAAGCCCTCTGCATCTTGTTCCCGGGGCCCAATCCTGTTGGCAGGGACTTTTCAAGCATGGCGTTATCCATCTTAATTATATGTCTTGCCTCAATATCGTAGATGTAATGGTCATCAAGATCATAGTCAAAGAAAGGCAGGGAATCGAGGTCCTGAATAAGCGGCCTTAAATCATTCCTTATAACGTTTCCATTCCTGTTAAACCATATATTACGCACACCATATGGTTCTTTGTTTTTCTCCATCTTTTCAGTTAGTTCAAGTAGTGGCTCCTCGCCCTCCCCGATGCAGATCATATCAGCGTATTTAATGCTTTCCTCCGGCTTGATGGTTGAGTGGATGCCTCCCCAGATTACAGGCAGAGGCAGTCTCTCCTTGATAAATTTCGTAAGCTGTACTGCCCTGTCGAAATATTGTGTCATAAAGGAGATGCCTATCAGGTCGGAATCTCTGCAGAGACCCACTATTTCCTCCATTGTATCTTTTGGGTAATGGTAGACATGTTCCTTTTCAAACCTTAGCTTAAGGAGGTTACCGGGCAAAAAGATAAGTTTTGTTTTGTGTCCGTGCTCCTTCATATAAGAAGATAGTATCCGGACTCCCGGTGCAAAGATGTCCAAAGGTGTTGGTGAGACCAGTGTGATCTTCATACAATCTTTTCCTTTAAAGAATATTTCTTGTCTTCTTTGGGTAAAAACGACTCATAATAATCATCAAAAAATGGCACAGGGTCTCTGCCTGCCTGAAGTCTCATATTCAATAACTTCTTTGCATATAGATGGGGATAGCAGTAAAAATATTTACTGAATATATCGGCAAAGGTCTGTGTATTATATTCCCACTCTTTCTGTTCATCGTAAAAGGCATTTAATATAAGTGGTTCTTCTATCAAAATCCTGTGTCTGCTGTCAGGCTGCCTTATAACAAAGGCAGGGAGGATCGTAGCCCCGGTAGCCTTTGCAAGGGTGATAAAATTGGGAGACAAGTTGGCAGGCCTTCCAAGAAAATTCACCCTGACTCTTTTCACCCCCCCGCCTCCATCAACAGCAAGGCACAAAATCTCATTGTTCTTAAGGCATCTTATCGCCGGCCGGATATTGCTGGTGATATAAATAAACTTTGCCGGAAATTTTTTCTCGGCATTTAGTTCCAATTCAAGCGCCTTTCTTGCCATCCTGCTTTCGACTCCTGAGACATTACCCCAATCGGTCGGTCTTCCCGCTATCTGATTGATCTTGTAACCCTTGAAACCCAGAGCAGGCATCACCATCTTGTTTGCGCCGAAGTGGGCAATCAGAAGTATCACCCCTTTACCCAGTAAAAGAGCGCGATCCAGTTTATCCATGCCTTCGATGAAGGTCATCTTCTTGACCCTTTCCCTTGAAAGTCCAGGGTATAGAAGTATCTCGGTTCTGTCTTTATACATATTTCTGAAGCTTTCCTTAGCGATCTTGTTAATCTCATGCCGCTTTTTTGTGTTACCGAATATCCTTTTAAATTCTTCTATTATTATCTTCCTCTTTGATCCGGCAATATAATATAAGATGATACCTGCACCGGAAGAAATCATATATATAACTCTCAGTGGCAGGAAGGAGATTATAAAGCGGCTTGGATACCAGAAGATGAACCTTAAAATATCCTTTGCCATTAATTTCAAAGATCCTGTTACTTTCATTATTCCATATATCCAAGGCCCTTTAATTTTTCTCTTATACTTTCGCTCTCTTCTTTTGAATATGTATCCTGAGAGCAACCTGTTGCAGATACATCCTCGGATTCTGAATATTCAACCTGTCTGAGACTTAATCTGCTTTCAGAAATAGCATCTCTTAAGACCCTGCCATCCATATCCTTCGGTATCCTTTCTCCGAGCAAATACAGTGCTGTAGGCGCAACGTCCATGATACTGGCTTGTTTTATCTCATAGCCCCGTTTTATATCCCTTCCCTTGACAAACAGAACGCCCTGAGGTCTGTGGTTACCTGACCATATGTGTGTCGTAAAAAGGTTATCACGATCGGATTTTATTCCTAAGATCGTCTGTTCCGTATCTCCTATAAACGAATACCCTCTGGACCAGGAGATAAGGATGTCCGGGGCAGTATCGGAAAAGGCGCCGGTATACACTTCTTCCCTTTTATAAACATTCTCGATCATATTACAGCCGTTTTCCGGATCCTGAAGGCCCTTCAGTTCTTCCATGATCTGATTCCGAAGAGCATTGAACTCGCTTCCCGGTTCCACTATTCCGTAAGGCTCCCTCCCTCTGAGATTGATGCATATGTTTCCGAACGCTCCCATAGTGAAGGCCTTTGTCTCATGCCAGTTCACATTTGAAAACATGTTGAAATTCTGTCTTCCATCCTTTTGGAACCCTGTCATTTTCCCCAGGAATCTCTTTACGTCTGAAGGCAACAACTTCTTACCCCATTTAACGATACCCCTCCTGTTGCTTTTCACAGGGATGTCCCCGCTGTAAGACAAATACCCTCTTGAAGATAGCCACCGATTAAGCCTTACGGATTTATAGAGTGGGCCAAAACCGTGATCGGAGAGGATGATGACAGTAATATCATCGTGGAGTTTTCCGATCAGCTCTCCGATCTTATTGTCCATTTGCCTGTATATATCGTGAATGACATGTTTATATCTATTGTTAGAGTGGCTGAACTCAGGATGTTTTGGATCTATATATTTCCAGAAGTAGTGCTGAGCCCTGTCGGTAGCCTCAAAGACAATTACAAAAAGATTCCATGGGTGTTTTTCCATAAGGTACTTTGTGACTTCAAATCTGTTTTCCAGTGTCCTTTTGAGATCAGAAAGATACTTATCACTTTTCTTAGTGATATCTTTCCTCGAGCCTTTCTCCAGGATATATCCGCCTACATTCTTGTCCAATTCGTGAATAATCGATGGAGGATAAAAGAAATTACTATCCCTGCCGGGCGTATCCATACCTGAGATCATGACCCCGTTAACCTTATCCGGCGGGTATGTCATAGGTACATTTATAACGCAGACCTTTTTGCCCGACTCGCTAAGTAACGTCCAGATAGGTTTTGCCCCGCGGGCAAGGGCATTGAAGAATCTTGCATTATAGTTATCAGGACATTTCCCGAAAAAATCCAATATCCCGTGTTTACCGGGATTCTTCCCCGTCATGAACGATGTCCAGGCAGGAGGGCTCAGATAGGGTATGCTTGAGTCAAGCCTCCCAAAAGCCCCGCCTTCCATTAAACCGGAGAAAACAGGCAGAAGGCCTTCCCTTACCATCGGATTAATTATGTCAAAGGTAGCGCCGTCGAGTCCTATAACAAATACCTTTTCTTCCAAGTCCCTCTCCTTTCCCATCTACACCTTGTTCAGTGCCCTTTTAAATAGCGCGATATCATCTTTAGAAAAATCCCCGACAAGAAAGAGCGTGACCATATAAACCAGTATGCTGAGGGATGCCACAAGGAACAAATTCAGACCCTTGATTAAATATACAAATATACTCATTATGAATACGCTTATCACAGGCTTTATGATTAGTCTCTGCAGCGGCAGGAAATAAGTATGCTTTGACACATAATAATAGGTCAGGCATGTCCTCAGGATATACGCTGCCAGAGAACCGATGCAGGCGCCTATATAGCCGTAAAGCGGAACGAGTATTATATCGAGCAGTAGATTGGCAAAAAAAACCAATGCGTATATAACTGAAAGAAGGCGTTGTTTGTTGAGCGATATCAATACATGACCGAGTAAGGTCTCGATGAAGGTCAGATTGATCGCCCAGATGAGTATCTGCAGGGAGATCGATGCCTCTTTAAAGTTACTTCCAAAAAACAGAAGGATGATCTTATCAGCCAGCACCATGGTAACCACGGCGATAGGCAGGCTCAGGATAAAGAGAAGTCTGAATATCTTCTCGTAACTCTTCTCGAAGGAATCCCTGTCTGTGCCGGCAAGCCGTGATAGTACAGGGAAGAAGGCCATTACGATTGTCTGAGGTATCATCTGTAAACGCACGACCAGTGTATAGGGGGCAAAAAACAGAGAGACCTCTGCTAAATTCCTTAATGCCTTCAAGACAAAGACATCGACCCTCAGAAAGGCCTGAACAAAGAGGGTAGAGATAAACAACGGAAAGGATTCCTTAATAATATGTCTCCATAGTGGATAGTTTATCCTTATTTTTGGTCTTACAAACCTCTTATTAGTTATAACGTAACCCACGATGCAGGCAGCGATGCTGGGTGATAATATGGCCAGGAAGAGGTTGACAAAACCCAGATCGTAAAAGACTACAGAACCTATTGCAACAATACCGGAAAGGCTGATTATCATGTTTAATATAAGATCATAGACCATCTTCTCAAAAGATATAAAGGCACTGATGAAAACATCTGCAAAAGACATAAAGATTTCTGAAAGGGCAAATATATATACGGCTATAACTGCCTCATGAGGGAGATTTATGAAACGAAGCAAAATGGTTATGCCGATAATCATAAGGAGTGACAGCAATGTCCTCAAGATCAGGACTGCCCCGAGATATTCCCCCGCCTCATCTCTTTTTCTTGCTATTTCACGGATTACAATCCTCTGCATACCAAAATATGAGAAGGGGATGAAGACGGCAATGATCGAGGTGATGAAAGTATACTGTCCGAATAATTCAACCTTTAGATATCTGGCGATGATTGAGGCGGTGAAAAGCCCGTAGGCAACCTGAACTATCCTTGATATTGTCAGGGCAAAGGTATTCCTTGCAACCCTTGCCACAATATTTTCTTCGCCATGCCCCCGTTTCATACTATATGAGTTTTACAACCTTACCAGTTTCAGCCTTGTTAAATATAACACCCAATACAGGAATCCTGAATGTCTTAAATGATTCCATGGCCTTTTTGATCTTATGGACTGAGGATTCACCCGAGGCTATTACAAAGAGTACTTTATCACAGTAGCGTGAGATGCTTACTGCGTCATTTCCGACATCTACGGCTGGTGTATCAAGGATTATCAAATCATATCTCTCCTTCAAGCTCTCAATTAAATTGTGCATTGTCACCGACTCTAAAAGTCTCAAAGGATTAGATGGCAATGGTCCGCTGGAAATTAGATCGAATCTTTCCACCCTGGATTGTATTATCTCATCCAGCCCTGCATGGCCCTCCAGAAAGTTGCTCAATCCCGCAGTACCCGACAGATTAAGACTCTCTGTGATGTTGTGACCCCTTAAATTACTATCTATCAAAAGCGCCCTCTCACCACCCTGCCGGGAGCAGGCATAGGTAAAGTAGGCGCTGATGGTAGTTTTACCTTCATCCTTTTCAGCACTCGCAACCGATATGACCTTTGGTCTTTCTCCTGATGTGATTAGTCTGATACTGGAACGTAAATCCAGAAACCGATCCATCAATAAAGATGATACTTTTTCTTCTTTCATTTCCAAGCCGAGGACACCTTTAGGAACCATAGGGATAACGCCCAGCACCGGGTAATCTAAAACATCCATAACCTCATTAGGAGACCTGATGGAATCATCAAGGTATTCAAGGAAAAAAACTAAAAATAGGCCAAAGGAAACTCCTAAGAACAAAGAAAGCACAGTCATCATTGCCTTTTTGGGGAAATAGACATAATTACTCGGATCTGTTGATGGAATAACTGCGGGGCTAATTATTGTGGCATTAACCACTTCCATATCCTTTGCAATCTTTGCCATCTCTAATTCTCCCAAGAGGATGGTATAAGATGCATTTAAGGCATCAACTTTTCTTGAAAGTCTATACAGTTCCAACTCTTTACTTGGCATCTCATTTAGCTCTTTAGTTGTATTCTTAATCTGCTCAGAAAGCAACTGTTCCCTTGCCTTTAATGAGATCATTTTAATCTCGGTATCACTATATCTTTCAATAAGGGAATCAAAAAAACGTGTAGTCAAATGAGATGCAAACGCCTTTTCTACCTCCTTCTCTATAGACCTTTTTGTCTGTTCAATCTGACTCTGGATTTCCTTAACAGTCGGATGCTGTGGTGTCAGATCAGCCAACGTCTTAGCCAGAGAGACCTCCAAACCCAAGAGTGTATTTTTGTAGCTGAGAAGTAG
>Ga0154888_1102_pt1 | contig 16287 bp, 9 predicted proteins | sample Rifle2008BG19ft_FD_105860 | JGI IMG/M metagenome (GOLD analysis project Ga0154888, IMG submission 105860) | Thermodesulfovibrio sp. RBG_19FT_COMBO_42_12
ATCTCATGATGGGATATTCCCGCTGGCTGAGATCAAAAGAGGAATGGGAAAAGAGCGGCAAGAAAGCGCTCCTCTTTGTTATGACCGAGGACACGGAAGACGCAAGCCAGATAGCAAATACGCTGAATACAGACCCTCTTTATAAAGAGCTTAACGGTAAAACGATCAATCTTCACACCAATTTAAAGGGATCGCTTAAAAAGCGTGGTAAAGGGGAAAATGTATATTATGAGTTTGTTGAGAACGAAAAAGAGATCAGCGATGAAGATCTAAAGGAGTTGAGAAAGCTTTCCAGAGAGCTTGATTCCAATAAAAGCCCTTATCTCTGCATAGTTTCTGTCCTTATGCTCCGGGAAGGCTGGGATGTGCGCAATGTAACAACTATAGTTCCTCTCCGTCCATACAGCTCTAAGGCCAATATCCTGCCTGAGCAAACACTTGGCAGAGGCCTCAGGCGCATGACCCCGCCAGGCCAGGCAGCAGAGGTTGTAACAGTAGTCGAGCATAAAGCGTTTGTGAGCCTTTATAAAACCCAGTTGAGTCAGGAAGGCCTGCCCATTGAGGTTGTTGATGTGGACAAGGTACCCAGAACAACGGTAACCATTTATCCTGATCAGACAAAAGACCTGAAAAATCTCGATATTCTTATACCGCCTCTCAGTGCAGGCTATAAGCGGTCTCCCACACTCGCAGAGATTACCATCGATGAGGTGAAAAAGGCTTTTTCCAGATTCTCGCCCTTGCCGCTTGGCGAAGTTCGGAAAACTGAGATTGATTATGAAGGGCGGCATCTTTTTACGAATGAAATTGTTGAAAAGATGAAAGTGCAGCTTCCTTTGCTTCAAAGCGGAATAGGAGCGGTTTCTTTTTACCGGGAGGAACTGGAAAAGCAGACTTCACTAAGGGGAACTCATCAGATACTTGCATCACTTCTGCAAACATTCCTTGAGGAGATATTATTTGAGCAACAGGTTAGTATTTATGATGAAAAGCTTGTCAGTCGTCTTTCTGATGCCGATGTCCGGGAACATATCAGGGCAACCTTTGTGCCTTTGATCCTGGCAAAAACCACATTCATTGAAGAACGGATACAACAGGCAGACGCAGTGTCAGTTTGCACATGGAAGCCTTTTCAGGTAACACATTCTGAAAACCGTCCAACCCTTCCGGCAGAAAATACCCCTTTTAATCTCGTCCCGTGCAACAGGGAATTGGAAGTTGCGATGGCAACATTTCTAAACCGTGCACCTGATGTACAATCATTCTGTAAAAATGCAGGACCACAGTCACTCAGGATTGACTATCTGTCAGGTTCCGGAAGGCTTTCTTTCTATACCCCTGATTTCATGGTTAAGAAAAAGAATAATCCCCCCTCGCCCCCCTTTAGAAAAGGGGGGATGGGGGGATTTGCACAAGAATCCTACTTCCTTGTAGAAACAAAAGGGCGTGAAGACATTGATGTGCCTTTAAAAGCAACGGCTGCCATTTCGTGGTGCAAGGCAGCATCCTCAAAAAAAATAAAATGGCACTATCTCTATGTAACGCAGGAAGTATTCAGCGGTATTACTTCTAACAGAATAGATGATCTGGAAAGGACGTGTACACCATCTCTAAAAGAGCTAATCAGGGAAAAAGTTCAGCCACAATTATTCTTACCGCTGGGAGAATATGCTGAGGGGAAAGTCACCGGTATAGAGGAGTTTATAAAATCAGCAGATCTTGAAAAATTGCCTTCGAGATACAAGAAAGCGATAGAGCAGGCAGTAACCTTGTTCCAGTTCTTTGAGAAAAAAGAGGGCATGTCCTTTGCCCCGGTATTTACTCCCTTGCTCGGTCCTCTTGACGAGTCAGCAAAAGGGCTTATTAATGAACTTTTATTACCGTTAATGCCAAGCACACCGGCAGAACAAAAAGCCTTTTTTGATCCATATTACGGGACATTGAAAAAAAGTGACATCGAATGGTTAAACAGACATGGAAGCAATTTGAGAAGAACGCTTGTTTTTAAAAATGGACTGTGGCCTTCAGGTCTCCTGTTATTTTGTTTAGACTATTGCAGAATGGCGAAATATGAGGTTGGTGGAGTATTTGAGGCCATCAAGAAAAGCTTTGCAAATTTCAATGAAATCGGCTTGTTAGATACCGTTAAAGCGATAACTGATTTCAGGAATAACTATATTGCGCACCAGGAAAAGGAGCTGACAGATATTAATATCGCCAGAAAAGGGTTGATTACATGGATCATGGGTATATATGAGATTTATTTTACACATCATTGAATAAGGCCAAATCCGTCTTGATTGCCTTACCCCTTGAATACTAAACTATCCTTTCCGCTCAACCTTAGCTTGAAACCAAATGATTCTGTTATTATATATAATATATATTGCACACGCTGCCAAATTTAAAGTTATAGAAAGGCTGTTTTATTGAAAAAGATATTTCTTATTTTTTTATCTATTTCGCTGCTTATAGCAGTTTCTCTCTATGCCCAGAAAAAGATGGAGGTCTTGCTGAAGTTCAGCAAACAGGAAGACCTGATGCGTATTGTATTTGAGGCTGGGGATTCATTTATTGCTCCTTCAAAGGTAACTACATCGCCTTCTCAAATAAAGATAGAATTTCCGGAACCATTCCAACTATCAGCCCAGAAAGATCTGCCATTTGAGGTAAAATTAGCAGAAAAGTCGTTGGCGATAAATCTGAAAGAAAAGAGCGATATCAAATCCATAAAACTTTCCTCTCCTGCAAGGCTTGTATTTGATATCCGGGAAAAGGAACTCCTTACAGAGAAACCGGCGGAGAAAGTCGAAAAGCAGCCGGTAGCGATTATGTCGAAGGTCTTTGTCATTGACGCAGGCCACGGTGGCTATGATTTCGGGATTATCTATGGAGACGTTAGCGAGAAAGACACGAGCCTGAGTCTGGCTAAGGATTTATATACTGTTCTTTCAAAGAAAGGTAAAAAGGGTTTCCTCACCCGCAAGGTTGACCAGTATGTCTCGCTTGCTGATAGAATTAACATCGTTAACCAGAAACGCCCGGATGTATTTATAAGTTTACATTCTTCAATGTCTGAGAATTTTATCCTTTACAATCCAAGGTTTGAAGATCAGAGTTCGGATGAAATAGTTGGCCTTTACAGCCTTTCATCGAGACAGAGAAGATATATCGAAAAAAGCAAGGCCTTTTCGGTTAGTATCGAGAAGGCTATAGAAGATGAGTTCAAGGTGGATGCTATTCGCAGGGAGATGCCTCTTCCTATACTCAATTCCGCCGGAGCACCCTCTGTTTTGATCGAATTCCCCTCAGCTAAATTTTTGGTTTATGACCAGCAGATGAGAGCGAGACTGATAAATACAATTATTAATGGGATTGCACTATATGGGCAGTAAGTTTAAAAAAATAATATTGCATAATCCACCCATCCCTCCTTTACTAAAGGGGGGCGGGGGGGGATTATTTTTATTGGAAAATAATTCGTCATGAACATAAGAAAGCTGTCCGGTGTAATATTGCTGATATTAATCTTTTTGGGTGGCGCTGCAGGAGGATATCTTTATTTCTCGAAGGTATTTATCAAGGAAAGGCATGCTCAGGAGATTTCCGGGACATTACCCGGGACAGAAGATCTTTTCTCTTTAAGGATCTATTATCCCGCAGGGGACCGGCTTCGGATTGAAGAGAGAAGACTCCCGAGGAGGACAGCGCATCTTGCAATAGCAGAGGCTGCAGTAGAAGAATACCTTAAAGGACCTGCGGGCATAGCAGTATCAAATATACCCAAAGATGTAAGGCTTCTCGGTTTGTATAAAGATGCAGATAGGATACTTTATGTTGATCTATCGGACGAGTTCAGGAGAAATTTTCAGGGCGATGCTCTTATAGAATTTCTTCTTCTTAAAGGACTATACGAGAGTCTTATATCGAATATACCTGATATCCAGGATGTAAGGGTTCTCATTGAAGGGAAAGAGATAGAGACCCTCGGAGGCCATCTTTATCTCTTATACCCTCTAAAGGACATGGTTTCACAGGAATGACATATAATTTTCGCATAATAGTGTAGCCACTGAATTGAGTTTCTTCTTTGTCATGCCGGCTTGTCCGGCATCTTTCTTTGCAGCGAGAAGGTCGTAGCGACTCTTCGCGGAGACTCGCTGCGAGATTCCCGGCAAGTCTACGACTCGTAGAGCGGGAATGAGATGCTGGCTGAAGTCAACATTAATTATGCACATCTTAATAATTTTATAAGGAGTATAATGGATAGGAAAGACAGACCAATTGGTGTTTTTGACTCCGGAATAGGCGGTCTCACCGTTTTAAAAGAGATAATAAAAGAGCTGCCTAACGAAGGCACTATTTACCTTGGAGATACTGCGAGGGTCCCATATGGGATAAGGTCACCGGAAACTGTTATTAGATATTCATTAGAGTGTATGAGATTTTTGGTAAAAAAGGACATCAAACTTCTTGTTGTTGCATGCAATACTGCATCGGCTATAAGCATTCATGCTATGAGAAAAGAGAGTCCTGTGCCTGTTATAGGTGTTATAGGACCCGGCGCAATGGCCGCTATTAAGGCTTCAGCAAAACGAAAAATCGGCGTTATAGGTACAGAGACAACTATTAAAAGCCGGACGTACCTAAAAGCAATAAAAAAGATTGATAGCGATGTACATGTCATTAGCAAACCCTGCCCATTATTTGTTCCACTTGTTGAAGAAGGATGGGTAGAAGGCAAGATAGCTACCCTTGCCGCTCTTAAATATTTAAGTGGTTTTAAAAGAAAAGGCATTGACACTTTGCTTTTAGGATGTACTCACTATCCCCTCTTAAAAAATACATTATCAAAGGTGATGGGCGATGGTGTAAGGCTTATAGACTCCGCAGTAGAAACTGTAAAAAAAGTGCGAAGAACTTTGAGCAACCTCAAAATAAAGAATAACACCGGGAAAAAACCTCAAAGGGAATTTTATGTTACCGACTTCCCTGAGAGATTCATAAAGGTCGGCGAGAGGTTTCTTGGACAGAAGATAGAGCATATAGAAAAAGTAACGGTTGGCAATTAGCAGTTAAATTTAATATTTTACAAGAACGGAGGATAGATGAGACCTGACGGCAGGAAAAATAATGAGATACGCGATGTGAAGGTCCACAGGGATTTCATAAGTACTTCAGAAGGTTCGGTACTAATTTCGATGGGAAATACAAGGGTGATATGTACTGCCTCAATTGAGGACAGAGTCCCTCTTTTTCTAAAAGATCAGAAGAAGGGGTGGATAACAGCAGAGTATTCCATGCTCCCGAGAGCCACTCAAGCGAGAACCATAAGGGAATCCAGTGCAGGCAGGGTTAGCGGTAGGACTCACGAGATACAGAGGCTTATAGGCAGGGCACTCAGGTCTGTTGTTGACCTATCAGTTATCGGCGAGAGGACTGTATGGATAGACTGTGACGTAATACAGGCGGATGGAGGTACAAGAACAGCAGCAATAACAGGTGCGTTTATATGTCTATCAGATGCATTTAGATTTGCGTTAAGAAACGGACTCATTGATAAAACACCTATTAAGGATTACCTTGCCGCCATAAGCGTAGGGATCGTTGATGGCGAACCAAGGATTGACCTCTGTTATTTAGAAGATTCCATAGCAGAGGTAGACATGAATATTGTGATGACGGGAAGTGGAAGATTTGTTGAAATACAGGGGACTGCAGAGGGGGTGCCTTTTTCGAAGACCACGTTAGACAATCTTGTCAAACTTGCAGAGGAAGGTATAAATACCCTGATAAACATGCAGAAGAGGTCAATAGAGGGTGAAACAATCAGTTACTGAAAAAGCATTTCTGATATGCTAAAATATAAATTATGGGATTAAATATTTATAAAAGTCTATTTATCTGGTTAATAATCGGGGTTATGATGATACTTCTTTTCAATCTTCTAAGCGCTCCCAAGAAGATAGAACAGGAGATGATATTTTCTGAATTTATGACAAGGCTCGAGGCAGGCGAAGTTCAAGATGTTACTGTAAAAGGGAGCTATATAACCGGCCAATTGAAAGATGGGAAGGGGTTTAAAACGTATACTGCAGAGTACCCTGATCTTGTAAAAATTTTAAGGTCTAAGGATGTAAGGATTACTGCAAAGCCCGAGGACCAGAACCCCTGGTACTGGAACCTCTTCTTTTCATGGGGTCCTATAATCTTCTTAGCCGCTATCTGGATATTCTTCATGCGGCAGATGCAGACAGGCGGTAACAAGGCATTGTCTTTTGGTAAGGCAAAAGCAAGAATGGTCTCTGAAAAATCAGTCAAGGTAACCTTTGCTGATGTTGCGGGGATAGAAGAAGCAAAAGGAGAGGTTCAGGAGATCATTGATTTTCTGAAGGACCCCCAGAAGTTTCAAAAGCTCGGGGGCAAGATTCCTAAAGGAGTTCTTTTAGTCGGCGCGCCAGGTACGGGTAAAACCCTTCTTGCAAGGGCTATAGCAGGTGAGGCTGGTGTGCCTTTTTTCTCAATGTCAGGCTCTGACTTCGTGGAGATGTTTGTTGGAGTTGGAGCGTCGAGGGTCAGGGACCTCTTTGATCAGGCAAAGAAAAGTGCACCATGCATTATTTTTATTGATGAGATAGATGCTGTCGGCCGTCACAGGGGAGCAGGCCTGGGTGGTGGTCACGATGAGCGTGAGCAGACCCTGAATCAATTACTCGTAGAGATGGATGGTTTTGAAAGTAACGTGGGAGTTATTATCCTCGCAGCTACAAACAGGCCTGACGTCCTCGACCCTGCACTTCTACGGCCGGGAAGGTTTGACAGACAGGTGGTTGTGCCGCAACCGGATGTGAAGGGCAGGCTTGAGATACTCAAGGTTCATACAAAGAACATCCCGGTTGATGAGAAGGTGAATCTTGATAAAATAGCCCGAGGAACACCTGGTTTTTCCGGCGCTGACCTTGAAAATCTTGTTAATGAAGCAGCTTTGCTTGCAGCAAGTAAATCAAAGAGCAAGGTAGAGATGTCTGATTTTGAGGCGGCGAAAGACAAGGTACTGATGGGTGTGGAAAGAAAGAGTATGATAATAAGTGAGACAGAGAAGAGGAATACCGCTTACCACGAGGCAGGCCATACACTTGTCGCCAAGCTGACGCCGGGTACTGACCCGATACATAAAGTTAGCATCATTCCGAGGGGAAGGGCGCTTGGTGTTACACAGCAGCTGCCTATAGATGACAGATATACTTATTCTAAAGACTATCTTATGAAAGCCTTGTCGGTTCTTCTTGGAGGGCGGGCTGCTGAGGAGATATCATTGAAACATACAACCACAGGGGCCGGCAATGACCTTGAGCGGGCAACAGAGCTTGCAAGAAAAATGGTTACAGAGTGGGGCATGTCAGAGAAGCTCGGTCCCCTTACATTCGGGAAAAAGGATGAACAGATCTTCCTCGGAAGAGAGATAGCGAGACATAAAGATTACAGCGAAAAGACTGCAATTGATATAGACGAAGAGGTTAAGAGATTAGTAATTGAGGCGTATGATATATCTAAAAAACTCCTCACAGAAAACCAGGATCTTCTCGAAACTTTAGCTAAGGCCCTCCTCGAAAAGGAAACCATGGATGGTGCTGAGATAGATGCCCTGGTACAGGAAGTGGAGTCAAAAAGGACGGTTCAGGTTTAAGCTTATTGTTAATTTTTAATCTTGAGCCTGTCAGAGTAGAGCCGGACTATCTCAGAATTCATTCCGTGGTAAAGCAGGGATGCGGCTTTTTTATTCCCACCCCCAGACAAGTCTTTCACTTGTTCTTATGCGTTTTCAAAGACACTGATGAACTGAAAATGCTCGCCATCGAATAAACCTTTATCAGTCATTTTTAGCTTCGGTATAACAGGCAATGCCATGAATGAGAGTGTCATGAATGGTGCATGAAGTTGCGAACCGAAATCCTTTGCAGTTTTATTCAGTTGAACGTATTTTTTGGCAACCAGTGTATACTCGTTGTCACTCATTACCCCTGCAACGGGTAAAGGCAGGATAACCTCTGTATTGTTCGATACAGCACTGATGCCGCCTTTATTTTTGATAACCAGATTAACGGCACGGCAAATATTTCTTTCGTTGTCACCAACTGCTACGATATTATGGGAATCATGGGCCACACTTGATGCAATCGAGCCTCTTTTCAGCCCGAAATTCTTGATAAATCCTGTTGCGACTTTCACATTTTTATAACGGTTTACTACCGCTATTTTAAGGATGTCCTTTTCAATATCTGAGGAAACAAATTTTTCTGTTACCTTTGGGCATATAGTCAGTCTATCCGTAATGACCTGTCCGTCTATTGCTTCGATAACATTAATGCTGCCACCGTGATATTCAAGCAAGAAATCGTTAACATTCTTCCGGCCTGTATTGAAATTATTGACTATACGGATCTGTTTTCTTGGTATCAGGGATACACCGTCCTCCGCCACAACCTTACCGTTTATATATGTTTTTAAGACACGAAAACTCTTTAAATTATTAACCACGAGAAAATCGGCACGGTCTCCTTTCCGCAGCAATCCGACATCCAGATGGTAATGGATGACAGGATTCACACAGGCAACCCTGAGGACTTTCATGACATCGAGACCGTAATCAAAAGCCCTTCTTACAAGATCATTGATATGCCCGTGTACAAGTTCATCGGGGTGTTTATCATCGCTGCAGAACATACACATGTCAGAATGATCTTCTACAAGAGGGATAAGTTCATCGAAATTCCGTGCGGCAGAACCTTCACGGATTATAATCTTCATGCCGTACCGTATCTTTTCGAGTCCCTCCTCCCTGCTTATGCACTCATGGTCTGTTGATATGCCTGCACCGATATATTTCTTCAGGCCCTCCCCTCTCAGTCCCGGGGCATGACCATCGATTACTTTTGAATATTTCTTTGCAATTTTTATCTTTTTTATGACATCCGGTACTTCATGAATCACGCCGGGAAAGTTCATGACCTCTGCAAGGTATTTTATTTCGTTCATCCTGAGAAGTTCTTCGATCTGTTCGGGTCCGATAACCGCTCCACTCGTCTCGAAATCAGTGGCAGGCACACATGAAGGGGCCCCGAAATAAAATTTCACAGGCACTGTCTGTGCGTTTTCGATCATGTACCGCACTCCTGCAACACCGAGTACATTAGCAATTTCATGCGGGTCTGAAACAATAGCAATAGTCCCATGAATTGCTGTAAGCCTGGCAAGTTCTGAAGGAACAAGCATGGAACTCTCAACATGGAAATGTGCATCAATGAGACCAGGCACGATGTACATTTCATATTTTCCGTTGTCTCTTATAATATCTGCTATCCTTCCGTCAGAGATCCTTATCGTCCCAGGATATATATCGGAATTAAGGACATCGACTATGTTCCCTGAAACCGTTTCCATTCTTGTCACACTGACCGACATGTTCAATTGCCTTCTGTTGTTTAGGTTTTTGTTTTCTCTTATCTCAACAATATAGCAATAACTTCAATAACTTAAGAGTACCGTAATCCACCCTAAAGATCAACTAAGCAGCCACTCGTAAGACCTTAGATTTAATAAAATCTATTTTATCGGGTAGGAATTTCGTAAAGATAGAGATATTGAGCGAACCTGACAGAAAATCAGGGAAGCAGTTTCTGAGGGCAAGCGAAGTAACATATTCAGCTTTCTGGATGCGTAGCAGGCATCGGCGATAAAGTAAAAAGGATCAAGGCACAGATTTTAGAGGGTTTTTGCTACAATCTTGTCAGAGCAAACAAAGGGGCAAGCTACAACTGGCTCCACGGACTCAAACTGCGAAAGCAGCAGGAAGAAGGTGATTGGAAAGCCGTATTCGGGAAAATCGAACGTACGGTTTGATGAGGGGGAACTGGAGATAGGGGTTGCTACGACGTCAGTTCCCTACTCTACTAATACCTTTCTGTCTCCCAGAGACGCGGGTCTATAGAGTCCCTGATTCCCTCGCCGAGAAGATTATATCCGAGTACCGTAATCAAAATGGCAAGTCCGGGAAAAACCGAGAGCCACCACGCTATCTCTATGTTGTCTTTCCCTAATGTCAGGATATTACCCCAACTCGGGGTTGGCGGTTGAACGCCCAAGCCGAGAAAACTCAATGCTGACTCGACAAGAACAGCGCTCGCCACGCCGAGTACGGCTGAAATCAGAACCGGGGCCAAACCGTTGATCATAATATGCATGAAGATAATCCGCACATCACTTACGCCCAGGGCCTTTGCAGCGAGTACATATTCTCTCTCTTTTAAAGACAGGAATTCTGCCCTCACAAGACGTGCAACGCCCATCCACGATGTGATTCCGATAACTATCATGATGTTCCAGATGCTTGGCCCGACAAAGGCGATAACCGCAAGGATAAGGAAGAAAGTTGGTATCGAGAGCATGACATCAATGAATCTCATGATGATCCTGTCAGTCCAGCCTCCATAATAACCGGAGAAAGCTCCTAAAATCATTCCTAAGAATGTTGCGATACCTACGGCAACGAATCCCACGGCGAGCGAAATCTGCGAACCCCAGATCATCCTGCTCAATAAATCCCTCCCCAGATCATCGGTGCCCAGGGGATGCTTAAGTCCTGGAGGTTCAAGTATATGTTTTCTGTCAATGTCATTCTGGTTATATGGAGAGATGATAGGCGCAAAGGCTGCGATACAGAAAAGCGTCAGTACAATAATACCACCAGATACCGCAAGCCTGTTCTTCCTGAACCGTTTCCAGAACAGGCTTCTTAATTTATCTTTTCCCATTCCCTATTTAGCCCTTATCCTCGGATCTGCAACCATATATCCTATATCTGCCAGCAGATTTCCCATTAATGTTAATATAGCGCTTATTGTCAGGATTCCCATCACCATCGGATAGTCCCTTGTCATGACACTCATAAAAAGTAACTGCCCCATACCAGGTATACCAAAGATAGTTTCTAAAATTACACTGCCACCTATGAGGCCAGGGATTGAAAGACCAAGTAATGTAATAATTGGCAAAAGCGCATTTCTAAGTGCATGTTTGTATATCACTATTTTTTCAGAAAGACCCTTTGCCCTTGCAACAGTTACATAATCTTGCCTGATTACCTCGAGCATACTGCTTCTCATGTATCGTGAATCACCTGCAAGCCCTGTAAAAGACATGATAAAAACTGGAAGGATGAGATGACTGATTCTGTCCAATATTTTACCAAGCAGTGAAAGGGAATCATAGTTCATGGACTTAAGACCCGATATTGGAAACCATCCGAGATGAATGCTGAAGAGCATCATCAGGAGAAGGGCAAGCCAGAATGAGGGAATGGCAAACCCTATGAATACAGTTGTAGTGCTTATTTTGTCATAAAGTGAATTCTGATGAGTAGCAGACGTAACACCGATCGGGATTGCAATAATAAGAATAATCATCATCGAAATGAAATTAAGCATGAAGGTTATAAACAGTCTTCTGTCAAGCAACGGCTGGTTTTTATCCCAGATCTTCTGCATGACCGGTCTTCTGTCAGACGAGAATGATTCCCCAAAATCGAACTTGACAATCTTCTTTAGCCACAGGACATACTGAACAATTATCGGCTTGTCAAGGTTATACATTTTCTCAAGCCTCTCCCTTGCCTCGGGCGTGATTTTGGGATTGAAATCAGCAAGGATATCAGTAGGCTTTCCGGGAGCAAGATGAATAATAAAAAATGAGATCAAAGTGATTCCGAATAATGTTGGAATCATTTCAAAAAAACGTTTAATAAGATAACTAAATATTTACTGCTCCATTCTGTGCTTTTGTATTTTCTTCGGTACGTACCATTTATAGAGGTTATAACTGATGCCTATCGGTGAAGGCTTTATGCCTTTAAATCGTGCGTGCACTATAGGGGTTGCGTCGGGTACGTACAAAAAAATATACGGTAGTTCATCAGCGAGAATCTCCTGAATTCTGAAATATGCCTTTTTCCTCTCTTCAATTTTAAATGTCCTGCGGCCTTTCTCCAGAAGTTCATCCACCTCGGGGTTGTTGTAGCTTACAAAATTAAATTCCTTCTCCCTTGTCTTGGATGAATGCCAGATATCATACTGATCAGGGTCAAGACCTATGCTCCACCCGAGAATTACAGCCTCGAATCTCCTTTTGTCTATGAACTCATTCACAAAAGTTGACCATTCAAGTGCTTCTATCTCTACCTTTATCCCTATTTTCCCCAGTTTCCATTGAATGATGGTTGCTGTGTTTTTTCTAAGGTTATTTCCCATATTGGTTCGGATAGTAAACTTGAATGGCATACCATTTTTGTCGAGTATCCCGTCACCGTCAGTATCTTCCCATCCCGCCTCTTTAAGCAGTTGCTTTGCTTTTTCAGGATTATATTCGTACTTTTTAACATTTGGATTATAAGGCCATGTATTCGGAACATATGGTCCTGTAGCAGGACTACCCAGACCGAAAAGAACTACATCAACAATCTCGCTCTTGTCTATGGCATATGCTATTGCCTGTCTTACACGTTTATCCTTAAAGAAAGGGTGTTTCAAATTAAACGCCATATGAGTATAGGCAAAAGTAGGATATCGGAATTTCTGGAAGTTGTTCCTGAAATAAATATTCTCTGTCTGTTTTGTATACTGAATAGGCGTCAGTGCCATCATATCGATGCCGCCGGCCTGCAACTCAAGAAACATGGTTGCAGGATCAGGTATAATCCTATAAACATATCTATCGATATAAGGTCTTCCCTCAAAATAGTCTTTGTTTGATTCGAGTAACAATTCCTGTCCTGATGTCCACTTGGTAAGTCCGTAAGGTCCGAGGCCAACCGGATTTCTGCCAAAATTAGTTTTTGTAATATCCTTACCTTCAAGCAGATGCTTTGGAATAATAACTAAATTCCCCCAAGAAGTAAGTGCCGGTGCAAACGGCTTTTCATAAGCAGCCCTGAATGTATACTTATCCAGAACCTCAGCCTTTTTTACCTGACGATAATCTTCCTGATATGCTGTGGGGGTCTTTTCATTAATTATTGTTTGATAGCCAAACATCACGTCATCGGCTGTAAACTCTACTCCGTCAGTCCATTTCACGCCTTTTCTCAGGTGAAAGGTTATAACAAGCCCGTCAGGAGAAATATCCCAGGATTCAGCAAGGTCGCCGATAACGCTGAGGTCTGTATCGTATTTGACAAGTCCATTAAAAATCAAACCCGCAACGCTGTGGGAAGCGCTGTCACCCGCAAGCATAGGTATAAGAATACTCGGTTCTCCGATAGTTCCTTCTATTAATGTATCGCCGTATGCAGGCTCGAAAGATTCATTTTTAGAGTCTGATTGGACTGTTTCGGGAGTTTTACTCTTACAACAAAACAACACTATTACCATAAGAAAAAAATAAAAAACTTTCTTCAATTTTTTAAAAATGTTTCGGTGATGCCGATTTTTCAATGGATGATCGACCAAGGTAATCTCTATCTTAATCCCTCATTGTGAAGACTACAAATAATTTTTAAGATACTTTCCTGTATATGAATCTTTTGATTTAATAATATCCTCAGGAGCCCCCTCAAAGATAATCATTCCACCCTTATTACCGCCTTCAGGACCAAGGTCAATAATCCAGTCTGCAGCCTTAATCATGTCCAGATTGTGCTCTATAACAAGCACTGTGTTGCCTGCTTCAACAAGTTTGTTTAATATATCAAGCAGTGCCTTAACTTCCCTGAAATGTAATCCAATCGTTGGTTCATCGAGGATATATAGTATGCCTTTTGTTTCAGGGGGATTACGCAAGTGGGACATAGTTCCCCTTGCACTCTCCATCTCCGCACATATCTTAAGCCTCTGTGCCTCACCACCTGAAAGTGTTGTCGCAGGCTGACCAAGCCTGAGATAGCCAAGCCTGATATCTTTCATTAGTAATAGCTTATTTTTTATCTGGGGAATATCCGAAAACATTTCGATAGCTTCATCCACAGTCATGTTCAGGACATCATCTATGTTTTTACCCCGATAGGTAACCCGTAGAACCTCTGGTCTGTATCTCTTTCCGCTGCATTCCTCACATTTTACGTAAAGGTCTTCAAAAAAGTACATCTCCATCTTTTGATACCCCACACCCTTGCAAGTCTCGCACCTGCCACCCGATACATTAAATGAAAAAAATCCCGGGTCATACCCATAAGTCTTTGCTTCAACTTGCTCCGAGAAGATTTTTCTTATAACATCAAATATCTTTAAATAGGTAACCGGATTTGAACGCGGGCTTCGTCCTATTGGAGTCTGGTCAATGAGCTTGACCCCCTTCAGATACTGTGTGCCTTCAATCTTCTTATAGGGCAAAGGGAAATCATGTCCGATCTTAAATTCCCTCGCTAATCCCCTATAAAGAGTTTCCAAAATAAGACTGCTTTTACCCGAACCTGAGACCCCCGTAACCGTTACTAATGTTTGCAGCGGAATCTTAAGATCAACCGACTTCAGGTTATTGCCTGTAGCACCATATAGCAAGAGTTTCCTGCCTGTACCATTTCTCCTCTTAAAAGGAGGCTCTATTTTTTCTTCCCCTTTTATATAACATGCTGTGAGGGTATCGGTTTTTAGAAACTTATCTTTCGATCCCGAGAATACAACTTCTCCCCCTCGATGTCCGCCTCCTGGTCCCATCTCAACTATCCAGTCTGCAGACTCTATAATTCTCCTGTCATGCTCGACAACAAGGATGGTATTCCCAAGTCTTGAAATCTCAGATATAATATCCGCTATTATCTCCGTATCCCTCGTATGTAACCCGATAGTTGGTTCGTCGAGTACATAGAGTGTGCCTGTAAGGAACGCGGCGAGTTGATTTGATAGGTTCACCCTCTGATACTCACCACCTGAGAGGGTCCTCCCGTCACGGCTCAGGCTCAGATAATCAAGCCCTACTCTCTTAAGGAACCCAAGTTTAAGACTAATCTGTCTTAGAATCTCTTTTGCCATATCCCTTTGAAAGGGGGAAATCTCCAGTTTTTCAAAAAACTTAATTGTCTCTGATACTGGCATCCTGCAAAGTTCTGCTATATCGAGGCCTGAAAGCTTATATGCGAGCGACTCCTTTCTTAATCTCTTACCACTACATTGAGAACAGATTACAGGTCTCCTGTATCTGCTCAGGAAGACCCTTATATGTAGTTTATACCTTCTGCTTTCCATCTCTTCGAAAAAGTCATTAATTCCGAAAAAATTACTACTCCCCTTAAATAGAATGGCCTTCTTTTTATCAGAAGACTCGAAGTATGGCTTATTAATATCGATACCTTCCTTCCCAGCATTCCTAATAAGCTGTTCCCTCCACCATCTGTATGCCGGCTTGTTCCATGGCTCAATAGCACCTTCTGACAAAGAGAGACTTCTGTCCGGGATAATAAGATCCTCATCATACTTAAGAATATTTCCAAATCCTTTACAATCTGGACATGCACCAACAGGGTGGTTGAAGGAGAAGAGAAGAGGATAGGGCTTCTGTAGTTCGATATTACATTCATCACAGGCGTTCTCTGATGAGAAACTGAGAGTTGAGAGTTGAGAGTTGAGAGCTGTATTAATAATAACAACCTTTATTCTCCCATTCCCTTCCTTCCACGCCATATCGATTGAGTCGGATAGTCGTGGTTCATTTCTTATAATAAGCCTGTCGAGGACAATGTCGAGTTCCGAGTTCCGAGTTCCGAGTTCCGAGTTAATATCTACTACCTCATTATTTAGCCAGGCCCTGTAAAACCCTTTTTTCTTAAGCTCATCTACCGGCTCATTTGTTTCAAAAATTATGACCGCCTTTTCACCACGGTGTTTCTCAATAAGCTCTGAAACAACCTGTGAGGGGTCCCATATTCTTATTTCTTTACCACAGGCCGGGCAGAAAGGCGTGGAGATCTTCGAGTACAGGAGTCTGAAGAGATCATAAAGTTCCGTCAGTGTTCCAACTGTTGAGCGTGAACCCCGGACAGGGTTTTTCTGTTCGAGGGCTATGGCCGGCCTTATATTATGAATTGCGTCAACATCAGGCCTGTCGAGTTTTTCGAGAAAGAGCCGTGCATATGTTGAAAGAGACTCTATAAACCTCCACTGACCTTCTGCAAATATCGTATCGAATGCCAGGGAAGATTTTCCTGAGCCGGATACACCTGTTATTGCTATAACCTTGTTATGAGGCAGGCTGAGGTTAATGTTCTTGAGGTTGTTCTGCCGAGCACCCTCAATGATTAGTTCC
>Ga0154888_1140_pt2 | contig 16073 bp, 11 predicted proteins | sample Rifle2008BG19ft_FD_105860 | JGI IMG/M metagenome (GOLD analysis project Ga0154888, IMG submission 105860) | Thermodesulfovibrio sp. RBG_19FT_COMBO_42_12
AAGGATATCCTTCCCTGCCCTGAGACAATCGAGGGCAATACAATAGTGGTATATTGTAGGTGTTACAATACTTAAGGCGTCAACCTTGTCAAGAATGTCTCTGTAATCTGAGTATGCCTCGCCTCCATATTTCTGTGCAAATTCATCGGCCCTTTTTTTATCAATGTCAACAACGGCCGCGAGTTCTGAGTCTTCGATCTCGGAATAAATCCGAGCATGATGCTGACCTAGATATCCAACCCCGATAACTCCTACTCTCACTGACAAAATCCCTCCTAAATTTATATACCCCTTACCCTAACCCTCTCCTCTGCGAGTCGTAGACCTCTCAAGATGGGATTCTAATCTACCCTCCCTTGATGGGAGGGGTGGAGGTGGGTGATTATCTTAATACACAGGTCGGTCATTACAGGGTATTACTGACCCTCTTTACCTCTTCAAGTTTCCTTAATGCCCTTTTGGAATCAATTGCATCCGCTGCCATGCTAAGAGCGGTTTTGAAATCCTCTGTCTTTCCCGCAACCACAAGGGCAACGGCTGAATTTATCAGGACTATATCTTGCCTCGGTCCTTTTTCACCATTAAGGATGGATAGGGTGATGGCTAAGTTGTCTTCCTTGTTGCCGCCACGTATATATTCAATCTCGTTTCTCCTGATGCCAAAATCCTCTGGTCCGATATAGAAGTTTTTGACTGCCCCGTCTTTAAATCTTGAGACCTTTGTGCCATCAGAAATACTTATTTCATCAAGCCCATCCTCGCCGTGGACAACCATTGCATCAACTGCCCCGAGATTTCCAAGAACCATTGCAAGTGTCTCTGTAAGTTTATTGGCAAACACACCGAGTATCTGTCTCTTTGCACCAGCAGGGTTTGTTATAGGGCCGAGTATATTGAATATAGTCCTTATGCCCATCTCCCGTCGGGGGCCGATTGCATATTTCATTGCCGGGTGGAATAAGGGTGCAAAGAGAAAGCCAAAGTCTGTCTCGAAAAGACATTTTTCCACCTTCTCAGGCGGCAGATCTATTTTTACCCCGAGGGCCTCAAGCAGATCTGCACTCCCACACTGGCTTGAGACAGAACGATTTCCATGTTTTGCAACAGGTACCCCAGCCCCTGCAACCACAAAGGCTGTCGTTGTTGAGATATTAAATGTATGTGACATATCACCACCAGTGCCGCATGTATCGAGAACACCTTCAGGTGACTTGATGGTTGTTGCCTTCTCCCTCATGATCCTCGCAGCCCCTGTTATCTCATCAACAGTCTCGCCTTTAATCCTTAAGGCAGTAAGAAATGCTCCAATCTGGGCCTCAGTAGTCTTTCCCTCCATTATCTCCTTCATACATTCAGCCATCTCGACCTCTGAAAGGCTTATATTGTTTACAAGCATGTTTATTGCTTCTTTGATCATAAAGTCTCTCCAAATACTAAACGAGGCAGGATGCCTCGACTATTTTGGGTGTCGTATATTTACCGTAGTTTAACAAAATTTAGCTTTATGTCAGCAAAATATTAACAACATTCATAAAATTTTACAGTGATAAAATTCTCCAATTAAAGAAAACAGGTCAGGCGTCCCCCCTGACATTAATTTTTAGTCTTACGAAGTTTCTTAGTAAATCCTTCCCGACCTTTGTAAGTATTGACTCGGGATGAAATTGAACACCCTCAATAATAAATTCCTTGTGTCTTACTCCCATTATCTCACCTATATCCGTCCAAGCAGTTATTTCGAGGCAGTCAGGCAATGTTTCCTTCTTTATCACAAGGGAGTGATACCTTGTTGCCTCAAATGGATTTGAAAGACCTTCGAATATCGTCTTCCCATCGTGATATATCATTGATGTCTTCCCATGCATGAGCCGAGGGGCCCTTATTATATCTCCTCCGAACGCAGCACCTATGGATTGATGACCGAGGCATACCCCGAGAATCGGAATCTTTCCAGAAAAATGTTTTATCAGTTCTACAGAAATACCAGCCTCTTTCGGCGTACACGGACCTGGTGAGATTACAATCCTTTCGGGCTTCAATCTTTCTATCTCATGAATTGTAATCTTATCATTCCTGAAGACCTTTATATCCTCACCAATCTCTCCGAGGTGCTGGACGAGGTTGTATGTAAATGAATCGTAATTATCAATCATTAATAACATTCAATTTACCAACTTCATAAGATGCAGATGTTGTGAAAAAATTTATTTTTTGATACCTTCTATTCAACTTAATTCCTTTTCTGCCATATCAACTGCCCTCATCATACCCATTGCCTTGTTTACCGTCTCCACATATTCTCTGTCGGGAACCGAGTCCGCAACTATCCCTGCACCTGCCTGAACGTATACCTTATCTCCCTTTATGATAAGGGTTCTAATAGTAATACAGGTGTCCATATTCCCAGAATAACTGAGGTATCCGACAGCGCCTGCATACGGCCCTCTCCTCATTGGCTCAAGCTCCTCTATTATCTCCATTGCCCTAACCTTCGGGGCCCCTGTCACCGTGCCTGCAGGAAAACATGCTTTTAATACATCAAAGGCATCCAGCCCGTTCTTCAGATCACCCTCGACATTCGAGACGAGATGCATAACATGACTATACCTTTCAACGGTCATCAACTCTGTCATCTTTACAGTGCCTGTTTGTGCGACCCTTCCCACATCGTTTCTTCCAAGGTCAACGAGCATTATATGTTCTGCTATCTCTTTAGGGTCTTTCCTGAGTTCATCCTCAAGAAAGTTATCCTCTTCTTCTGTCTCTCCTCTTTTTCGGGTGCCTGCAATAGGTCTCAGGATTATCTTTTTGCCTTCGAGTCTTACCAATATCTCGGGTGAGGAGCCAACAAGCTGTGCGTCACCTGTATCAATATAGTACATATATGGAGAGGGATTGATAACACGCAGTGCCCTGTATATATTAAAAGGCTTTATGTCAGACTCGCGCTCAAACCTCTGCGATAGTACAACCTGAACCACATCTCCTGACATTATGTAATCCTTCCCACGACGCACTGCATTCTCAAATGCCTCTTTTGTAAAAGATGATGCATAACCATAAAGTTCGGGGTTTTTACCCCCTCCCTTGCCCTTCACCCTCGAGGGGGAGGGATGTGCGGGGAGGCTGGCTTCTGACTTTCTTAGTTTTTCAATAACATTTTCTATTTTTTTTTCCGCTTCCCGGTAGGCATCTTCAGGAGATTTGTTATTGATATGTGCATTCGAGATAACCTTTATTTTTCCTTTAAGGTTATCAAATATAACAACCGCATCTGTAACCATAAAAAATATATCAGGAAGATCAAGTCCTGTCCGCTTCTCATCCGGAATGTTCTCAAAAAATCTGACCATATCGTAACCTATATAGCCAACAAGACCACCGTAAAACCTCGGCAAACCAGCAACGTCAACCGTACTGTATGCCTTAATCTCTTTTTTTATAATTTCAAAAGGATTCTCGGCTTCAAAGATTTGAGTGCCTGTTTCGTTGTCTTTTATCTCTACCTTCCTGCCCCAGCATCTTATTACTCTCGATGGTCTCGATCCGAGGAAAGAGTATCTTGCCCATTTTTCGCCTCCGATCATACTCTCGAGCAAGAATGAGGGTGAACCTCCAAGCTTCAGGGTTGCTGACACAGGTGTTTCTGTGTCAGCAAGTATTTCCCTATAAACAGGAATGAGGTTCCCCTTCGATGAAAGAGACTTGAACTCTTCTATGTTAGGATATAGCATATTGACAAAATCTACCCTTTTTTTATATCGTTCATTATAGCCTATTAACTATTTATAAGTTAAGGGTTGAACTGAGAATAGAAGCATAATTGCGGGAATAGCTCAGTTGGTAGAGCACAACCTTGCCAAGGTTGGGGTCGCGGGTTCGAGCCCCGTTTCCCGCTCCATTGAACACAGTTGTCAGTTTTTAGTTAGTAGTTGTCAGTTAATTAGAGTCTGTCCATAAAGTCAGACTTTTTGTCATTCCTGCGGAGGCAGGAATTCAGAACCTTGTGAAAATACTGGATTCCGGCTTAAGGACTGCCGGAATGACAGAAAGTACACGTTAGTTTATGGACGGAGTCTATTTAAAGATTTTAACTAATCACTGGAAACTATTCACTAATCACTATAATTAATGGCGGCGTACCCAAGTGGCTAAGGGAGAGGTCTGCAAAACCTTTATGCAGCGGTTCGAATCCGCTCGCCGCCTCCAGCATGAAAAATCCCCTCCTCGTTTTAATTTCTGAATCTGTCAGGAACTGGTTTCAAATATTTGACATTGCCGAAAGATATTGTTTTGGTTATGATATTTTTATGAAGTTTTGTCTTTTGTTTCTTATATTTTTTATTTCTTGCTATTCACCTGTTTATAATTTGGAGATAGATGGCAAGGCGTATCTTAAAAAAGGCAAAAATGAACTCGAAGGTGGAAAATATAAAGATGCTATATTCAGTTTATCTGCAGCAGAAAGAGAATTCCCTCTGTTGGGTGATTATGCCTTGTTATGGCTTTCCGATGCCTATCATGAAACTGGAAACCATAAAGAGTCCCTAAAGACAATTCGTGCCCTTCTTGACAGATATCCACATTCGCCGCTCGGGGAGAAAGCCCGCATCAGGGAGGTTAAAGAGGCTGAAGAAGTTTCTGAAGAAAATATTCAGCAGATATACGAGTCCTATATAAAGGATTTTCCACGTGATGCCGAGGTGAAGTATTCGTATGCCCTCTGGCTTAAGAAAAATGGCAAGGAAGATACAGCAAAGTCAGTCTTTAAAGAGATTTATTTGGATGCCGGCTCCTTTTCAAAGATGGCATACAACGAATTAAACTCCTCTGACATAACTGTAGAAGACCTGATTAAACGGGCCTCAAACCTTATGAGAGCGATGAATTTCAAAGGAGCTGAATCTGCTTTGAGGTCTGCGATGGATAGGGACGATGGAAGATTTAAAAATAAAATCGTGGATAACCACGGTCTTTCCCTGTGCGAACAGAGAAGGTATTGTGAAGCTGCAGAGGGCTATGAAAAGGCTAATAGAAGATATTGGCAAGTACGCTCCCTGTACCGTGCAGGAGAAAAGGAAGCATTCAATTCTGCCCTCGATGAACTTCTGAAGAGTGGAGATAAAAGGGCTGGCCCAATTCTTGTTTCAGTTGCCTCTGACGAAAGGAGAGAAGGAAGAATCAAAGAAGCTATTAAGATGTATCAAAATGTTGTAGGGAAATACCCTTCGGAGACCGAAGATGCATTATGGGGTATTGGATGGACATATTTCCTTACAGGAGAATACAAGAAGGCAGCCGATATATTCACAAACCTATATGACACATACAATGACACCAGATATCTTTATTGGAAGGCACGCAGCCTTGAGGCAAATGGAGAGGATGCCTTCAGCATTTATCGTACAATCGTGGACATGGGAAAAGAAAGCGACTTCTACAGCATTATGTCGTATACAAAGTATAAAAGGTCTTATGAACAATCTAATATCGACAAAACCCAAAAATTCTTCGGGACTGCAACCCCGATTAGAGAGAATCCCATTCCCCCCCGGGAAAATGATCGTGTTGAAGCACTCTTTGACCTTGGTTTATCAAAAGAGGCTTTATTAGAGTTGATATACATTTCAAAAAATACAAGCTCTATGGAGGACCTTCTGTATATCTGCTCAAAATTTCAAGAACTGGGGGAATATAAATATTTAGTTAGGCTGGCGGTTAAGGTACCACATATAGAAGAACTACTCCGCTTTCGGTATCCGCTTGCATACTGGGATGTTGTTGAAGGTCTTTCAGAAAAATACGGTACAGATCCACTTTTAGTACTTTCGGTTGCAAGGGAGGAGAGCAGGTTTGATTCCAAGGCCAGGTCTACCGCAGGGGCCCTCGGCCTCATGCAGATAATACCCGGGACTGCGTACCGACTTGATAATAATTTAAAACTGGGCATAAATGGTTCACATGAGCTGCTCGATGTTAAAAATAACCTTCACCTCGGTATTTTTTATCTAAGAAATCTGATTGGCGAATTCAGCTCTTATTCTCATGCACTTGCCGCTTATAATGCCGGAGAGGAGACGGTAAGAAAATGGCTCCGAAAGGGAAACTATAAATCGGCAGATGAATTCATCGAGGATATTCCCTACAGCGAAACCAGGAACTATGTAAAAAGAGTTATAACCACTTTTTTTGAATACAAGCGTCTTTCTTCAATAGAAGACGGCATGATAAAATTTTCCCTTGAAAAATTGTAGATCCCGTAGTTACGTCAAATTATAGCCGGATTTGACAAGCCTTAATGTTTTTGCAACAACGGGGTAGACTTTAGCTTAAATCTTCTGTTATTTTAGGTACAATGGTTTTAAAGAAGACCCTCTTTGATGACAACCAAATTATAGACCAACCAAAAGACTCAAAAAAGGAGGTTATGGTATTGGAAAAGCTTAAGACCCTCGAAGACAAAATCGCATCTGTAATAGAGAGGGCCAAAACCCTTAAGGAAGAAAAGGCTTCTCTGGAGAGAAAGGTAAAAGAACTCGAAGGACTGTTGAATGAAAAAAATCAGGAGGTTGAACAGCTCAGGTCGGAAAAGAATTTGATAAAAAGCCAGGTCGAGTCTCTCCTCGATGAGCTTGAGACTCTTGAATTAGAGTAAAAATGGGTAGCGTCGAGGTCTATATCTTAGGCCAGAGATATACTATAAAAGGAGATGCCCCTGAGGAACACATCAGAGAGCTCGCTTCCTATGTTGATAAAAAGCTTAAGGAAGTTTATAACTCCTCGCCTAACATTACGCCTGTAAAGGCGTCAATCCTCGCTGCACTGGATATTGCAGATGAACTCTTTCATCTGAGGAATGAACAGGAGTTGATAGCGGAGCATATAGAGGAAAAGACTAATACACTGACCTCGTTATTTGATTGAGAATGCTTCTTCAGTTAGCCCTCGATTTCCTCCGTATTAATAAGGCATTTAAAGTGATTATATATGTTTAAAGACAGAGGTGACGCTGGAGTTCAGCTTGTGCATAGACTGAAGGAATATAAAGACCGGAAAGGTGTCCTTGTATTGGCTCTCCCGAGGGGCGGGGTCGCCACTGGCTACGAAATTGCCCATTATCTTAATGTGCCTCTGGACATTATCATAGTTCGGAAAATAGGATTTCCCGGGCAGCCCGAATTTGGAATAGGTGCGGTTTCTGAAACAGGAACCGTGGTTTTGAACGAGATCACCATATCTGCATATGGTGTCACAAAAGATTATATCGAAAATGAGATTTCCGGTCAGAAAGAAGAGATCTCCCGCAGGGTTAAACTATATCGTAAAGGCAAGAAGCTTCCAGACCTTAAAGGGAAAATTGTCATTCTTGTTGATGACGGGGTTGCTACAGGGGCCACCATGAAGGCAGCGATTGTTACCCTGAAAGAAGAAAAACTGGATAAGTTAATAGTTGCACTTCCCGTTGGCCATCCTGACGTGGCCGATGAGATTGAACAGATGGCGGATGAATTCATCTGCATTGAAACCCCTCTTGATTTCATGGCTGTTGGAGCCTATTATCATGATTTTACCCAGGTCTCAGATGCGGAAGTAATAGAACTACTTCAGCGCTCTGCAGGAAGCCTTTCCCTCTGAGTGCTCCAGGAAACATCCAAAATACCGATAGAATACATAAAGGCTATCTCGTTGCACCAAAAAGATGTCACCCTGAACTTGTTTCAGGGTCTTATGAGATGCTGAAATAAATTCAGCATGACAATTTCCATCGGCAATTTCAGGATACCAAATAGCCCTTGTCAGTATCGTTAGTATAAGTTATATTATTAACATTAAATAATGCATATCGATAGACTTGAGTTAACAGGATTTAAATCCTTCGCAGAGAGAACCAAATTTAACCTTCATCCCGGTATTACCTGTATAGTTGGCCCAAACGGTTGCGGGAAGAGTAACATTGTTGATGCATTCCGGTGGGTACTTGGGGAACAGAGTGCAAAGAGCCTTAGGGGTGAGAAGATGGAAGAGGTTATCTTTAATGGCTCTGTTTCGAAGAAACCAAAAGGTATGGCAGATGTCACCATGGTCGTTTCCGGACTGAATGAAAGTAATCCCCCTTTACCTTCCTTTAGTAAAGGGGGGCAGGGGGGATTATCGAATGAAAATGGAGAAGGCATATCAGACGTTGCATATGTAACAAGAAGGCTTTATAGGTCAGGCGATAGCGAATATCTCCTGAATAAAAGTCAGTGCAGATTGAAAGATGTAAAAGACCTATTTCTTGACACAGGCCTTGAAGTGAGGAGCTATTCCATACTCGAGCAAGACAGGATTGCAGAGATACTTAACTCAAAACCTCAGGACAGAAGGTTTTTGATAGAGGAAATAGCAGGGGTTATGAAATACAATGTCAGGAAAAAAGAAGCCCAGGCCAAGCTTGAATCATCGAGAGCAAACCTCCAGAGGATTAACGATATCGTTATAGAGGTAAAAAAGCAGATTAATCTATTAGACAGACTGGCAAAAAAGGCAGAGAGATATAAGAGGCTATCTTCTGAGATTCGTTCTATAGAATTAAAGATTGCGAAGAGGGATTATCAGGCCCTGAAGGAATCATTTGAAGTGATACTTTCAGAATACAACACCCTAAAGGAGGAGGAGACTCTTAAGAAGGCAGAACTCGCAAGAATAGAAAACCTGACCGAAGCAAAACGACTTGAGCTTCTCGAAAGGGAGAAGGTGTTAGAACAGATCCAGATAAAGTTCCAGAACATGGAGAGAGAGATTTCTGAGATTGAAAAGGGCATAGCAGTGGCAAGGACAGAGAGAGATAACAACAATGAATATCTCACGAAGCTCTATCAACAGGAAGAGGAATTTAATCATAGGGAAGCAGAAATGTTGAACAGGCAAAAAGAATTAGACGAAACCGGGGTAACACTTTTATCAGAAATGGAAAGTCAGAGAGAGCTTCTGAAGGAAAAAAATGATTTCTTAAGGTTTATGGAGGAAGATCTCCTGGAGAATGAGAATTTACTCGACGAAAAAAGAAGGGAGATATTCAGGGTATCAGAAGAGCTAAGTAGCCTCAGAAATAACCAAAACATGCTTCAGTCATCCATTGAAGGTTTAAAACAGAGGGAAGCAGCGTCTGCTAAAGATGCTGATCAATTAAAAACAGAGCTGTCTAAAATAGACACTTCCCTGAAAGATATGGAGTTAAACCTTCTGGACAAAAACAATGACCTTTTGCTTCTGAATGGAAAAAAGGAAATACTTGTAAATGAACTCTCTAATAGCAAGGAAAAGATTGAGAATATCAGGGATAACTTGTCAAGACTTAAGGAAGAGCTTGCGTCGCATACTTCACGAATTGATTCTCTCAGGGAGATTATTTTTGACAGATCAACAAAGGAACTTCTATCTGAAGATGTAAGCTTAAATCTCCTTGCATCAATTTCCGATGTCATTGAAATTGAAGGCGAATATGAAAAAGCTATAGAAAGCGCGCTTTCAGAAAAGGTTAATTCTTTCATCCTTCCTTCAATCAAGGATATTGAAATAGCCGTATCAGTTGTAAAAGAAAAAAATTTAAGCAGAACAGCTTTTATACCTGTTAATCCCCCTGAATCCCCCCACACACCCTTTTGGGAAAGGGAAAATCCCCCCACCCCCCCTTTGCTAAAGGGGGGCGAGGGGGGATTATTTAGTAAAGGGGGGGAAGGGGGATTTTCCGAAAAGACAGATAGTCCTGAAGGAACGATAGGCAGGGCGCTGAATTTTATTCGGACTAAAGAGGAGTTTTCAGAAGTTGCAAAAAGTTTATTTGAAAATATCTTTATTGTTAAAGATCTGAAGACAGCCCTCGATTTAGTTGTATCAGGCATTAATTTATTTTATGTAACCCTTGACGGAGAAGTCATTGAACCTTCAGGCACGGTTATTGTTGGTGAGGTCAAAGGCATCTTCAGAAGGAAAAGAGAAATAAGAGAACTTGAAAGCATCATTCAAGACAACAGGGCAATAATAGAACGTGCGGAGGCTGAATTAAGTTCAGTTCAGCAATTGATTGAAATAAAAGAAGAAGAACTCAAAGATATTGAATCTTCCATAGTAATCAAAGAGAAAGAAGTTTCTCTTCTGAAGCTGACAGATGAAAACTACAGGGATGGGAAGGAGCGAAAGGCCAGAAAACTTGCCTATCTTAGTTTGGAGATTGAACAGATAGTCAACGAAAAAGAGTCAATAGAGAAATTAATAGAGGAAAAGGAATCAGAGATACAATTAATTGACTCAAAGAAGCTGGAATTAGACCAATATGGTACATCTCTTCAGGAAGAAATCTTACAGAAAAGATCACGTCTTGATGAATCCCGTGCAGAGGTAACTGATATAAGACTCTCGATAGCATCTCTGAAAGAACGGATAGAATCGGCAGGAAAGGAAAAAGAAAATATACTTAAAGAGATTACGCAGAACAACCGGAAAAAAGCGTTCTTATCAGAGGAGATATCTTCAATAAAGTCTCGTATTTCACAGCGGGAAGCAGAGATGAAGGAACATGAGGAAAAGGTAAGATCGCTGATCTCCGTTGCGGATGAATTAAAAACCGAAATAACAAACAGAAAAGAAGTGATAGAAAACGAAAATGAGGAATTACTCAACGCCGAACAAGGTCTGAAACTTATCAGGAATCAGATCAATTCGGTTTCACAAAGGGTGGCTGAACTTGATATTCACAGGGCAGAGCACAAGTTAAAGATAGAGAACCTCTCTGAAAATATTAAATTAAACTATGGCTTAGAGATTAACACAATAGAAGCGGAATCATTGACAGAGGAAGACGAAAAACGTCTCATCGATCTCAGGGAAAAGGTTCAGGAACTCGGACCTGTAAATCTTGGCACCTTAGAAGAATATGAAGAACTACGTAGTCACTACGAGTTCCTTACAACACAGCAGGAAGATCTTAACAGATCTATAGCAGAGCTTGAAGAGGCTATAACAAAGATAAATATCTCCACACGGAAAAAACTCAGGGAGGCATTTGATGCACTGAAGGCAAAATTCTCCGAGGTATTTCTGGTTCTCTTCGGCGGAGGCAGGGCTGAACTGGTCATGACGGATGAAAATAATATCCTCGAGACCGGTATCGATATCATTGCACAACCTCCGGGTAAAAGGCTGCAGAATATAAACCTTCTTTCAGGTGGGGAGAAAACCTTTACTGCTTTGTCACTGCTTTTTGCGAGCTTTTTGATTAAACCAACACCTCTCTGTATTTTAGATGAGGCTGATTCCGCCCTAGATGAACTGAACACGGAAAGGTTTGCGAAGATGTTACAGGAACTCTCAAAGGATACACAATTTATTGTTGTCACTCATAACAGAAACACCGTAAGCGTGGCTGATTATATTTATGGAATCACTATGGAGGAAGCGGGGGTCTCGAAGGTAATATCCATGCAGCTTGTAGAAGCATAAAATAGTTTATTGAGTTCAATGAGTTTATTGGGTTAATTGAGTTTTAACACAATAAACCGAGCAAACTCAAGAAACCGTGTAAACTTTAAGGATGAACCAACTTATAGATGTACTATCTGACATAAAGGTATCAACTGCTCCTGAAGACCTTATCTGCTATGGCTTTGATGCCTCAGGTCTTGAGGCATCTCCTTCTGCAGTTGTCTGGCCGGCCAATACAGAAGAAGTTGTAAAGGTAATAAAGTATGCCTATGAGAACAATATCTCTGTAGTTCCCCGTGGCGCCGGCACCGGCATGACAGCTGGTGCGGTACCATCAAATGGAGCAGTAATCCTTAGTTTCGAGAAGATGAACAGAATCCTTGAGATAGACTCTGAGAATTTTGATGTCCTCTGCGAGCCTGGCCTGATAAATGGAAAACTTCAGCGTGAACTTAAATGGATGGGCCTTTTCTATCCACCAGACCCTGCAAGTATGAACTTCTGCACTATAGGTGGAAATGTAGCAGAAAACGCAGGCGGGCCGAGGGCGGTAAAATATGGCGTCACAAAGGACTATGTAATGGAGATAGAATCCGTACTTCCTAACGGAAAGATAATAAATACGGGTGTCAAGACATCAAAGGGAGTTGTCGGTTATGATCTGGTGAGGCTCCTTGTGGGATCAGAGGGTACTTTATCTGTATTTACGAAGATAAGGTTAAAGGTCCTTCCACTGCCTGAAGGAATTGTCACATTACTTGCCATTTTTGATAAGCTTGAGTCTTCAGGCGAGGCGGTATCGAAGATTATATCCTCAAAGATAATCCCGAGGACGCTTGAATTTATGGATCATGAGACTATAAGGGCTGTTGAGAATTTTAGGCCCGTGGGGCTTCCTGATGATGTCGAGGCTATCCTTCTCATAGAACTGGATGGCCATCCGGCTGTAATAACCAAAGAGGCAGAAAAGATAATCGATATTTGCCGGAATCTCGGTGGAGAGGTAGAGATGGCAGAAGATGAAGATGCAAGAGACAGCCTGTGGGCAGCAAGACGAGCAGTATCGCCTGCTCTTTATCACATAAATCCAACTAAGATAAACGAGGATATTGTCATTCCGAGGAACATGATGCCTGAAATGCTAAAACGTCTGAAAAAACTTTCGCAGGAAAGTGGCGTAAAAATAGTAAATTTCGGCCATGCAGGCGATGGGAATATACATGTAAATATTATGGTTGACAGAGCAAATAAAGAAGAATATCAGAAAGGCTTGAGCCTTGTTGAAAAGGTTTTCCATGAGACCCTCTCACTCGGCGGTACTATTTCAGGAGAACATGGCGTTGGGTTGACAAAGGCAAATTATATAGGGATGGAAATATCCGAAACAGAACTCAAAATCATGGAGTCCATAAAAAAGGTATTTGATCCAAAGAACATCCTCAATCCCGGCAAGATATTCCCAACCGCATAACCCAATAGAATTCTTCAATTGATTTTTAAAAGATTACAATGATACCCTTAAATAAAACATACGTCATGAGTATATAAAAATGGAAACACTGCACAGATCATATCTTTTAGGAATTTTCTCAAAGCATAAACCCGTATGTTATGCCTTCAAGCTCTGAGAACTTTCTGGAAACCATCCGACAGCTCTTAAGTCCAATTTCTTCAGAAAGCTCTTTCGACCTTCGGAAGTCAGATGCACTTGGGTTGATCTTCACTTCATAGGCATCCTTATGGTTAAGAATAAAGTCAATCTCGACCCCGCTCTTTCTCTGGTAGTAATTGAGCTCGCCTTTTACTCTCAGGTTCTGAAAAACGCTATTCTCAAAAATATGCCCCTCATCCAGTCGTGCAAAATGATTGACCAGTCCTGTGTCACAAATATAGACCTTCGGCATTTTCCTGACCTCGGTGGACCTTCCTTTGCTGAACGGACGGATCGTCTTGATAAAATACGTCCCTTCCAGAAAGGCCAGGTAATCATAGAGCGTAGGCCGGGAGACCTTCAGGTCTCGTGAAATGCGCTGAATATCAAGCTTTGAGCCGGTACTCTGCATCAGAAGGAGCAAGAGGTCCCTGATGACATCGTTACGCCGGAAATCGCCAAGCTGCAGGACTTCGAGTTGGAAAAATGATGTAAAGACATCCTCAATCGCCTTTGCTTTTTCCTTTGCGTCCTCCTTCAGAACAATCTCTGGAAATCCGCCGTAACGCATATATTCCTCATACAGTCGGTCTATTGCATTAAAAATCGGTTTTGTCACAGATGCTTGATTTTCTGGAATCTTAAAAGACGATTGCTTGAATGCAAGGAACTCCCTGAATGTAAGCGGAAAAAGCTCGAAAATAGCCTTCCTTCCGGCAAGTGATTCGGTGAAGAGGTTCTTCAGATAGTAACTGGCTGAGCCGGTCACAAAGAACTTTACTTTGTAATGGTCGATGAAATACTTAATAACTGAAGGAAGAGTCCTCACATGCTGGATTTCATCAAGAAGGATATACGACCTTTTCCTGAAGCTGAGACCGAGGAAATCGAGGGTTGCCTTAATTTTTTCGTAGTCCTCTTCCTCGAAGTATTTTCTGTTCAGTGGATTTTCGAGATCGAGAAATAGATTGTTGTCGGTCTTGAGATGGTCCCTGATAAGGGTGAGGAGGGTCGTCTTGCCGGTCCTTCTCATGCCGGTAAGGATAACCGCCTCCGGGGTATCGAGATGTTTCTCTATATCGGAGTATATTGTCCGTGGGTAAATCATGACTATAGTTTACATAAAATAGAGCTATTTGTAAATCAATATGTTACCAGTTAAGACTTTAAAAATTTAAACATCAGAGAAAGGCTTGAACTTCTTGGGATCGCAGCCGGACGGGTCTTTGAACCGATAGAGGCAATCGGTTATACCCCTGAAGAAATTGAAATCAATAAAAAAGAGTCCTTTCTTGAGGAGATATTAACACAGGCTCAGGAGTGAAGTTCTTTGAGCATGTGAAATGTGTTGAGGTGACACTTCTATAATGCACTGATTTTATCAGTTTTTCCAACTTTCTCTGCACGGAAAAAACTTGCAAATTAGAAATATAATTTCTATAATGTAAGCATGGTTTTGGTAAAGCGCACAATCGCAAAAAAGTTAGCCGAATATATCAGGCTGTTCCCCATTGTGGTTATTGTGGGACCGCGGCAGTCAGGGAAAACCACCTTTGCAAAAATGGAATTGCCTGACTGGAGATATTTTGACATGGAAAAGCCTTCTGATTACGGTAGGATCTCGGCTGATATTGAATTTTTCCTTAATCAGTACGGCGAGCATTGCATTATTGATGAGGCGCAGATATTACCCGAACTGTTCCCTGCTTTAAGAAGTTATATTGATCGTAAGAGGGCTAAAAAAGGCCGCATCGTTTTACTGGGTTCGGTTAATCCGCTTCTTGTAAAGAATATCTCAGAAACCCTGGCGGGTAGGATAGGATTCATTGAAATCCATCCTTTTAGTTATTCTGAGGCAAATGTTCTCCAGGAAATTGGATTAGAGGAATTCTGGCTTTATGGCGGTTATCCCGAACCGCTTTTATGGAACAAAAACACCCGGTTTATCTGGATGGAACAGTACTTAAAAACCTTTGTAGAGAGGGATGTCTTTAGGTTTTTAAAAACATCTATTTCTCCCCAGCAGCAGATGCGGTTATTAACCATGATAGCGCACAACCACGCAAGGCTCTGGAATGCCTCACAGACAGCTTCAGCCTTCGGAGCAAGTTATCATACTATCAACCGGTATGTTGAATTGATGGAAGCGTATTTTCTTGTTGATAAGCTTATCCCTTATTATCGTAATGTCGGCAAGCGACTGGTGAAGAGTTATAAGCTCTATTTTCGTGACACAGGGCTGCTTCATTATCTATTAAACATTTCATCCGTTGAGGCTTTAAGGACATCGCCGTACCGGGGCTTCAGCTTTGAAGGGCTTGTGATAGAACAACTGAAACATAAATATATGCAAGAGCCGTCAGGCCGCTCAAGTTTTTATTTTTACAGAACAGCGCAGGGAGATGAAATAGATCTTCTTGTTCATGATAAAAAGGGATTGCATGCTTATGAAATCAAGACATCTACCACGATAGACTCAGGGGATCTAAAAGGCTTTAAAAAAAGCCTTGAACAGTTGGGTCTGAAGAAAGGAACAGTAGTTTATTTCGGGAGTGAAGATTTTCGGCTCGACAAGCAAATTGAGGTTAAGGCAATAAACAATCTGCTGTAAGCAGAAGAAAAAATATAAGGCTTTAGCATTATTGAAACTTTCTGCCAGTAATCTCTACCTTCTTAATAGGACGTAAAAGAAGGACTATAGGATGTCACTTCTTTTCCCCGTGAAGACTTTAAAAATTTAAACATCAGAGAAAGGCTCGAACTCCTTGGTATCGCAGCCGGACGGGTCTTTGAACCGATAGAGGCAATTGGTTATACCCCTGAAGAAATTGAAGTCAATAAAAAAGAAGCTTTTCTTGAGTAGATATTAGCACAGGCTCAGGAGTGAAGTTCTTTGAGCAATTGAATCAATCATCAGTAACTCTGATGTAGATAATTGAAAACGTCTTTTGCGGAATGT
>Ga0154888_1237_pt1 | contig 15934 bp, 14 predicted proteins | sample Rifle2008BG19ft_FD_105860 | JGI IMG/M metagenome (GOLD analysis project Ga0154888, IMG submission 105860) | Thermodesulfovibrio sp. RBG_19FT_COMBO_42_12
ACATGCTCTCAGAGCTTGAAGGAATTGAAATCGTGGGTCAGGCAGAGGACGCACTCAGTGCCGTTAGATCCATCCATAAACTCAAGCCTGATGTTGTAATTCTGGACATCTGGATGCCCGGAGGAAGCGGGTTCAATGTACTGCAAAACATCAAGAAAAACAAAGTCGCTAATGTAGTAATTATGTTTACTAATTATCCTTATTCACAATACCGGAAAAAGTGCATGGATGAAGGTGCAGATTTCTTTTTTGATAAATCAAGCGAATTTGAAAAGATTACTGAAGTGCTCAGACAGTTGATTAAGGATCCCCATACAACAGTAAAAGAGAAGGCAGAAACTAAAATGCAAAGCGCAAGCAGCGAGGAGTCGCTTTTTTAAAGGTGGGTATGTCACAGATGACTGTTAGACTTGTTTTATTAATTTTAGCAATTTCTGCTTTACTTCAATTCACAGCGGCGTTTTTGGCGTTGAGATTAATCCGGATCACCGGGAGACGAAGGGCGTGGTTGTTTATTGCAGCGGGCATTTCCCTTATGGCCATTCGTCGAAGCATAACACTATTTCATATACTCACCGATGAATTGTCTCACCCACCAGAGCTAATGGCTGAATTGGTCGCACTAACTACTTCTATATTCATGGTAATCGGAGTGGCTTTGATTGTTCCTGTTTTTCTTTCAATCAAACGATCGGGGGAGGAGTTACGCCGGGTTAATCGTGCGCTCAAGACACTTAGTGGATGTAATAAGGCACTGATGCGAGCCACACAGGAGTCGGATTTACTGCATGACATATGCCGGATTATTGTCGAAATCGGTGGATATCGGCTTGCCTGGGTAGGCTTTGCAGAACAGGACGAAGCAAAAACCGTGCGCCCGGTGGCACAGGCTGGATACGAAGAAGGGTATCTGGAAAAGGCAAGGGTAACATGGTCTGATACAGAACGGGGGCAATGTCCTGTTGGCACTGCCATAAGGACTGGCTCCCCTGATATAGCACGGGATGTTCGTACAGACCCGAGGCTCAAACCCTGGCGTGATGAAGCCCTTAAACGCGGCTACCATTCTGTCGCAGGTCTTCCGCTTTTTATTGATAAAAAGAATATAGGGGCACTCGCCATATATGCAGCAGAGCCTGACGTATTTAACACCGATGAAATGGAACTGTTGATGGAATTGACTAATGATCTGGCGTATGGCATCAAATCTCTTAGAATATCTGCAGAACGCAAGCGTGCAGAGGAAGTAATCGAAAGGCTCCATCGCCAAAACGAAATGGTCTTAAATTCGGCAGGTGAAGGGATTTTAGGGTTAGATATACAGGGAAAACACACATTTGTTAATCCATCAGCAGCTAATATGCTCGGGTATGTTGTTGAGGAACTTATAGGTCAGCCAGGTCACGCAATCTGGCATCACTCCAAAACAGATGAGAGTCCATATCCGGAAGAAGAGTGTCCGATTTATGAGGCGTGTAAGGATGGAGTCGCTCATCATGTAACAGATGAAGTTTTCTGGAGAAAGGATGGGACAAGCTTATCGGTCGAATATACCAGCACCCCTATTTTAGAAGACGGCAGGCTTATTGGAGCAGTTGTAACTTTTAAAGACATCACCGAGCGCAAGAAGGTAGAGGAGGCACTACACAAGAGTGAAGAAGAACTTAGAAAAAGGGTAAAAGAGCTTGAGGAGTTTTATGACATGGCTGTCGGCAGAGAGTTGAAGATGAAAGAAATTAAAGAGGAAATAGAGAGTCTGAAGGAAGAATTGGAAAAATATAAAAAGTCATGAAATCCAAACTCGCCATTACTATTACCCTTTCAGGATGGCTTCTTTTTGTGGTCTGGCTGTTTTATGATTATGCAGGATATAAAGGTCGATTAATCCGGCACATTTTTCATCCGTCTTCTACTCATGAACTCTTTTTTCATATTGTTGTTTTCATTGCTCCTCTCGTCTCTACAACTATAGGGTTTCTTGTTAATGAAAGGACCAAGCTTTTTAAGACAGCTAAGAAATCTGAAGAAAAATACCGTGACCTTTATGAAAATGCACCCGACGGATATTATTCTATAGGCCCTGATGGAAAGATTCTCGAAGTTAATAATACATGGCTTAAAATGCTTGGCTATGAAAGAGATGAAGTAATAGGAAAAATGAAGCTTACAGACCTTCTTACGGAAGAGGGTCAGAAAACCTTTCAAGATACCTTTCCTGAGTTTATGAAAAAAGGCTCTATAGAAAATCTTGAACATAATCTCAAAAGGAAGGATGGCACACTTCTGCCTGTTTTGATAAATGCTACTGCTATCTATGATGAAAAAGGGGATTTCCTGAAAAGCAGAAGCATTTTCAGGGATATTAGCGCAAGGGTAAGCTACAGGAAAAAGATCGAGCATTCAATAAAAGAGTGGAGGGCAACATTTGACTTTATGCCCTATGGTGTTATTCTCCTTGATAATGAGTTTAATCTAATAAAGACAAATGACTATGTCTCAAGGCTAACAGATATTCCAATAAAGGAATTGATTGGTAAAAAATGTTATGAATTACTCACCAATATGAATATAGAAAATTGTCCCGCTGTAAAATCGAGTAAAACCCTTGGCACAGAAATCATCGAACTCTATGATCCGAAGATTAATAAATACTTTATGGCATATGCGACACCTATTCTCGATGAAAAAGGAATTATAAAATCTTTTGTACTCTCACTTGTTGATATTACGGAGAGCAAAGAGAAAGAAAAGAAAATAATTAATAGCCGTAACGCATTCTTTAATATGCTCAAGGACCTTGATTTTTCTTATAAAGAGCTTCGAAGACTCTACGAAGGTCTCATCTATTCTTTTATCAATGCAATAGACGCAAAGAGCCCGTGGACAAAAGGGCACTCGGTACGTGTCACAAATTATGCCCTTGCTATAGCTAAAGAGATAGGACTAAAAGATAAAGATATCGAAACCCTCAGGATAGCTGCCCTCCTTCATGACATAGGAAAGATAGGAACGGATGATTTAATCCTCAATAAAAATGGAAAACTCAATGAAGAGGAAACCGCCCTTATCAGGGCGCATCCTGTAAAAGGTGAGGAAATTCTTATACCTATTCGTCAGTTACAGATAAGCAGGTTGCAGAACATCTTTCCAATAATAAGATCGCACCATGAAGGGATAGATGGGAAAGGTTATCCTGACGGTCTTAAGGGGGAAGAAATCCCTTTATGTGCAAGGATACTCCATGTGGCTGACTCCTTTGATTCAATGACATCAGACAGACCATATAGAAAAGCCCCGGGAAAAGAATATGCAATATCTGAATTAAAAAAGCACATTGGTACCCAGTTCGACCCAAAGGTTGTTGAGGCATTTTTGAGGACACTCACACAGCGCCCTTCCCTATGATTTTTATCTGGAGATTCCTGAGTTTTCGATAGACTATCATAATAAAATCCTTAATCTATCAGAGATATGGAGGAGTTATGAGCGGAGAAACCAAAACAATAGCCAATCTAACCCGGATTATTCATAAAAACAAGACAAACATGTAAGAGTCGCAACTTTTACCTGATCCCTTTTGCCCTTTTATGCTTTTTCGGTATAAAGACCATAAAAGCAGAAAAGATGTACTGCCGAAAATAAATACTACTTTTCTTATTTTTCAAGGACTTGAGTTCAAAAATTTATAAAGTCAGGTTTAAAACTATGAAAATATAGTAAAGTATAGTATAATATCCTAACTTTGAAGTTAGAGAAGCCTCAAAGCTTTAAGGACTTGGGGACTTTTTATTTTATCAAGTGAGGTTAAATTATGGGTAAGAAACTGTATGTGGGAAGTATCTCTTTCAATGCAACAGAGGAATCTCTCAAGGATCTCTTCTCAACTATTGGAGAGGTTGAATCGGTGAAAATAATAACTGATACGGACACAGGGCGTTCTAAGGGTTTTGGCTTTATTGAAATGTCATCCGAAGAGGATGCTAAAAAAGCTATAGAACAATTAAACGGCACAAAATTTATGGAACGTGTATTAGTCGTGAATGAGGCAAGACCCCAGCAGCCAAGGGAAAGGCGAGGTTTCGGCGGAGGCAGGGGTGGTGGACAAGGAAGGGGATCAGGTTATGGAAGAGGTAGGAGATAAATTATTATAGAGATAAAAGTAGTCGGCAACGATATAGAAAAAGCCATTAAAACCCTAAAGCGCAAAGTTCAGATTGATGGTCTTCTCAAAGAAGTCAAGATGAGAAGTTCCTATGAAAAGCCTTCTGTAAAAGAAAAGCGAAAACGCGCAGAGGCACGCAAGAAAAGGGCTAAGGCTCAGAAATTCAGAAGATTTTGATAAGCTTCTCAAACGGCATATCAATGATCTTTCCTGCGTTAACATCATACATCACCAGGGATATTGTCGTTTTCAGGGACGGTAGCATTGGCTATTCAGAGCTCTTACCCGCAAAGGATACCGAACAAAAAGGAGAAACAAAAAATAACTAATCGAAGACGAGTACTGCCCGGTAGGGTCGTCGATCATACCCGTATAAACAATCAGATACGGCTGATTAAAGCCAACCAGATACGAGTCGTTGCCAGTGAGGGGCAAATCGGCATCATGGATATTGAATCGGCATTGAAGTTGGCTGGGGAACGAGATCTGGATCTTGTGGAAATCAGCCCCGACGCCGATCCGCCGGTCTGTAAGATTATGGACTACCAGAAGTTCAAGTTCGATAACAGCAAGAAACTTCAGAAGTCCAGAAAAAAACAAGCGACGGTAACCCTCAAAGAAATCAGGATGCGCCCGTTAATCAATGCCCATGATTACGAGTTCAAGAAGCGTAATGCGCGGAAGTTTATCGGGCATGGGGACAAGGTTAAAGTGACAATCCGGTTTAAAGGGCGAGAATTGGATCGCCAGGAACTGGGGGCGAGGGTTTTGAACAGATTGGCGTTGGAACTGGAGGATATCGCAAAAGTAGAAATACAGCCGAAGATGGAAGGCCGCCAGATGGTGATGATTCTAATGGCCCTGTAAGTTCCTTGATATTTCCTAACTTATAGTTTATTGAATGTAATGTTGTATTATCAGACTCCCTGTAGGAAACAAGCTTATAAGAAGGAAAAAATATTTTTCTTCACCACTCTGAAAGTTTTTCTTAGTAGTTGAAACAAACGTATCAGCTTTTGAATTCTTTCTTCCTCGCGGTTGAAATATGTTAAAATTGTGTCAATTATAATTGGTAATCTTTTAAATGGTCGTAGTTAGTATTGCAAAGAATTATGTTGGAAGGGGTCTTCCTTTTTTGGACCTAATACAGGAAGGAAATATTGGCATTATGCAGAATCTCAAAAAAGGTGTTTCTATGGGGAACCCTCTGTCAAGATGAGGAGCAAACAGAGAGAGGCGCAAAAGAGGAGAGCGAAGGCAAGGCGGAAGATGCAAAACAGGAAAAATCTTATTGGTTCCTGATTACAGCTTACCACATAAGAGATAAAGGAGATTTTTCATAAGCTTCGACGGTCTAAAAAATTTAGAAATAGGATTTTTAGGGGCCAAACTTCCCATAATTCAGGGAGGGATGGGAATTGGAATTTCTCTGTCCGGGCTGGCCTCAGCAGTAGCCAACGAAGGCGGTATCGGAATTATCGCTACTGCAGGTATTGGGATGAACGAACCTGATTTTTCCAGGAATTTTTTGGAAGCTAATATCAGAGCGTTAAAAAAAGAGATTAGAAAGGCCAGAGAATTAACAAAAGGAATCCTTGGTGTCAATATCATGGTGGCATTGTCAAACTATGCCGATATGGTCAGAACTGCTACCGAAGAGGGTATAGATATTATTTTTTCGGGAGCTGGACTGCCCCTTAATCTACCGCAGTTTATAGATGATACTATAAAGACAAAACTGGTACCCATTGTTTCTTCTGCAAGGGCAGCTGGTATTATTGCAAAAAAATGGTCAGAAAAATATAACCGTCTCCCTGATGCTGTTGTTGTTGAGGGACCCAGGGCAGGAGGGCATCTTGGTTTTAAAGAACAGACGATTTACGATCCTGAATATTCGTTAGAAAAACTTGTTCCTGAAGTGATTCAAATGTTAAAACTATTTGAAGAAAGATACAATAAAACCATTCCAGTAGTTGCTGCCGGAGGAATCTATACAGGAGAAGATATTTACAGATTTTTCCAGTTAGGAGCTTCTGGTGTGCAGATGGCAACACGGTTCGTTACCACTCATGAATGCGATGCATCGGCAAAGTTCAAGCAGACTTATGTGGATTCGAGGAAAGAAGATATCGTGATTATCAAAAGCCCTGTCGGGATGCCGGGGAGAGCAATTCGGAATGCATTTCTTGATGAAGTCAGTCAGGGAAAAAGGAAACCCTTTAAATGCCCCTATCACTGCATCATAACATGCGATTATAAAAATAGTCCGTATTGCATTGCCTTCGCCCTTATAAATGCAAAGAAAGGTAATTTGTCACACGGCTTTGCATTTGCCGGAGAAAATGCATTTAGAGCAAAAGGAATTATTTCAGTAAAAGAATTGATAGAAACTTTAATAGAAGAATATAAGGATGCATCTCGTTGACTGAGTAGAAAGTCAGAATAAAATCAAAAAGCAAATTAAATAGGGGCGAGATAAAACACTCGCCCTTTTTAATACAGAATTCCAATAATCTTCAACATTTATGCCTACTCACCATTGAGGATTGGCAGGTGTACTTCGAAAGTAGAATTCTGTTTTTTTTACACTTACCAGTATCTTACGCGGCCGACATCAATATGAACAAATTCAGGATATCTTCCTACCCCGCCTGATGCAAAGGATTTTGCGATACGGGAAAGCTTGCCATTGCTGATCCCTTCGATTGAAAAGTCAATGGCAAGACCTTGAAGGTGAAGGGTATTTCTACTGACATTTCTCCCCTGACTTATCAGAAATTCGTTGTAGGCAATTGATCTGTAACCTGATACTATTTGTATCTCCTTTTCCTTACCAACAATGTCCTTTATTTCGCAGAGAAGATCCAAAACCCCGATATCTATCTCCTTTACTTCATTAGTATAATGACACCTGAAAAAATAATTTATCTCATCAAGAGCCTTCAGGTCGTAATTACCTGATGAATAATATTTTATATTCAGTCTTTCGTCCGTATGAATATTATGCATATTAAGTATTTTTCCAGACTTCTGGGATGCTAAGACATTTTTAAAAGGATAAGCTACTGCACCGGCGACCAAAGCCTTTAAAAAATTCCTTCTTGAAATCATAATGTGATATCCTCTGCAATGCCTGATCTTTCTTTGAGAATTATATCTACCTTATGCCAGTTTACTTTGTCTGCAATTCCTGCTTTTTCTATCAGTCCTCTCACTTCGACATTCAGGTCCTTTACCTTGCCGTAGATGTCTTTGTGGACCTCAAGAAACACCCTGCCTTCATTTGAGACTGCAATCTTAACTGGTTTATATATTATCTCCCCCGATGAGTTTATTTCAACATTCTTGAAAAACTTCTCCATATTTTCAGACATAATCCTGATACAGCCGTGGCTTCTGAATTGATAAACAGAAGTTGGCCAGATGGTCTCGTGAATAACAACCCTTGGAATTGAAGTATCTATCGCATATCTCCCTAGTGGGTTATCAGGGCCTGAGGGGACAATAGTCTTAACAGGCTTCCCTTCCATCATCATCTTCCACTGTATGGATTCGGGCACACGCCACGTGGGATTTTTTCGTTTGTTTATAACCTTGAACTTATCCTCAGGCGTTCTCCAGCGTGTCATTCCTCTCCATGATGGCATCCCTAGCCCGACCGGGAATGCTGTTTCAATGTTACTGTTTTTAAAAAAATAGAGCATTCTATCAGGGATATTGACTATTATGCCGTCATTTATAATTTTTGGCACTATCTTTCTTGTGTTTATCCTGAGTTCCTGACCTATCTGGAGGGGTTTTTTTATATCAATGTTGTTTTTTTTGATTATACTTCTCTTGTCAACTCCTAATTTTGCGCTGACGAGTTCAATGGTGTCTCCTTTGACTATATTGTAAACCGTCTCTCCTCCAATAATTATATCAGCCGCAGAGACTGATGGGATAAAAATAAAGAGGAATATAAAAAATGTTCTCAAATTAACCTACATTTAACCCGAAAAATGCAATTAACTGCAGGCATATGTGCAGCAAAAGCTCTTGTGTTCTCCTCAGCGAATCCGCCTGAGTGCGGACAGCTCCTTTGTAAGCGGTTTAATGACCCGGATTCCCTGTACGTTTTCATTCTTATCGCTTAGATACCATAACAGACGTAAATTCTGCGTTCAAGAAGTTTTGTCGCCCCGGCGACTCGCTGAGGAGAGATGCATATGTGCCTGCCATCTTTCTATTCAAATGCATTTTTCGGGTTAACAATTTGCTTAGAACCGCCGATTTCGCATTTACATCCGTAACAGCATTAACCCTGATGCCTGATCAAACTCTCTCCGGGCATCAATTCCCTCTATCTCAATGATAACAGCCTCAAGGACGAGAAAAGTCTTGGATGTTCCCCTTAGACAGCCAACCTTAACCATATCCTTCTTTCCAAATGCACAGTGGAAATGAATCTTTGGTTCGTCATCCTGCCAGAATATAGTGCCAGTACCTAAAACCTCATGACTCTCTTCTATCTCCTTCCATACAGGTTTTGGAGGTAGCTCTTCCTTTTCCGGACCAACGACAACTCTGCCCTGCCTGATGCCGCCAATGACATAAAATACTGCACTTCTTATATTCTCCCTCTTTGCAATCCCGGTGATGTCCTCAAGGGCGTCTTCTCCATCTTCAAATCTTGCTACAACAACCCGCCCTGTCTTCCCAACCTGGTATTTCATAACCCCTCCTGAATATATTCATATCTAGAATTATAAATTGATGTTCACAAAAACAGGCTAATCCCGAAAGCTTTCGGGGTTATTAAACTGGAATGAAGGTACCATAACATCCCCCCCTCCCCTCTTTGCTATAGAGGGGTATTTTAGGTTCAATGACAACATGCGTCTGTACAGGTTTCGTGAAAGTTATATTATACCTTCTGGTAATGCTGGGAAATAAAATTTAAAAGTGCTTCCACCCTATGGACAAGATGTTCCGGATCAGGGTCAGATCCCTTATTAACATAATTTGCAGGGGCAAGAAGCTCCATCTGTCTCCTGAGACCTTCATCTGCCTTTATTCCCGAAAAAAAGACAATCGGAACCTTTATTATCCTCTCCTTTTCTTCGAGCGCCCTTAATGTCCTTGCAGCAGTAAGGCCGTCCATCACCGGCATATTAAGGTCAATTATTGCAAAGCTAATCCTGACATTTTTTTTCATTAGCCTCGAATACTCTGTGACGAGTTCAAGCCCATTTGTGGCCGCTATAACCTCACTCGCTATTTCCTTTTTTAATATAAGTTCCTTAAGCAGAGTCCTTGTAAATTTTGAATCCTCTGCAATAAGCGCATATGTATCTATCGAACTCCTCTTGTCTTCCCAAAGATTCTCCGTGTCCAGAGTAAAGCCGCAATAAGTACACGTGAGTTCTCTCCTTTCGTTTCTTACTACTACATTGTAGGGTACATCCTCACCACAACATAAACAATATTTTTTACCCTCATCCATAATAATAATTTATAATTACCTGACGGTATTTGCAAGTTAGAATTTAAAATAAATTTGAAGGGAATCAGGGATGAAACAGATTACATGGAATTTTAAACAACTCTTTGAGAGCGATAATGATCCACAAATAGAAGAGAAAAGAAAAGTACTCGAGCAGAAAAGTTACGAATTTATTAATAGGTGGAAGAACCGTAAAGATTATCTCAGAGACCCTGCTATACTCAAGCAGTCGTTAGATGAATATGAGGGATGGAAAAGAAACTATGGCGCCGACGGTAGCGAAGGATATTATTTCTGGCTTCGAACTATGCAGGATCAGAATAATCCGGATCTCAAGGCAAAATTCAACAAGATCGAAAATTTCAGCAAAAAGATCGAAAATGACATCCAGTTTTTCCACCTTCGAATAGCTAAGATCTCCGGTAAACACCAAACGAAATTTCTAAAATATGATGGACTGAAGGATTATAAGCATTTTTTGGAGCGCATATTTGCAGAATCCAGATACTTATTGAGTGAACCCGAAGAAAAGATTTTGAACCTGAAGGCGTCAACTTCTTATTCTAACTGGGTGAAGATGACATCCGGCTTTTTATCAAGGGAAGAGAGAGAGGTCATTGCGGAGGATGGCAGGAAAAATACCAAAACATTTTCAGAGATACTGAGCCTTATGAACAGTAAGGATAAGAAGGTAAGGGATTCGGCAGCAAAAGCCTTCAATGATATATTGAGTAAAAATGTTGAGATTGCTGAGGCAGAAATTAATTCTGTGCTTGCAAACAAAAAGATAGATGATGAACTCCGTAAGGTATCAAGGCCGGATCTTGCCAGGCACATAAGTGACGACATAGACACTGAAATTGTGGATACCCTTATAAAATCCGTGTCGGAGAGATTTTATATTTCTTCAAGGTATTATGAGCTAAAGGCCGGACTCATGAAAGTCAAAAAACTAAAATATCATGAAAGGAATGTAGAATATGGCAACATCAACAGGAAATATTCCTACAACAAATCTTTTAAACTTATTTATAGAGTCTTTAAAACCCTCGAAAGTAAATTTGCCGACATCCTTGCCGGATTTATAGAAAACAGCCAGTTTGACGTTTATCCCAGAAAAGGGAAGGCAAATGGCGCATTTTGTGCTTATCACCTCATTTCACAGCCTACCTACATCCTTCTAAACCATACGGACAAATTGAGTGATGTTCTGACATTATCCCATGAACTGGGACACGGAATAAATAATGAGTTGATAAGGGAGAAACAAAATGCCCTGAATTTCGGGACGCCTACTTCTACAGCCGAGGTTGCCAGTACCTTTATGGAAGACTTTGTGCTTCAGGATTTACTCAATCAAGCGGATGATGAGTTAAGACTTGCTATCATGATGAAGAAATTAAATGATGATGTTTCTACTATATTCAGACAGGTGGCCTGTTATAAATATGAACAGGAACTCCATCAGCAATTCAGGCAGAAAGGTTATTTATCAAAGAAAGAGATAGGAAGATTATTCCGGAAACATATGTCATCATACATGGGAGATTTTGTTGAACAGTCTCCAGGCTCTGAGAACTGGTGGGTATACTGGGACCATATCCGCAGTTTTTTTTATGTGTATTCATACGCCGGCGGGCTTTTGATCTCCAAATCGCTCCAAAACTCTGTTAAAGTTAATCCAAAATTCATTGAAAAGGTAAAAAAGTTTTTATCAGCCGGATTGTCCGACTCTCCAAAAAATATTTTAAAAAAACTTGGAGTGGATATCACAGACAAAAGTTTCTGGAACAGAGGTCTTACCGAAGTAGAAAACCTATTACAGGAGGCCACAAAATTAGCCATGAAATTGAAAAAAATTTAGAAAGTAGAAGACCGAATGAATCACCCTGCGGCAAAAACCGCAGGGTATCCGAGTATCCCCTCCCTTGACTGGAGGGTGAAAGATAAATAGATAATCACCCCCTCTAACCTCCCCCGTCAAAGGGGGAGGGAATAAGTGGTAACCCTGCTGTAAGCTATAAGTAAATATCAAATTAAAATATTGTGGGTGGAATATACTTGTGACTTCCTTCTACAACCTCAATACCTGCTTTCTCCTTCAGAGCCTTTAATATGTCGTCTTTTCTGGGACAGAAATTCATGATACATGTTCCCACATGAAGGGCATCCACTTTCTCATTTAATGCTGCGAGTTGCATCTTTAGAAGGCCTAAACTGAGTAATGCCCTATTTCTATTCCCTTCACATTCACCACACTCCATAATTCCTACTATCGAGGCATCTTCACCCTTATACCTTTCAAACTCCCCTTCTTTACGGTTAAATGCCACCAGACATTTCGCATCTCCAGGGCAAAGATTTTTACCCCTGATTTGCTGACAGGCTAAAAGAGCTATCTTTTTCACTTCTTTTCCTCCTTTCTTAAGATTCCTTATATTATAATATACGATGTAATTACAATTATGATATTTTTTACCCCTAAAAACAGACATGGAATTTGCAAAATGTTCCCTCTCCCTTGAAGGGAGAGGCTTAGGGTGTGGGGAGGGAATATTAAATAAAAATGCAATGGTATGACATAGAGGTTACTCTTCCTCCACCTCTCTTGGAATCTACCTATAATTTTTTGTGGTCCTATGTTAATGGACTCAAGGTAAAGAAAACAAACAATAATTTTATAGTTAAGGCCTATTTGTTTTCTCCATCCCCTCATGATCTTCTAAAAAGACTGAATAATTTTTTGCGAATAATGGGGAAATCCTGTCAAGTAAAGCACTCACCTCCGGTAGCAAATCCGGCATGTTTATCTTCAAACAGCGAATTTTTGATTGTTCCAAGCCCGGCACCCTATAAACCTCCCTTTGATTTGCCAATTTTTCTCCAGAGAGGGAAATCGTTTGGTATCGGCAGTCATCCCTGTACTATCTATTGTTTGCAAGCCTTAAAAGATATCTTCATAAGGGAATCTGCGGGCAATATAAAACAAATCCTGGATGCCGGCACAGGAACAGGCATCTTATCTATAGCAGCTGCGAAGTTAGGAGCAAAAGATGTGACAGGCGTAGAAATAAATTATGAATCTATTAAGGAAGCTCAAGAAAATGTGAACTTAAATGGGGTGACCAAGGAAATTAAAATTATGCATTGCTCTGTGACGGAAATAAAAGGCAAGTTTAATTTAATACTTGCTAACCTTTATGGCACTCTTCTGATCGAGATTGCTACATCTTTAATCCAGCGACTATCTCCAAGGGGCCGGCTTATTTTAGGTGGTATGAATGTCCCGCATGAAAAGGCAGTTATTTCTACCTTTACTCAACATGGCCTGAAGACGTGCTCCTTCTACCGCGATGAAGAGTGGAGCGTGGCTGTTTTACAAGGGATTTGATTTTTAATGAATATAGAAGAAAAGAAAGTGATACAAGAAAACTCTCTTGAATTACTTGAATTTAATAAACTCCTTAATCTAATCTCCGATTTTGCCGGCAGTAATGCCTCCAGAAAATCTGTGTTAGATATTCATCCCCTGGGTAATAAAGTGGATATCGAGAGAAGGCTCATGCAGATTTACGGGATACGGAAGATGTCTCACGAAGGTAGCCCTCTCAGGTTATCCCCTTTTTCAGATATATCCGACCTTCTTTTGAAGATAAGGCCTGAAGGGGCTATTTTAGATTCTCATGAACTTTCAGAATTTACACCTGTCTTAAGTATCGCATCTGTAATATCGCTGCAGATCAGCGAAAGAAACGACATCCCCTTCTTGAAGGAACTGACAAGTCATCTGACAGGATTTCCTGATATCCTGAGCATCCTCAAAAAGTCAATTGACAGTGAAGGAAATATCCTTGACAGTGCCTCATTCATGCTTTCTGATTTAAGGACCAGGATAAGAAAACTCGAAGGCAGGATACGCAAGAAACTTGAAGAGATAGTAAGAGACGAGAGGGTGTCTATATTTTTGCAGGACGATTTTGTAACAACAAGGTCAGGCAGATGGGTCGTTCCGGTCAGAATGGATTCGAAGGGAATGATACCCGGAGTTGTCCATGATGTTTCAAAGTCAGGCGAAACAGCATTTGTCGAACCCCTTAATATCATAAACCTTGCCAATGAACTGGAGAATCTTGTTGCCGAGCAAAAGGGTGAGGAGATACGTATCCTGAGGAATATTTGCTCTCAGATAAGGAATGTGGTTGATGACATTTACTCCGAGTATAAAACTATTGTTTACCTTGATGTCCTGAACTGTATTGCAAAGTTTGCCGACCTGATAGAGATGGAAACACCACAAATAAATGATTCGGACATGATTAATCTTGTAAGAGCAAGACATCCACTCCTGCAGCTTACTTTTCAGAAGATGGGTATCACACAACAGGTAGTTCCGCTCGATGTTCAGATAGGGGGTGACGGTAACACAGTGATGGTTATAACAGGCCCGAATGCAGGGGGAAAAACTATCACGATTAAGACAATAGGATTACTTGTACTTATGGCTTTATCAGGCATGCCGATACCTGCAGATTCTTCATCAAATCTCCCGTTAATTCAAAATCTGCTTGTTGATATAGGCGATGAACAATCGATAGAAAACAACCTTTCCACATTTTCCGCACACATATCGAACATATCGGGAATTCTTAAAAAGGCCGATTCAAAGACACTTGTCCTTATCGATGAGCTTGGTACCGGTACTGACCCTGATGAAGGAGCTGCCCTTGCCTGTGCAATTTTAAAAGAGATAAGAAAGAGCGAGTCCCTTGTTTTTGCTACAACACATTTAGCAGATATAAAAGGATTCGTGCATAGAACGGATGGAATGATCAATGCATCTATGGACTTTGACCACAAGACTCTTACCCCGCTTTATAGACTAAGAGCGGGAGAGCCTGGCCAGTCACATGCCCTTGAGATAGCAAGAAGATACGGCTTGCCGGATGGTATCATAAATTCTGCAAAAGGGATGCTCGGCAGCGTAAAAATAGAGTTTGACAACATGATAGCTGATCTGAATAAAAAGAGGTTACAGTATGAAGATTCACTTAATGAACTCCGGAAACAGCAGTCAGAAATTGAGGAAAAGGACAAGCTTCTTAAACAAATGCTCTCTGAGGCAAAAAGCAGGCAGAAAGAGATACTGGCAAATGCATATAAAGAATCCTCTGATATTATTTCCGATATAAAGAGGCAGATGTATACACTGCTTGATGAGTTGAAGAAAAAGGGCAAGAGTAAAGGCAGAGAGACTGTAAAGCAGGTTGAGGCTAAACAGGAATTTGTTACAGAAAAACTCAATGAATACGATGTAGATGACAAAGGTACTCCTGCAATAGATGAAATAAAAAATGGGGATGTTATTTTTGTCAGATCCCTCGGTTATGATGCGCCGGTTATCGAAGTTAATCGGAAAAATAATCGTTTAAAGGTAATGGCCGGAAACATGGAGTTCGAAGTTCCTTTATCAGATATAGGTTTTAAGAGGGGGAAATCCGTACCTTTGGAAAAAGGTATTATTCAAACCGAAAAAATAGAAGAGACGGTTTCAACAAAAATAAACCTTGTAGGATTAAGGGTCGATGAGGCGCTCTCGGGACTTGAACATTTTCTTAATCACGCCGCATTAGCCGAACTGCGTGAGGCGACTATTATTCACGGTATCGGCAAAGGCTTGTTAATGAAAGCAGTACATGAGCATCTGAACGGACACCCCCTTGTAAAGCACTTCAGAAGCGGAACGCAAGAGGAAGGAGGGAACGGAGTGACGGTTATAAAACTGGCATGAAGAAGTATATAAAAAAATTGTCTATAAAATTTCTTATCTTCCGCTAGACTCCCGACCGTACTGCTGAATATCTGGAAAAGCTTTGCCACAGATTCGCATTTGCTTAATGCCAATGACAACATAAGAAATATGGGTCTTCGTGGAAGTGAGTGGGTAAAATCTTCTTAAAAAGTTATACTTGTTGGAATCCCCCCTTTAGAAAAGGGGGGTGAGGGGGGATTTGAAAACTCCTGGGAATGGATATGCTTTCGTATAATAAAAGTCTGAAACAAATATCGAGGAACTTAAGAAGAAACATGACAGATGCGGAGATGTTGCTATGGTCAAAACTCAGGGGTAAACAATTAAAGGGGGGGCAGTTTTACAGGCAGAAGATAATAGACAACTATATTGCTGATTTTTATTGTCCAATCCCCCTCAGTCCCCCTTTTCTAAAGGGGGATTTAGGGGGATTAATAGAAATTGATGGCGGGCAACATTATAGCGCTGAAGGAAGAGA
>Ga0154888_1233_pt1 | contig 15777 bp, 22 predicted proteins | sample Rifle2008BG19ft_FD_105860 | JGI IMG/M metagenome (GOLD analysis project Ga0154888, IMG submission 105860) | Thermodesulfovibrio sp. RBG_19FT_COMBO_42_12
CTACCTGGTGGTTAAGTCTTTTATCTGAAAGCAGATTATAAAGACTATCAACTGCCCCGCCCTTTTCATCCTTACATCCATAAACAAGCCTGCCGAGTCGTGCATTAATCATTGCGCCTGCACACATAATACATGGCTCTTTTGTCACATAAAGCGTTGCATCTGTTAGTCGCCAGCTGCTATTCTCACCTGATAATCCCCCCCGCCCCCCTTTACTAAAGGGGGGTAAGGGGGGATTATTTGTACCGGAACTGAGCACAAGGATTTCGGCATGACCTATCGGGTCTTTCGAAGCCTCTCTGAGATTATGTCTCTTTGCAATAACATTGCCGCCTATTACAAGGACTGCACCCACAGGAACCTCCCCTTCATTAAAAGCAAGATTAGCCTCTTCAAGTGCAAATTTCATAAAATAGATATCGTCTTCATTTGCCGGCATTATTATTATTCTATAGAAAGGCATTGAAAAAATCATGAGTGGATGAAATAAAAGCTGGGTTAGTTTTTGTGGAAGTAGCTAGAATAAAAACTGATCAAACCTGAAACAGGATGATTCGAATTTCTTCAAAAAATGGTTCCCCGATTACTGCAAATTTGCCTAAAACAAAAGGGATTCAAAAGGTAACGGTTTTTTTTAGGGAATTTGTACTTCAGAGAAAAATCAGGAATGTTAGATTTTTTAAATAATCGGTGTTTTTTTGAATTTATACGATAGCTTGCCAATGTATTTATTTAAAGGGTTAGATCTCTTTAGGAATGGCAGCAACTGCTTTCTGCGTGTACCAAGTTTTTTCATTTCATTGATAAGTTCCCTGTTCCCTTCGTCTAAATCAAGTCCTTTTTTAAAAGAAGCGTAAGCCTCTTTCCTTTTATTGGCTGCGAGATAGGCTTTCCCCAGATTCAGATATAGGATCGGAAAGAAAAATTCCTCACCAAAGGGGACTTGTTCTTTAAGAACCTTAAAGGCATTTCTGCAAGTGTTTATCCCTTTTGAATATTTTTTATTAACAATCGCATCGAGGCAGCCCTGATATGAACAAATAAAGGGGTTATTAGGATAATGTTCAATTGCATTAGTTAATAGCCTTAATGCCTCTTTTTGATTATTGCTCTTAAGAAGTGTTTCTGTTTTTTTAATATAATCTTTACACGTTCTGTTTTGTGCGATATTGTCAAATTTTAAGGCCTTTATTACATGCTGTTGCTGTCTTTGCATAAGCTCTGTTAATTTGTTGTCAAAATCCGGTTTATCCAGTAAATCACCGTAGTAAATCTTATGCGATGAAATTACTGCCCCCCTGTGATATATACGGGTTACCATAAAAGGATTTTCAATTCCAAGATCTTCTGAGTCTATAAGGTAAGTCTCGCCTCCCATGTTAATTTTCTCACTGAACTCTTTGTGGAGCCTGGAAGTAATTTTAATCTGTCCTTTATTCATATCGAAAAAAACGTATCTGTTTTTTAATTGTATTGTCTAATATTATAACTGACATTGTTGATATCTTTCTAAGCAAGAAATTTTTCACTTGTCTGAAAATTTATTGATCTTGCGGAAATTATTAGAGAAGTGGGGTAAAGGTTGTCTGATTATGAATATAAAAGGAGATCAGATGAAAATAAGTGATAAGAATCACAAAAGAATTTATTTTGAATCTCAATTTTGTAAATAGTGCGGACTCACTGATCGGTAAATAAAGAACGCGCCCAGGAGGATTCGAACCCCCGACCTGCGGATTCGTAGTCCGTCGCTCTATCCAACTGAGCTATGGGCGCATTAACCGGTTAACTTTATCAGCACAATCATTGACTTGTCAACTTCTACAACCTTTTTGTTATCATGTATTCCCTTCTATTTTAGCAATGGCTTCACTTGCCCATTCACCTAAGCTTTTTTCATGGAAATCTCCGCCTGTATAAATCCTTGCCCTTTCTTTACCTTCAGATAGTTTTTTCAAAAAAGGCAAAGATTGTTTAAAACCAACCTCACCCATTGCCCATGCTGCAAGACAAAGAATCTCCGGATCATCATTCTCAAATGCCGCTAATATTTTTTCTTGAAAAAATTCTACCGATGCTGCTATCTGTTTGCCCAACCGTCCTATTCCCCACAGACCACCCTTTATTAAGAACGGTTCTTCGAGCGTATGGGATATCATCATGCTCCCATAAGGCTCAAGTAATTCAGGAATATTAATAATAATTTCAGCAATTGTTTGAGGAGCGCTCCAGCCTATCCCCCCTGACTCATCATTGAGCGACCAGAAAAGGTTCCTCACATACTCCCTCACCTTTTCCTTTTGTCCTTTCTTCCACAATCTTTGAATAAATTTTGCTACACACTCAATTGCCGCCCATCGCAGTCTTTCATCAATATCATAAAGTCTGAAACGGAGCTCGTTCCAGAATTGCCTGTGCTTTTCAGAAAGCTCTATTAAGCCTTTGCAGTCATTTTCTTCCAGAAGATCCCTTACCTGTTGTTTTACGGACTTCTGCATCTTTAGTGTTAGGGTATTTCTAACTCTGCGATAAACGGTGTATGGTCAGAGGGGTTTTGCCTGAAAAGGTTCATTAATTACCCTCTCCTCATACCTTCTTTCAGAATAATGCCGTATTTCGGATGCTCAAAGGGATGTATTGTGGGCACCTTCGCAAATAACCACCCCCACCGTCTCCCAGGGGCAGGAAATATCTGTTTACTCCCTTCAAAAACCCTTATCGCCAGTGCAGGGTTATTGGACTGATTTGACATCGAGGTTATGGTAAGACCCTCCATCTTAAAGTTGGGCAGAAACTCCCCAACAGTTATCCTAAGATTGGAACTCGGGATTGAAAAATCACTATTTAGCTTCACTGTATATTCCTTTTTAGTCTTCGTAATCCTATCTTCAAAAATTATCCTTGCCGCACTCCATTTGCCTCTAACTGAATCGGGTATCATTATTTGTGATTGCCCTTTTGGCATCGTCATACCAGACCCTGGAACTTGCTGTTGTCCTCCCGGTGATAAAGGACCCTGCATTACAGGACCTTGTGGCATTTGCCCGGGTGCCATAGTCCCGGGGGCCTGTGGCACAGGCGGCTGAGCTTCCTTCTTCTTGCATGCACTTACTGAAACAGCTAAAAAAAGACACAGTGTTACCGCTAACAACTTTTTCTTCATCTATTCCTCCTCAATTTTTAAGATATTTTAAAATAACGACATAAATAAATTGTCACTCATTCTTTCGTCATTCCTGCGGAAGCAGGAATCCAGACTTCCTGTGCAGATGTAAATCCTCTATTTTTAATGGATTCCCGCCTTCGCGGGAATGACAGAACGTTATGTTCTTTATCAACTTATTTAAGACTTTCACTATAGTTTTGAACTTCTTCAACCTTTCATCCTTCACCGTAGTTACTGGCGGAGAGGCAGGGATTCGAACCCTGGGTGAAGTTTTACCCCCACAACCGCTTAGCAGGCGGCTGCCTTCGACCAACTCGGCCACCTCTCCTTAAACAAATATAATACTAACAACTTAAAATAAACTTTGTAAACCGTTAGAAGGTTCAACAGGCTCTCTAACCTTTCTAAATCTTAACTTATATCCCTGTGCACGATGCTTAGATCTATCGGATGTTTTTCGAGATAGCCCTGCAGTTTTTCTACGATGGCTGGAGAACGGTGATTCCCGCCTGTACAACCAATACCAATTGTCAGGTAGGTTCTGCCTTCCTCGATATACAGTGGAATAAGAAAGTCTATCAAATCTTTTATTTTACCCAAAAATGCCTTTGTTTTTGTTTTTTTAAGTACATAGTCGGAGACCCTTTTATCTGTCCCTCTCAGTGATTTTAATCCCGGAACAAAATTTGGATTGGGTAGAAACCTTACGTCAAAAAGCAGATCAGTGTTCTGAGGCGCACCAAATTTATAGCCAAAAGAGATAAGGACTACTGTCATCGTTTTTTTGCCCTTCTGCATCCCATAGAGGGATGTCACAAACTGTCTCAGTTGATGTGGTGTAAAAGAAGACGTATCAACGATTCTGTCAGATGCATCCTTCAGGATAGAAAGCCTTTCCTTTTCGATCCGGATAGCTTCCTCAATATTCCCTCTGAGCGGATGAGGTCTGCGGGTCTCCTTAAATCTTCTAACAAGGACATCCCTTTCTGCCTCGAGGAAGAAGACTTCTGTCTGATATTTATTCCTAAGGGTTTTTAGGGCATCACTAATTTCAGATAGAAATCCTTTTTCTCTTATGTCGATTCCTATTCCTATCTTTTCTATCTCTCTGCTTTTAGATACGATCGCAACAAATGATCCGATAAGTGCAACAGGGAGGTTATCCACACAAAAAAAGTTGGAATCTTCAAGAGCTCTTAGTGCAACAGTCTTACCAGAGCCGGAAAGGCCGGTGATTATGACTATGGTTGGTTTCAATTTTTTAAACAATGATGCACGATGCTGGATTCAAAATTAATGATTTTAAGTAATCCCCCCATCCCCCCTTTACTAAAGGGGGGATGGGGGGATTTGTCTTGCATCTTGTATCCTGCATTATTATTTTAAAGGCTCTATAAGTCCGAAATTACCATCTCTCCTGCGATATATAACGTTTATATCTCCGCTATTGCCATTTGTGAAAACAAAAAATTCCTTGTCGAGGAGTTCCATCTGCATGGCAGCCTCGTCCGGACTCATTGGTTTCAGTTCGAACCTCTTATTTTTTATAATCCTTCCAGTCTCTGCTACGGCTATATTCTTTAACCCTGTATCGCTTGTCTTTCCTTCAGATTTCCTATGAGAGACAAGTTTCTCTTTGTACTTTTTTATCTGTCTCTCGAGTTTTTCTATTACCTCATCGATCGAAGAATACACCTCACCTGTAATCCCCTCTGCCTGGATGAGGACTCCGTTGACCTTAAGCAGGACTTCTACTTTATGCCTGTATTTTTCTACGCTGATAGTAACAATAGCCTCGGATATGTTTGATAGATAACGGTCAAATCTTTTAATCTTCTTTTCTGCATAGTTTTTCAGAGCAGGTGTAATTTCAAGGTGTCTTCCGTTCACGACGATATTCATAACTCCTCCTTTTAATTAATTGATTTTCTTCGGTGGGTCTGTGAAGGGATTCCCAGTCTCTCTCTATATTTTGCTACTGTTCTCCGTGCAATTATGATGCCACTGCCCTTTAACATCTCCACTATATGCTGGTCGCTAAGAGGTTTTCTGGAATCCTCTTCTATCACAATCTTTTTTATACTGTTTTTCACAGACGTGGACGAAACGCTTCCCATACCACTCTGGAGCGCACTGCTGAAGAGGAATCTGAAACAGAAGATCCCATGTTCACACGACAGATATTTGTTTGATGTAACCCTGCTTATTGTGCTCTCATGCATGTTTAACATCGAGGCAACATCCCTGAGGGTTAAAGGGTTGAGGTATTGTACACCCTTATCAAAAAAATCCCCTTGAAGCTTCAGAAGACTCTCCGTTACTCTATATATAGTTCTGCTTCGCTGGTCAAGACCTTTTAGAAGTCCAACAGCAGAGCGTAGCTTCTCAATAAAAAATTGCTTATCCTCTTTCGGAAAGATATTATTCTGCTGAATGAGTTTTTTATAAAAATTACTGATCCTCAACCTCGGCAGACCTTCATCGTTTAAGATAATTTGATATCCATCTGCTATTCTGATCAGGTATACATCAGGGATAACATGGTTTACACTTGCGGTGGAGAAATTTCTGCCGGGTTTGGGTTCAAGCCCCTCTATAATCTTTACAGCAGCCATGACGTCTTTTATAGGCAAGTTATACTGCTGCGCAATCCGGACATATTTCTTCTTTTCAAGCTCATCCATGTTGTTAATAATTATCTTCTCCACAATCGTGTCGCGGAGGTCCAGTGCCTTAAGTTGTATGAGTAGACATTCTGCAACGTTTCTTGCACCTACGCCGGGGGGATCAAAACTCTGTATCAAGCTGAGTGCCTTCTCAGATGTCTCCCTCTCGGTCTGTGCCCCTTTTATTATATCCTCGATAGATGCACTCAGATATCCGTTTTCATCTATATTGCCTATTATGATTTCCCCTACCCTTCTTATGTCTTCCGGCTCATTGGAGAGCCTTAACTGCCATAAAAGATGGTCGTAGAGGTCAGGTTCTTTGCTGAGAAACTGCTCGAATGACGGGGGGCTTACAGTTCCTGGGTTGAAATACCCCAGGTCTCTCCCATCAGATCCTCTTTCTTCAAAATACTCGTCTACGGTGAAGTTCATCAGCCCTTCAAGTGGGACCTCTGTATCTTCATATGCCACTTCAAATTCTATTGACTCCTTTTCCTCTGGTATAAGCTCTTCTATTGGCACTTCATCAATAGCTTCTTCAAGGAATGGGTTCTCTATAAGTTCTTGATTGAGCAAATTGGAGAGTTCAAGATGAGGCAGCTGCAGCAGTTTTATCGCCTGCTGAAGCTGAGGCGTAAGTATTAATCTCTGTGCTATCCTAAGCTCAAGTCTGCTTCCAAGAGACATTAAAGTATGAACTCCTCTCCAAGAAAAGCCTCTTTAACCCTCGGGTCTGATACAATTTTATCAGGGCTGCCTTCCTCGAGTATCTCACCATTGTTGATAATATATGCCCTGTCTGTTATGGAAAGCGTATCCCTTACATTATGATCTGTTATCAGTATCCCAATGCCTTTGCCTTTAAGGTAATTGAACATCCTTTTGAGTTCCATTATTGCAATGGGGTCTATACCTGTAAATGGTTCGTCAAACAGTATGAACATTGGTTTTACAGCAATAGCCCTTGCTATCTCGGTTTTCCTCCTCTCGCCTCCCGAAAGCTTATAGCTATCCTTTTTTGCATGTTCTACAAGGTTAAACTCTTTTAACAAGCGGGTTACTTCAATATCGATCTCATCCTTGCGGAGACCCCTTATCTCGAGTACCGCCCTGAGATTATCTTCAACTGTGAGTCTCCTGAATATGGATGGTTCCTGGGGTAAGTAGCTTATCCCCTTCAGAGCCCTCCTGTACATCGGAAGTTTGGTTATATCCTCTTTGTCGAGAAAGACTTTTCCGTGGCCGGGATTTATAAGTCCTACAACCATGTAAAAGGTGGTTGTCTTACCCGCGCCATTGGGACCAAGGAGGCCTACAATCTCACCCGTAGTAACATAGCAGTTCAGATCCTTAACTGCATATCTTTTACCATAAATTTTTGAAAGCCCTTTTGCCTCAAGGATGTGCATCATTAACTCCGCTTGATCTGATAATCCCCGCTTCCCCCTTTACTAAAGGGGGGTGAGGGGGGATTATTTTTATTGCCTTTTGTGTCGGTATACGGCATGATCGTTTCATTATTGTTTTTTCTTTTTTTTCAGGAAGACCTTACTGCTTTCAACAAGAAAACGGTCTTCATTTATAAGGTATGTCATCTTACTCCCCGTAACTACATTTTCACCCTCTACAGCCCTCGGTTCACCTGTAAAGATAACTTTTTCTTCATCCGCATAATAAGTAGCTTCCTTAGAAGTAATAACATTGTTTTCCTTAATTAATTTAACTGCTCCTACTGCCTCAATCTTTGTGACACTTCCAGTATCTTTATCGTAGTAGACAAGCATCCTGTCGGCATAAATAGTCATATCTGTTGTTCTTGCTACAACAGAATTTTCAAAAAGGGCGGTATGGGTCTGGTTATCCGCTGTCAGCCTATCGGAAGTTATGGTTATCGGGCCTTTTATCTTTTGTATTTCTTCTGAAAAAACATTGGTTGTCAGCAGGAAAAAAATAATCAGAGATCCGCTCAGGAACGTGGATTGAATAATCAATGTTCTAAGGCGGAAAAGATTACTTATAAAAAGTTGCCCTGACATCGTTTAATATCCTCACCTTCTGTTCTGCATCTGTTTTCATACCTCTGCCTTCGACTGAAAATTTTTTACTCTCAACCTTTACCCGGCCTTTTGTCTCAATCTCTCCGGAAGAAGCCTCATAATCCATCGAGTCGGCTGTAATTGTGTAATCCTTTGTCTCAGCCCTTATCTCGCCATCTGTAGTAAAGCTCTGGGCTGAAAGATCATATACACCTTTATCAGCATGAAGTACCATACCATTCTTCTGGATCACCATACTAATATCAGCGAGTTCAGCCTTATCTTCTCCTTCTGCAAAATCTGCCTTCCTGGCGCTCAAAGTCCAGACAGTAATGCCATTCTTTTGATGTAATATCTTAAGACCCTCGATAAAAGAATCCCCTTTTATCTTCAAATCCCCACTGATTTCCCTGCTGCTTCTCAGAAGCACGAAAAGCATACACAAAAGGGAAATGGAAAGACCAATCAATAAAACCTTTTTCATAAAAAATTTTATCATAGAGTGGGAACTATGTAAACCCTTATCACAAAAAGCGATTAAAAGATTTTATTGCAAAAATCCTCTTGATTATTATATCAAATATAAGGCAACCCAATGTTGGTATATTAATTATAAAAGATATTTATACCAATTGAGCGATTCCTTTAAGTCTGTCATTGCGAGGAGAGAAGCGACGAAGCAATCTGAAATACTAAAAGAGAGATTCATCGAGGAGTTTATTCTGAGCGTAAAGACGAGATTCTTCGTGGAGCCCGTCCTGAGCGAAACAAAAAGATTCCTCGCTTCGCTCGGAATGACAGTAAGCGAAGGGCTCAGAATGACAAGCGAAGGACTTAGAATTAAAGTTTTTAAAGGTTTGCACATAAAAATTGCTTAATTTAGGTTATAGAAAGTATTAAAGTATATTTATTTTTAATTTTAAGAATCAGGTTAGAAAATGATTACATTCGATGATTTCAAAAAGTTAGATATAAGAATAGGAAGGGTTTTGTCTGCTGAGAAAGTAAAGGGAACGGATAAATTGATGAAATTAGAAATCGATCTTGGCGCTGAAAAAAGGCAGCTTGTTGCAGGGATTGCCGACATGTATGAACCTGACTCCTTGATTGGAAAGGAAGTTCCTGTTCTTGTTAATTTAGAAGCCCGAAGTATCAGGGGGATTGAAAGTCAGGGAATGATCCTCGCAACGGATGTTGATGGTAAGCCAATTCTTTTGCATCCCGACAAAGAAGTCCCTCCTGGAAGTGTAATTAGATAATTGTAATTTAAGGGGTCTTCTTTTGAGTATGGCAGGTGAAGCAGCCACCTGACCCGCCGCCGCCTGCAACCATGGTACTGTAGTCCCACTTAAGCATATCTGCATATGGGGTAGCATGAACACCATGACAGGATAGGCACATGACAATATCTGTCCCTGGAACAACATCGGTACGCATAGAACTCTGGACTGATGTTCTGGCAACAGGGGCCTGAGTACTGTAAGCCGTATACGACAAATATTCACCGCTTGCTGGCAGGGAAACATCGGTCGGATGCCTCGTGAAGGGTGAATTAATATCGCCTCCGATACCATATTCTGAACCGCCTAATGTATGAAAGTTTCCATGACATGTACCACAGAAGGCGCTTATCGAGCCATTAGAAGAATATGTTGAACAAGTACCACCATGACAGTCAACACAACCACCAGGGTTACTCAGAGGTGAGGTTGTACCAAAATATTCATTATGATTGCTATCATTATAATTCTGCCACTTATATGTCCCTGTATTTTCAAAACCTTTTACGCCGCAGAGAAATCTGTAGGAGTTATAAACCTCTGCTGTGGCAGGGTTAGCGTCACATATACCATCTTCATTTTTATGGTGGGCTCCTTTTACAGCGGGTAGCCCAGACCCGAGGGTCAACATGCGGTTAGTACCATGACAACCATTTTCTCCTGCACATGTGAGATTTGATTTTGTAACCATTATATCATGACCAAAATGGCCAGCGTAAGCCATCCCACCCGGTGGACCATTCAGGACAGCCTCATTATAAGCAGCGCCAAGGTCAATTACGTTATGCCCTGCATTGTTTTTGTCTGCCGTTACACGGGATTTGGCGCCGGTGATATAGGCAAAATTTCCCCCTGCTAAATCACCTGATGAATCTGTGTGCAAAACTTGTGGAAAATCACACCCACCTATGGTCACAATTTTACTTGAAGTATTCTGGCCATGACAACCTAAACAGGTTCCACGGACCAATGCCGGCTGTGGTAAGCTACTCCCCCCGTAGGCCAAGCCTCCACTTGAGCCATTTTGTGAAACATGCATGGTATGACAATTAGAACAACTGCCCGTAATCTTGGCATCTCCGGAACTGTTTACCAAAACTACAGATAACAGGATTATTATTAATAAAAAATATATATTCCTTTGATATTTCATCTCAGTTCAATAAATATTTGATTTATTATAACTTTAATTTTTAAAAAATAAAACCTAAAAACTTATACGCAATCTTTATGCCAATTTTTCAGTCAATATCTGCTTCATAAACCTCGAAAATCTACAAATCCTGTAAACTTTTTCATAATATTATATATTCGTGAGAATCGTCGTGCCCAGAAAGCTTTCGGGGCACAAAGGAACATAAAAATATATTCGCCCTCTCCAAGCCTCTCCCGTCAAGGAAGGGGTTTATTTACCAACCCTCTCCCATAGAGGGCTACGACTCGTAGAGAGGTCGGAACGACCGAGAATGAGCGAGAATACTCTTTCCTTAGTTCAATCATAAAAATTTATGAATAATCCGGCTTAGCAGTGGTTTATAATATTCAGTAATGGCATTGTTTGCATCTATAGATGTAGGTTCTAACACACTCAGGCTTCTGATCGGAAATGTTAAAGACAGCCGAATAGACGATGTACTCTATGAACGAAGGATAACAAGGTTAGGCGAAGGGGTTGATCAAACAGGAAGACTTCAGGAGCAAAATATTGAAGCCTCATTAGCAGCGCTCAGGGAATTCTCTTCCCTTATTTCAAAACATGGGGTCAGGGATATCAGGGCGGTTGCTACAAGCGCCCTGCGCGAGGCATCCAATTCACATATTTTTATAGAAAAGGTATTTACCGATACAGGCATCCCGATAAAGGTTATATCAGGCGAAAAAGAGGCAGAGCTAACACTTAAGGGTGTTCTTTCTTCTCTTCCTCACTCCGTATTCCGCATTCCGTATTCCGCATTCATTGTTGACATAGGAGGAGGAAGCACAGAATGGATTCTTTATAAGGATAAAAACTTCGTTGACATGGGAAGTATCCCTGCCGGGGTCATAAAACTTGCCGGGAGTTTCATTAAAACAGACCCCGTCTCGGATGCCGATATTAAAAGATTAAACAATGAAATTGTTTCGTCTTTAGATAACCTAAAAATCAGGATCGGACAATATATAAAGAAAGATACAAAATTTATAGGAACTGCCGGTACCTTTTCAACTATTGCCTCTATTGATATTGGACTCAATACCTATTCAAGGGAAAAAATACATCTGCATAGATTACCTCTTAACAGATTGCAGGATATGAACAAAAAACTGTTAGCACTATCACTAAAGGAAAGAAAAAACATCAGAGGGCTGGAACCCGGGAGGGCAGACTTGATTATACCGGGCTTACAATTTACAATTAAGGTGATGGAAATCTTTGGATTTGATGAATTAGTTGTGAGCGATTATGGACTTCTTGAAGGAATTTTATTGGAGATAAATGAAAAAAATATTCCAGAGACCGGCAAGCCTTAAACAGGTACCATTCAGATTCTGCCCGGGCTGCGGACATAGTCTTGTTCACAGGCTTATCGCAGAGTGTATTGATAATTTAGGCATCAGGGAAAAGGTAATAGGAATCGCTCCGGTTGGATGTGCTGTATTTGCATACGATTATTTCAATTTCGACATGCTTGAAGTCGCACACGGCAGACCCCCTGCAGCAGCAACCGGCCTCAAACGTGCTATGCCTGACAGGATAATCTTTTCATATCAGGGGGATGGAGACCTCGCCGCAATCGGAACTGCAGAGATAATTCATGCTGCCAATAGAGGAGAAAATATCTCGGTTTTTTTTGTTAATAACGCAACATATGGGATGACCGGCGGTCAGATGGCACCCACTACACTACCCGGTCAGAAGACGACTACAACACGCTCCGGTAGAAATATTAAAACAGCGGGGTACCCTCTTCATGTATCAGAGCTTCTATCAACAATCGAGGGGGTTTCCTATATTGCAAGGACTTCAGTAGATTCTTATAAAAATCTAATGAATACAAAAAAAGCGGTTGAGAAGTCATTTAAATATCAGATGGAAGGTAAGGGTTTCAGTCTTGTCGAGATACTTTCACCATGCCCAGTAGACTGGGGACTTTCACCTAAGGATTCAATAACCTGGCTCAGGAAAGAAATGATATCTGTATACCCGCTCAGGACATTTAAAGATAAATTCAGGAGACAGAGCAACTGGAAAACAGGATCATAATAGGAGGCTTCGGCGGTCAGGGCATACTGTTTTTTGGAAAGATCCTTGCATATGCAGGCATGCTCGAAAATAAAGAGGTAACATGTTTTCCATCCTATGGGGCAGAGGTAAGGGGGGGAACTGCAAACTGCACAGTGATTATCTCGGATGAATTGATAGGTTCTCCTGTAGTTAAAAATCCGGACATACTTATTGTAATGAGTGACGCATCGCTTAATAAATTCCAGCCGAATCTAAAGCAGAAGGGCCTTCTTATATTCGACTCATCTCTCATCAACAAGCCTGTTCTGCGGGATGACATTGAAATTACAGGAGTTCCCGCAACAGAGATATCAAGTAAAATTGGTAACACGAAATCTGCCAACATGGCATTGCTTGGCGCATTTATTGCTAAAACAGGCCTGTTGAAGGAGAAGTCTGTATTTGAGGCCATCGAGAGTTCGATGCCGGATAGAAAAAAGAAAAGCATTGAAGTCAATAAAAAGGCTATTTTTGAAGGGATGAGATACCTTGAAGATAAGAAAGGCTAAGATATCTGATCTGAAGCAGTTTCACAAGCTGATAAATGATTTTGCAAAGAAGGAGGAGATGATCCCCAGATCCCTTAACGAACTCTATGAAACCCTTAGAGATTTCGTTGTATGCGAAGATAATGGAAACGTTTGTGGTGTGTGTGCACTGCATATCATGTGGGAAGACCTTGCCGAGATACGTTCACTCGCAGTGGACAGGAAATATCAGAAAAAGGGCATAGGCAGAAATCTTGTTAAACAATGCCTTAAAGAGGCAAATGTGTTGGGGATAAAAAAGGTCTTTGCCCTGACTTACCACCCTGAATTCTTTAAGAAAATAGGATTTTCTGATATTGACAAATCAAGTCTCCCTCAAAAGATATGGGGAGATTGTTTAAGATGTCCCCGCTTCCCGGAATGCGACGAACAGGCGGTTATAATAAACCTGTAAGGGTTCTAATCCTGCCGTTGTATGCTGATTATTTCATCTCAATACTTCTATAAAAACAACTCCTGTTACCTGTATGGCAGGCACCTGAACCGTGCTGAATTACCTTGATAAGCAATGTATCTTCGTCACAGTCGTAGAGTATTTCCTTGACCTCTTGAACATGGCCCGACGTCTCTCCCTTCTTCCAGTATTTCTGCCTCGAACGCGACCAGAAATGCGTAAACCCTGTCTCAAGAGTCATCTCTAAGGACTTTTTGTTCATATAGGCCAACATCAGAACGTCGCCGTTTCCTATGTCCTGTATAATAGCTGGTACTAACCCTTTATCATCATATTTCAGTTCTGGTACCATCTATCCCTCCATTTATGATATTTCTATCCCTTCAGCTCTGCTCTATCTTATCTGAAATCTCTCTTAATACTTCTTCAAGTATAGGTCTTTTAGCAGGTAACAATTCTTTGGGGGTATGTTTATGTTCAGGATAAGTAGATAACTTTTTGGCTTGTGGGTCAAGAGCATTATCATACCGAAAAATCATAGTCTCGTTGTTAGCTAAATAGTTATAACCATACTTCAAGATATTAACGCTTTCTAATTTAAAAACTATAAACTCTTTAAAATGCAGTTTTGAACCTTTAGTAAAGGTGATTATGCCTGTTATAAATGCGGCATTGGGAGGGCGTTCTTCGAAAGAGAGGCTTTGAGACTCTATATAAGGGTTTGCTGCAATTGTATTAAGAATTTCATTCAGATAATCCTTTATTTGCATATTTCAACTGATTCAAGTTCATCAAGTTCAGCTTCAAGATGTTTTTGAATTTCAATCTCTCCTTCAAGCTCAATGAGTTGCATATCGTTAGACTCGGTATGTTCAACCTCTCCCCTCATGAGTTTATCAATATCAACATTGAGATTTTTTGCAAGCCTATTAACCTTCTCTCTTGTTATTCTAAGGTTTTCTGTTAGAATACGTTTTTCTCTATCTATAGCATTCTTTAAAAGGGGTATAACCGTTTCAGGAGACTTACTTTTTAAAGATATAGTTTGCATATGAAACACCTCCTCTCCCTGATTATTTTACCATAAGGCTTTTATTTAATCATTTCCATCTTCAATTCCATCAGATACTCTTTCAGCATCTTCAGGCCTACGTGTTCGCCCTCGAATGCCATAGACGCTCTCACTTGCTCCGGTATGCTTTCCCGATATGCTTTTCTTAGTGCGTTTATATCCTCGTGGCTTTTCCGCCACTTTTCAAGATTTTGCTGAACCTTTTTTATCTCTGCCTTTGTCATCTTTTTCTTCCTTATTTTTATTCTGACATTTGTCTGTATTTAAGACAATTCCTTTTGGGCAGATTTCTTAATGGCAAGTCTATATCCTTGAATATCTCCTTGTTACTTTTACACCAATCATAGATTTTATCTTTTCCAATTTCGATCTCGCCATAAACTTCCAGGGGCGCTATCAATTCTCCATTGGTTACCATGCTTTCCAATTTAGCAATGTAATGCGCCCTTCTTTCAGCGATATATACCTGTGGGTCAATCTTTTTTCACGATTTATTCTATAGTCAGTTAGAGCAGGCATTGCAGGGATTGTGTCTGTGAAAAATGAAGCAAGGGAACGGTGATAAATATCAGCCAATTTTTTTATCTGAGTCAAAGTAAATGAGGCAATTCCCTTTTCCTTTTCTGTTTCTTGCACTTTAGTAACAGTGGTCTTAATCTTTTTTGCTATCTCCTCAACCGTATATCCAGAACTTTCGCGGAGCGTTTTCAACACGTCAGGATTAATTTTTATTTCCGGAGTTCTTGCCATTCTTATTTATCCCCTCTTTATACCGATCTGCTCACTGCCAGACGGATAATATGTCTGCCCCCTTTTTAATGTACTGCGTCCCTAATTTTCTTTAATACTAATCATAACCGTAAATTGCCTCTCGCCGTTCTTCTTTCAATGCCCGTTCAAAATTTTTCAGAGCTTTTGCTTTGCCAATTTCTCCGATTTTTTGTATTCTCGAATCGCTATTGGATAAGAGCCTGTCATAGCGAACAATCCAACGGTTCCACATATCTGACTCATTCCCTTCGCGAAACGATATTGGAGAGAAAATAGCATCTTCAATATTATCGGGCGTATAACCAGCATCAAGCGCTAATTTTGCTTTTACAATCCATGATTCCTCTTCCCAAGTTTCTTCGCCAATTGTGTCTCCTTTAAATCCATGCAACGGCAAAAGATGCAAGTCTTTTTTACTTTTGTCATCGAGTAAAAGCTGATAAAGTTCCAAGGAATCTCCTACTAATAAATCTATAATTTCACCCCGCCACATTTCATTAGGGACTATTCTTAATAATTCTTTTCGTTTATCATTGCCGAGAGGGGCAATTGCAGATTTATAAACTCTCAGCATTT
>Ga0154888_1235_pt1 | contig 15751 bp, 12 predicted proteins | sample Rifle2008BG19ft_FD_105860 | JGI IMG/M metagenome (GOLD analysis project Ga0154888, IMG submission 105860) | Thermodesulfovibrio sp. RBG_19FT_COMBO_42_12
AATTATATATAAACCATAACTACCTCACGGAGGCAACACAAAAATGTATAAGATTCTCAACACTACCATCCTGACAATGCTTCTATTATTGGGCAGCGCCGTCACAGGTTCAGCAGCATGGCAAATAACCCTCGATGTCTCCACAACAGACCCAAACGCCGACTCCGGCTTAGCCACAAACAGGCTTACAGCAGGAACCGATCAGACAGCCACAGACGCATATGACAATAAGTTTGACACCGTTGCCCTTTTAAGAGGTCCACTACAAGCATACATTGTCCATCCTGAATACGCTACTGAGCAACAAAAACTTTGGAGAGACCTTCGCTCCAATACACTGCCAAAGGAATGGTCCATTGAGGTCAACTCACCCGGAGAAGGTAACACTGTCATGATCAAGTGGGGGATTAATGCGCCGGACAATCTAAGCTTCACACTTATAGACCAGGATAACAATCAGGAGATCGGGATCAGGGAATCTTCAGAATACTCATATAATAGTATCTCTAATTCTAAGAAGATATTTTTACTCAGGGTATCTGAAAATACAACCGTCACTACGGGTGGAAACAGCGAAGTAAATGCAACTAAAGGAGGAGGATGTGGTCATATTAAAAACATAGACGGAAATAATAGCCTCCCCGGCGGCAATGGTTCAGCAGTTTTAAACATGGCAATATTATTCGCACCACTTATCTGGCTAACAAGGCGTAAAACTTTATTATCTTTTATCACCTTGTTATCAAATGGAATAAGATAAGGCTACACCAGAGATTATTCAATTGGGGAAAATAATGGACGCTGAGAGAAAAATAGTATATTTAAAAAAGATGGAACTTTTTTCTTCATTGGGTACTGAAGAATTGCTTCATGTAGGAGGCAAGATTATTGTAAAGCAATATAAAAAGAATGACACAATCCTTTTTAAAGGGGATACAAATAATTATATCTATATTATATTTGACGGAGAGGTTAAGGTATCCCAGTCAACAGAAGACGGAAAGGAGGTGATCCTTTTTATCCATCAGGCAGGTGAAATCTTTGGAGAAACATCTCTGGGTGGCGGAGGGCATAATCCTTCTTTAATAGCAGCTACAAAAGATAGCATTTGTGCCATCATTTCAATGAATGAACTCTATTCAATCATGTTTAATAATAATGACATCCTGGAAAGGCTAATCCATATTCTATCTTCCAGGCTATGTCATTCATGGGAGCTTATTCAGATGTTAAATTCTAATCATGCCCCGCAGAGAATAAAGACATTGCTAATTATGCTGGCGAAAAGGTACGAAAAAAATTCACGGGAAGAAACAATATTAAACATAAGATTAACACATCAGAGTATTGCAAATATGACAGGATTGACGCGAGAGACAGTAACGAGGGTAATTGATGTGTGGCAGAGAAATGGAGAGATATCAACTAAAAATAAATTTATCCAATTAAACCCTGCTTTTATGCAGAGTAATTAAGTGGGGCCTGAAAAACCGACCTTTCTACCGCGACCGAATAAACCCTTAAAAACATCATGATTGGGCATGGAATATTCATCATACAGTGACTCAAACCCAAAAATGTTTAAAATCTGCTGAGCACGGATTTTCTCTTCGATAGTAACTGACTTTTTCCAGCTTTCAATTAGACTTTCACCACGGCGAATGGCGCTGTTTGCCCTGGCTTGATTCGAGGGTATTGTAATAACATCATAAATTCTGTCATCTATTTTCTTGCCCAGATAATTAAATAGCTTCGGCAACTCTATCTCTGGATTTGTGCATAAGTCTTCATAAAAACAAAAATAAATTTCATCATGTTTGAATTGCCTGATTGGCACATAATTTTGCACACACCACACAAAAACTAATTTATCGAATAATTCTGTTATGTTAGAAATATCAATATTAAGTGGGCCTAAAAAATCTTCCACCAGTTTTTCTTGCGAGTAGAACTGATCTTTCAAACTGAATTTTTCATTATCCTTTATCCAATTGTTCTTGATAATAGAATTGGCTACAGCAAATGGATGTCTGATAACAAATACTTTTGGAACATAGGGATATACCTGATGAATCCATTTTAGGATCATGTTACCCCGGATTACCTTGATTAACCTGTCTTTAACTAATATCTTTTTATTTAGTCTATCCACCCATGTATTTCTTAATTCCCCGGACAGAATAGTCTCTAACATGACAAGACGTTTATCATCGCGGCATCCAGGTCGTATATAGGTGTTCCAACCTATATTATTTTCCTTAACCAGAGGAACTTCATTTGGGAAAAGCGGTTCAAACATATAACGGTACTTATTATCGTAGTTGATAACATTAGACAACCAGGTAGTGCCGCTCCTGCCTGTTCCAGCCAAAATAATAGTATGATGTACATCTCTGTTCTTATCAACAAAATATTTAGTTTTTAACAGGCTGCTAAAGCTCATTGCATCTCCGTAACAAGCCACCATTAAGATTAGATAATATTAAATTATTATGTTGTCGCACGGGGAATATGCTCTTGTATGTATTATAGCTGAATATATTTTTATTGTTAAGGTATTACTGAGACTCTACACTACATCTTCCTGCAGGAAGATGTAGTTTCAGATCTCTTAAGCAACCACAGTATTGCGCCCAAAAATATCAGCGACAAAAAGAAAAAAGGTATCCCGCCTTTTCTATGTAATGAACTTGAGAGTATATCCTGGTCCACATAAACCCCCAACAGAGAAAGAGTTACGATCCTCAGTCCATTCTTCAGGATTGTGATCGGGATAATAACCAGTGCCAGGACTATTCTTCTCCCTGCACTCTTTAAAAAAAGTTGCCCGGCCATAATACTTGTGATTAAAAGGGCAATACTTGAGCGTATCCCGCTGCACTGCTCTGCAACCTCAATACTGAGACCCGGTAGATGAAAGATAAAACCGTCTCGTAATAATGGTATACCCGTGAACTTAAACAATCCATAGGAAACCTCCGTCGAAGCAATTTGTAAGAATGCGATGGCCCTCTCCACGATCATACCGGGTATGGGAACCATAAAAAAAAGGAACACAAAAGGAAACAAATTAGTTTTAACAGACTCCATGCCATAAAAAAGGATAAATCCACCTATCCATGATAGAACGGCAGCAAAGATCATAAGAGATAGATAATCATTCTGAGAAAGTCTGAATCCCTGACTCAATCCAACTACATAAAGCAGGCTTCCCGTGATCAGTACAATTAACCCTGCCTTGAAAGAATAAGATACATTCTGGAAAATATCCCTCCTCTTCAAATAAATAAAATATGCGCTTATAAGTGGAATCAGAAAGATGTGGGAATAGAGCTCATCATCAGATGACAGAATCCAGAGTTCCCTCAAGGGGGAATAGAAAGCCATAACAACAATAATGCTGAAGAGTATTAATAAGAGATTCCTTTTATTCATATACCTGTGTTTTCGATTTCTTCTTTCAGAACCTGTAAATACCCTCTGCCAAACTTAAGGTCAGGCTCTAAATGATTGCCTTCAGCCCATTCATTCCAGGATTTCACAAAAATAATCTTATGTTCAGGTGGAAAATTCTGAATAAGCTGCAAAGCTTTTTTGAAATGAATTCTAAATAATTCCGGAGTGGATCCATGTAAAACTAAACCATTTTTTCCGCTTCTTGGGGTATTATCCCAGTTCGGAATGACGCACTGATACTCTCCATCGTTTGGAACCTGGTCTCTTAGTAATGCAGGAAGTATTTTTTTATATGAGTAAATGGCTGGTTTGCCCATTTTTACTTGAAGCTTTCTCATCAGCCATTGAATAGGTCTTCGCCGGGAGATCCATCGAGGGGGAAGACGCTCTACCAACGAACCATCTAAACCGTATTCTTCCGGTACAAAAGAGGAACTATAGGAAAATCCTACGAGATACAAACCCTTTAAACCCGACTGTTCTGCCCATTTCCGCCACAAATCTGTCATCTTCTTGACTTCGGGGATATCGAGTGGCCTATATACTATAAAGAGCGGTTTACCATCAACAGTAACATAACGTCTATCCTTAAATGCCTTTAATAGAAAATCAAAATGGTTCCGATGATCATCATCTCCAGGATATGTCTGTTCGATTAGAACCTTATTTGGCTTACCATGCCATATCCCTGACCATGTCTCATTAGCCCAACAGAGACAAAATGGAAAATCAGGTTCGCCAGATTTAAGAACTTCGGCAAAAGGTCTTTCTAACACCCTCTTCCCGGCAAACCAATAATGATAGTAACAAAACGCCTCTATTCCGAATTCCCTTGCCATCTCCGCTTGAGCAATTCTGGTCTCAGAGACGCGTAAATCGTAAAACCCCAGGTCGGCAGGAGTATGTGGCTGGTAATGACCGCGGAACATCGGCTTAGCTTTTGCCGCATTAGTCCATTCTGTAAAACCCTTACCCCACCATTCATCGTTCTCTGGAATCGGATGATACTGGGGAAGATAAAGGGCTATTACCCTTGTCAAGTTTCCGATAGATTTCTTTTCGTTGCCAACAGACATCAAATCAGTTCCTTTTACCATTTCTCTTTGACACCCTCCTATTCCATAATGCATGATTCGGCCAAAAGAATGATGAGATGCTCTTTCCGATGTTTAACAATATAGATCTTCCTTCCTATTCTTTTTCAAGAGGAAGCTAAATAAGCGCTTCGCTTTAGCTTTGAAATAGTCCACTGACAAATTCACGTAAAGTTTCCTACTTTTCCAATAAGGAAACTCTTTCGAAATGTAAAATAATTCTTTCTTAGCTGCACGTGTGCAGTAATCCAAGTGTAAAAGCGTATCATAATATATTTCCCCTGCCTTTTCTCTTTGATCTTCTCTGAGATAATGCTTTAAGAAAACAATCTTCCCACAATTTACCTCATAATACCGACGAATCACTTTCGCTAAAAACGCTATAGTTAATTCATCAACGGTGGACATATTATTTCCCTTAAACCTGTATTCTCCTGTAATGCTATTAAGCTGATAAAATCTATGCTCAAGTGCAAACCGCAGCCACAATTCCCAATCCATAAGCATATTCAAGTCTTCATTAAAAAGACCGGTCGTTCTTAAACACTCTTTCTTATGCAATACATTAAGAGTCGAAATATAATTGATCCAAAATAAAAATTCTTTGTCAAATCGGTCAGGCCTTCTCCCTAACAACTTTTTTGATTTTCCCACAAATGCATCGCCATTAATCTCCCCGGAATACCACCACGCATTCGAGTATATTAAGTCACAATTAGGGTGCTTTTCTATTAAGCCAACCAGGGTAGCAAGATGATCCGGATAATAAACATCATCATCATCCAGGTACGCAATATATTTACCCTCTGCTCTCAGGATTCCTTCATTCAACGCACCTGCTAATCCCTTATTGTGGTCCAGCTTGAAATACTTGATTTTTGCAGAACAAAATGAATCAACAACCGCTTTTACAGCATCCGTTCCGCCATCGTTTACTATTATTAACTCAAAATCCTTAAAACTCTGATTTAATACACTCCGGATGCTCTCCTTGATTTCGGAAACCCGATTGTAGGTCGGCATAATTACAGAAACCGAAAGCTTATCTTCTCTTAACCCATCAGCCATTATAGGGCCAGATCGCTTCTTAGAGGATTCAGTCAGTTTAAATATCTCTGGTTGGATAGGGTTAGCATCAAGAGATGAGATCAAACACATATAAGCAATTCTATACTTCCCGGCACTCATGTAGAGTTTGGCGATTTCATTCAAATATTTCCACTTTTCATGTGAGTAAAACCATTTCAACTGCAGATATGTCAGGACATAGTCTTGGTCATGTTCCTTCGATGCCTCATAATCATGAAACAAACGGCGCGCGATGAGTTCATCACTTGGATTAGAGCGTGCCTGTTGAAACAATGACTCACCCATTAGTTAGACTTTTTCCCATGTTTATCATCCCGGGGGGTTATTAGGATGCGTTTTACCCACCCCGTCATTCGAAGCCCCAGCAAAGTCTTAACAATCAATCTTGTCATAGATTTATCAAACAACAAATCCGGAAAGTCTTTACAAATTTGAAAAACAGATTTTATAGCCTCACTTTTCCCCCCATTCCTTAAATATTGCTTTTCAATCACACTATTTAATGACTCAATCATACGGTTACGGACCATTCTATTTATGTTCTTCCAGTCGTTTAAAATATGTTGAGTTTGATGTAATATAATCTTCCTGGTAGTGTACTCGTCTTGAAGCCCCTTCAAATTACTATACGTAGTTCCATCTATCTCAGTAAAGTATTTTGAACTTGTCCATCCATTTTTATGGTACATCCGATACTCTATCAAAGGTTTGGCTAAATAAATAACATCGTAGAACATTGCAATCCTCATCCAGAATTCCAAATCGATTGTAAAATGAACCTTCTCATTAAACCCGCCAAGCTTTTCATAACATTCTTTCCGAATGACCGCAGATGGCGGGTTGACCGGGTTAAAGCCAAGAAGACTCTTTCTCAGGAAGGACGAACCCGTTTCAACAAAGTCTTGAGATTCAATAAAGTGAGCATTTTTTTTTGTAATGGATCCACTTTCATCTATAATGTGAAAGTTTGAGTGAACCATTCCTGCCCTCTCATTACGATCAAGGGCTTCAACCTTGCATGCTAAATTATCCGGGAGCATGAGGTCATCATCGTGAAAGATGGTAATATATTTACCCTTTGCAGCAGCGAGACAGCTATTCCAATTATCTACTAATCCAATATTTTTTTTCTTCCTTATATGATTAATTCTTCGATCCTTGAATGAACTTATAACGGCTGCAGTCGAATCTCCTGAGGCATTGTCCGAGATAATGAGTTCATAATCGCTGAAGGTCTGCTTAAGGACACTTTCCATTGCGAGTCCAAGTAATTCTGGACGGTTATAAGTCGGTATGCAGACACTGATGATTGGCGTTTTAACGCTCACAGGCGAGTTCCCATCCTAAGAATTAAAAATCGTTTTTTAGATTTCATATGGCTTAATATTAAAAAAACACACTGGTGATACCTTTCTCGTCTCTTCTATCTGCCAGGTGGATACAAATTAGGCACACGAATTTCTCCCCGCTGCGCTTTACCCTGTTTCAACATTTCAGCGATTGTAACAAACTGAAACTTACCGCTATATTCTTCAAGCAGAAGCCTTACTAAATCAACCATAACATCCCGACTGAGACTTACGCTTTCTTTAAGGCTTTTATGCTTAGGTTGTCCTTTATCGTGAATGGTATCATGAAATAGAATAATTGTTCCATTCGTTATTTTTTCCCGAAGCTCGTCAGCCATGGAAGAAAATTCAGTATTACTCCAGTCTCCAACATCCAGGTCCCATCCTACTACCTGATAACCTTGCAGAACGGCATCAATATTGGTCCATACCGTTTGTTCTCCGTATGGGGGGCGGAAGGATTTTTTTCCATAGGGATATAACGTTTTCTTACAATCCTGTATCTGTTTCCAGCGCTCTCTTCTATCAATAGATTTCATGGAGATATGATTCATTGTATGGTTTCCAATCTCGTGGCCATCATCAGCCATTTCATGAACTAACGATTTATATTTCAATGCCTCCTGACCAACCATAAAAAATGTTCCGTGAGCGTGGTACTGCCTGAATAATTTTATTAAAATTGGTGTAGTTACAGGATGAGGCCCATCGTCAAACGTTATTGCTACAAGGGGTTTGTCTGTCTGAACATTAATGATTGGACCAACTCTATTATTTATTTTTTTCCCGATTAGCCTGTATAACAGCCGCAACCTGGTTGGATTCTCTCGTCCTGCTTGTCTAATCTTCACTTGAAAACACCCTTGTTACTCCTCATCCGGACCACCCTGGCGGGATTACCCACGGCAATTGCCTCATCAGGGATATCCTGGGTTACAACTGAACCTGCCCCAACCACAGCGCCTTTTCCAATATGCACGCCGCTCAATACAATCACGCCCACCCCGAGCCAGGCATCATCACCGATTGTGATCCCCCCTCTTGTCCTCAGAGGCTGCGCCCGTATAGATTCGCCGGAAGCGAAACCGTGGTCATAGGAATAAAGGGCGCAATTAGGGGCGAGTTGAACACCGCACCCGATCTTAATGGGCGCAACATACGCATTAATCTGGCATCTTGGGTTAATAGTTGCTCCCGAAGCTATTGTTAGGGATCCGCCAAACCCGGTCTCGATGATCGTATCCTTCAGTATATGAACCTGGTCACCTATCTCGACCGGGCCTCCATTCTCCGCCTGATATATCACGACACTGTCTCCAATCAATATATTCGCACCCAGCCGCAGATCTGAATGATAAATAGATGCCGTCGGTGCAACATAACCCAGGGGGTTCATATAGGTCAGATATTTACTCGCCTTATGGGGAAGGGCAAACCATGTCGCCAACCGCGTTGCAAAACGACCAGACGAGCTCAGCCCTGCATAGCGCATCCAAAACCGTACCCAGCGCACCTTGAAGGCATGGACTATCCGCGACTCTTTCCTGGAATACTTATACATCTGATAGATTCGGCATGTGACTCAATTTTTTAAAGCCCCTATTACTAAAGCCCTCATGTTCGAGGCGCTTATGATGATGGCCATTTTCTGAAATATTATCCCAAGCAAGACTGCTGCACCGCAGACTATTTCAGCAAGAAACATCCTCTCCGGTTCATAATAGTTCCACACGATGAAAGAACAAAGAAGAACTATAGGGAGCAGGTGTCCAATTCCAATGGTGATAGTAAGATTTAGAGGCCGGTGAAGTTTATATAGCGCCTTATGAAAGGCAGCGCTGCGAAACCTGCAGAGATACAGTAGCCACATGGCCAGATTTACGATTATAGCGATCAGCGCCACTACTACTGCGCTTAACAGTAATGGTGACCTGGTCATACCTTCTATCAGCATAAAGACGCCTCCTCCTGATGCAAGCCCTGAAGATATAAAGAAAATTGGCATTACGAAGACATTCCAGCCCGGGATAGCACGAATCTGATAAAGGATAGCTCCCTGACTGATCATCAGGGCAAAGGCTACAGTAATAGTAAGGATTCGAAGGAACAAACCCGGGATAAACCAATCAATGATTGCAACAGGTATGAAGACACCCCATAATAATGTTTCCCTGGACACCCACGCCTGCCGAAGATTACAGAAAAGATAAATACTCCTTAACGGACGGCCGGGTTTCATGGTAAGGGCAAAAAAACCTATTGCCGCCAGTACCGGCGCAAGAAGGCTGTATGGCACCTGTCCTGACATGGCAAAAGGCCTGTCTTCCAGAGTCATTATGAAGACGCTAAAGAGATAGAATCCGGTACCTGCCCCGACCATGATGAAATTTGCAGCTATCTGCCATCCCCAGGCCACCTGTGGCGAAGCAGGAAAGATTTCAATATTCTTCATCAATATCTCCAGACTTAATCACTTCAGGATATAATAGATATTAGGATTTGTACCAGCTTCTTCTAAAAGCCTGGTTGTTTTGTTTTCCTGAATTAGCCTGGACACAGCGCTTCCTTTATCATCCAGGTCTCCAAAAATTAGCGACCCGGAAATACAAAAACGCACGCACAAAGGGGTCGCTTCGGCATCCTCCCCGGGTTTCAACCCCTTTTGCAAACCAGCATCTATTATTTGACTACAAAAATTGCATTTTGTACATATCCCAATCCGGGCAGCGCCGGATTTTCCACTCCCTTCCCGGATTGAAAACCTGCCTTCTCCGAACATCACATCCTCTGAACAAATAGAGCGGGCATGATAAGGGCAGGAGACGATGCAGGTCCCGCATCCGATACAAACGTTTTCTTTTATCTCCACGATCCCGTCCAGGCGTTTATATGTTGCTCCAGTTGGGCAGGTATCCCTGCATGGCGGATTTTCGCAATGCATACAGGCCATCGTCAAAAAAAACCTTTCTCCCTGACTGTCACTTTCTTTTTCCTTTTCAATAACATGCCGCGAGACACCTGGCGGCTTCGCATAACTCTGATCACAGACCTCTTTACATGTCGAACATCCGACGCATTTCCTCAGATCAATGACCATACCCCAGCGATGCATCTTTTTATTCCCTTTCCTCTTTAAAGTTATTTCAAGACAGAAGATTCTTGACATAGTCGGCAAGTCTCACTGCGAGTGCGACCGTGGTCAGAGACGGGTTCGCATATCCGCCTGTCGGAAAAAGCGAAGGCCCCAAAATGTAGAGGTTTGATATCCCGTGAACCCTGCAATTCTGATCAACCACCCCGTACTTGGGATCTGCATGCATACGTGTAGTCCCCATCTGATGCCATCCTCCGGTAACCATTTGAGGCGGCGAATCCTCCCTGAACTGAACGTACAATTTACCGAGACCTGACCGCTCTATCGTCTCTTTCAGTATTTCCTGCGAGCGAATAACGCTCTGAATGTCAATGGATCCAAGACGCCAGTCCAGCTTCGCACGATTTCTGCCAAAATTGTCCCGCTCCGCTGATAACGTAATACGGCTTTCCGGATTCGGCGACTGTTCACTCATTGATGCCAGCCAGAACGTCTTTACCTTCTTCTTGCTTAAAGTTCTCAAACTCTTTCTCTTCATATTCCGGTAAGCGGTCACAGCGATGCCATCTATCCCAGTCAGCATGTTCTTCACATGCCGCCCGGTATCTCCCGGCAACCCACCCCTGCGTACAGCAGATCCTACAGCCCTGAAAGACTGAACACCCTCCGATGCAATGGAGGGATATAACATCTCACTCAATGACGAATGGAGCATAATCCTTGGGACAAGCTCAGCAACATAGTTAAGTAGCTTCTCACCCCGCAGTACGGTCTCGCCGAGCGCTAATTTTCCGACTATTGACACTCCATTGACATCATGGAAATGGTTGTATAAACCTGTGGATTTAAACAATTCAGGGACTGATGGGACGAATATCCCTGTTACGAAATGCATATGTTCCATGAAGAATCTGCCAACGACATCATAATAATTACCAAGGCCTTCTTTCTGAGTGTCATTTGACGCCAGGAGCAATCTCGGTGTCTCGATCCCTCCCGTGGCAAGAATGAAGAGTCTTGCCGAAACAGAGAATACAGGGCCGTTCAGACAGGCCACCTGAAGACGGGTGACGTTCCCTCCAGATTTCTCGGTCTCTATATTTGTAACATTGGAATATTGGAAGGTGGTAACATTGGGGGCCGCGGAAACTTCTGGCAGGTATGTTTTAAGGAAGTAGTCGCGCAATCCAACCTTAAAGATGACTGTCTCAACACGGTCATCGGTGAAAGCAAGATGCTTAGATGCATTATTCTCTTCCCAGTCGCTTATATTGAAAGATGTGGGTTCAATATTTAGAATTCTTTGAGCACGGCCGTAGAAGGGATCAAGATGAGTCTTGCCAAACGGCCATCCGCTATAAGGCACCCAGTCCCGCTCTTCAAAGTCTATGGGATCGAATGGACGCATCCTGGCGCCAAGCCGGTATCCACCCGTGTCTATCATCCAGCGGTTCGTTGAGCCACCAAAGAATCGGGCATAGGCAGTGTCAAGAGAAAAGTACGGGTGCCCCACGTTTTCACCCCAGGCAAGTGATTGAGTCCCTGGATCTGCTTTTTGACCACCGCTCTCGAGGAGACATACTCTGAAGCCCGTTCCTATGAATTCCCGGGCGAGGGTAATACCAGCGGTTCCAGCACCCACAATACAAATATCTGTCTCGATTTCTTTCCGGCTCGGCAATGATCGGGCGTCAATTATCATATTTTGGGGAATCCAGTTTGTTTGCAGTGTTCTTGAATTCTGCTGGAGTTTACCCCGTACTCGATAACGGGGAGGAAATGACTGTGGCTTTGTTAAGAACCCCTGCAGCTTGTGCTGCAGGGGTTTTCATTACAACTCTTAACATAACCTTATTCTATGAGCCAAGTATGGCTCGCAGGAATTGGATCAACATTTCCCGACGTATCAATCGCTCGCACCTCGAATGTGTGGCTGCCTACGCTCAGTGGGAGATCAGGGGTGTAGCCGTACGCTATCGGTGAAGTGCAGGCGCTAAATGACCCGCCGTCCAACCGGCACTGGAAGGAAGAACCCGTCTCGGAACTACTGAAGTAGAAGGTTGCCCTCTTGCTGGTCGTCCCGTCAAACGGAGTCGGGGGATCTATGAAGGTCTCCGGCATCGTCCCGTCTATCACAAAGGTCCGTGTCGTCCCCGTTTCCACATTTCCCAGGGTATCCGTCGCCCGTACATGAACCTGGTAGGAGCCATCCGGAAGCTGACCGAAACCGAGGTCATAGGACCAGCTTGTAGTACCAGTCGCTATAAGGAAGAACTCGGTAGCACTGTCAAAGGCCGTACCGTTCCAGTACTTGTCGCCTACACTGAAGATGCTGACCTCTATTGTCTGGATAGGAGCGCCTGTGACAGTCGCCGTCCCGCAGATGTCTCCCACCCCTGGCGTACTGCAGCCTGCGTTCCAGCCGCTCTCATTATAAGGTTCCGTCCATGGGAAAGTGATCGCCGCAGACGGAGCAACAGTGTCAATGCTAAATGTGTTGGCTGAGCTTACGCTCACGTTGCCGACAATGTCACCTTGCTCGGCCTGAGCTGTATAGGTACCATCAACAAGCGCAGGGTTGGCATCTATAAAGTATAGCCCTATTGTCCCGTCCCGAGTCGTGGTCAATGTCTGAACCGGCGTTCCTGTAGTGGTCGTCCCGCTATAGACATAGACGTTTATGGTAGCCAGATCGGCTGAAGTCAACCCGCCTATGCCGCTAAAATTCGGCGTCGAAAGGTTGGCGGAGCTCCCGTTCTCAGGCGTCGCAAGCGTGACCACCGGTCCGGTCCTGTCGATAGTAAAGGTGTGCGTAGGTCCGACCTCTATGTTGTTTGCATTATCTATTGCCTCGACATGAATCGCGTAGTCGCCGTCCGCCGGGAAGTTGGTGGAAGCAAATATAGAAGACCAACCCGTAGTACCCGTCACGTCAAAGAAAAACTCTCCGACACTATCAAAGTTGCTGCCGCCCGTCCAATAATAGCCGGTGCTTACCTGCTGGATACTGATCTGCACCACCTGGATACCCGTGCCGGTATCGCTCTTTGTACCGCAGACCTCTCCACCCGGCGTGCCGCACCCGGCATTCCAGAGACTTGCATTGTAGCGACCGCCGTCCGCCGGGAAGTCAATCGTGGAGGAAGGAGGTGTCGTATCCTGCACCGTCACTATGAAGCTGTTATTACCAGTGTTCAGGTTAGCATCAGTGGCATCACAACTCACCGTTGTATCACCTAGCGCAAAGGTCGAACCTGAATCAGGCACACAGATTGGCGTCAATGGACCATCTACTATGTCTACAGCTAAAGCGGTAAAGGTCACCACTGCCCCGGAAGGTCCTGTCGCCTCAACCGTCGTGCCTGGAGGCACTATTACGGTCGGCGCTGTCGTATCCTGCACCCTCACTATGAAGCTGTTATTACCAGTGTTTGTGTTAGCATCAGTGGCATAACAACTCACCGTGGTATCACCTATCGCGAAGGTCGTACCTGAAACCGGTGCACAGGTTGGCGTCAATGAACCATCTACTACATCTGACGCTGAAGCGGTAAAGGTCACCACTGCCCCGGAAGGTCCTGTCGCCTCAACCGTCGTGCCTGGAGGCACTATTACGGTCGGCGCTGTCGTATCCTGCACCGTCACTATGAAGCTGTTATTGCCAGTGTTCAGGTTAGCATCAGTGGCATCACAACTCACCGTCGTATCACCTATCGCAAAGGTCGAACCTGAAACCGGTGAACAGTCCGTTGTCAATGGACCATCTACTATATCTAATGCTGAAGTGATAAAGCTCACCACTGCACCGGAAGGCCCTGTCGCCTCAACCGTCGTGTCTGGAGGAACCGTTACATCCGGCGGTGTCAGGTCACGTACCGTCACTATGAAGCTGTTATTACCAGTGTTCAGGTTAGCATCAGTGGCATCACAGCTCACCGTCGTATCACCTATCGCAAAGGTCGAACCTGAAACCGGTGCACAGGTCGACGTCAATGGACCATCTACCAGGTCTGACGCTGAAGTGGTAAAGGTCACCGCTGCCCCAAAAGAGCTCGTCGCCTCAGCCGTAATGTCCGTGGGGACTATTACGGTCGGTGCTGTCGTATCATTAACAGTCACAGTGAAGCTTCCGTTCGAGGTGTGGCCGAGAGAATCACTTGAAGAACAATCAACCGTCGTATCACCTATCGCGAAGGTCGAAGCTGAAACCGGTGTACAGGTCACAGGCAATGAACCCTCCCCCGTATCAGTCGCCGTCGCCACAAAGCTAACGACTGCACCTGAGGCAGAGGTTGCCTCTGTTACAATGTCCAATGGTAAACTCAGCTCAGGCGCGATAGTATCCTTACGTACGCTCCCTGCGGCATATGCCGTCCAACCCGCTGCATCTGTTACACAAACCAGAATCGAGTTTTCTCCTTCCGCAAGATTTGTTCCTGCAATGAACGTGTTCACCTGGCCAGGAGTCGTGTAGCTGCCGCTTTCTATCACCAAACCGTTACTGCAGGTGGTACCGCCAACCCTTACACTATAACTGCCGCTCTCATTGGCAGACCAGGCTATCGTCGTGTCAAAAGAGGTCGGGTTGGGGTTGATCGAGTCTATTGTCACCGTAGCCGGTGTTAGATCAATCACCCAATCGAAGAAGTCTGAACTTACGTTGCCTGCCCAGTCGGTAGCCGTCACCGTAAATGTATATGCCCCGTCAATCAGCCCCTCGTACTGCTTTGACCCCTGTAAGTACGGATCAACTCCGGGTACACACGCACTGCTGTCAATAACCACCCCTTCTTTCTTAAGTTGGCAGGCAAACGTGCTTGACTCGTCTGCATGGAAGTCGAAGAACGCAACGTTGCTGTTGCTCAGAACGAGCGGAGAGGTATCAATGGCCAGACCAGGCATGGTCAGGTCAATTTCCCATTCGAAACTGACTAACGCCTGATTACTCGCAAGATCGGTTGCCATTACTGTAAAGGTGTGGAAACCTTCAAGGAGGCCAATGTAGCTCTTTGATCTCCGCAACGGATCAGTTGGGTAAACCGGGTCGGAATCGCACGGCCCCGCTACCCCATCAAGTCCGCATACAAAGGTACTTGTCTCACTGCTATGGAACCTGAAACTCGGGTTCGCAGTGTCGCTCGGATCGGAAGGCATGCTGTCCATCGTTAGTAATGGCGCCGACAAATCAATGGCCCACGAATATGTAGCTGTGTTCTGGTCGCCTGTCTCGTCCTGCGCCCTCACTGAGAAGGTGTGACTACCAGAAGGCAGAGAGCTGTAGAGTTTAGGACTTGTGCATGAAGCATAAGCCCCGTTGTCAAGTTTGCATTCGAAAATTATATTCGCTGGTGGTGTCAGTTCATCAATAGCAGAGAAGGCAAACTCCGCATTGGTAGAACGGGTAGGAGAAACAGGTCCCTGACTGATAGTCACCTGCGGACCCATTATCATAAGATCCGCACCCACATACGTCAGGTTATAGTTGCCGCTCAAGGACAGCGTACCCTGGCCTATTGCATATGGTCCCACAGACTCTCCAGCCGCACGGCTAAGGCCGCCTGTGAAACTGTCGCTACCTACAAGGGCGCCGCTCGTGACCTGATACGTCAGAGCAGGGTCAGGAGATCCGTAGACCTTCGTCTGCGCATCGGCTGTTACCGTGATGTCTA
>Ga0154888_1157_pt1 | contig 15321 bp, 15 predicted proteins | sample Rifle2008BG19ft_FD_105860 | JGI IMG/M metagenome (GOLD analysis project Ga0154888, IMG submission 105860) | Thermodesulfovibrio sp. RBG_19FT_COMBO_42_12
CGTAAGTAAAGAAATGGAATCCCTTATGATGGAGGAGAGCTTGTCTCAAAAAGAACCCAAAGAAACAATATCAGAGACGAAGAGCCCTGAACAGGAAAATAAGGATTTTGAAAACCTGCAGGCTGAAATGGGAACCAGGGCAGTGAGAAACGTACAGGCATCGATAATCGTTGACGCGATCGGTCGAAAAGAGGGGATTATGGTAACCGATGATGAAATGAAAGATCGGGTCTCTTTGATAGCGCAGAGGCTTTCAGCCACACCGGAGGCAGTTATGAACTTCTATAAATACAAAGAAGGCTCTCTGGAAGCCTTAAGGCATTCAATCTATGAAGAAAAGGTTATGGATATGCTTTTATCGAAAGCCATTATTGAGCCGCCTGAGGCGGCTGAGAAAGGAGAATAAATGAGTATCATCCCTATCGTTATTGAGCAGACAGGTCGTACGGAAAGGGCCTATGACATTTATTCAAGACTCCTCAAAGACAGGATTATTTTTATCGGTACTGTAATAGATGATTATGTTGCTAACATAGTTATCGCTCAGTTGCTGTTTCTTCAGTCAGATGATCCTGACAAGGATATCCACTTATATATTAATACGCCAGGCGGCATAGTATCATCCGGCCTTGCAATATACGATACGATGCAGTATGTGAAACCGGGCATCGCAACTTATTGCATCGGGCAGGCAGCAAGTATGGGGGCACTCTTGCTTGCGGCAGGCACGAAGGGCAAGAGGTTTGCGTTACCTCACTCAAGGATCATGTTACACCAGCCAATGGGCGGGTTCCAGGGACAGGCTACAGATATAGAAATCCATGCTCGGGAAATATTAAGGATGAAGGATACACTCAATAAGATACTCGCAATTCATACGGGACAATCTATTGAAAAGATGCAGGCGGATACTGACAGGGATTTCTTCATGTCAGGCGAAGAGGCAAAAGAATACGGGATAGTTGATGAGGTGATCAGCAGCGCCAAACATGGGAGAATTTGTGGCTAAAAGGGATGATAATGCGCTTAAATGCTCGTTCTGCGGTAAGGGATATGCAGAGGTAAAAAAGCTTATCGCAGGGCCGGCCGTTTATATATGCAATGAATGCGTTGATCTGTGTAATGAAATAATTGCAGATGCATTCCATGAAGATGTGAGGGGTCACGTACTCCCCAAGCTCCCGACACCAAGGGAGATTCATCAATTCCTTAATGATTATGTTGTAGGACAGGAGAGGGCAAAAAGGATACTATCAGTTGCTGTACATAATCACTACAAGAGGATGTACAGTCCTGCGGAATCAGATATAGAACTCCAGAAAAGTAACATACTCCTGATAGGACCTTCAGGCACCGGGAAGACCCTTTTCGCACAGACATTAGCAAGGATACTCGATGTGCCATTTGCCATGGCAGATGCGACGACCCTTACAGAGGCTGGGTATGTTGGAGAAGATGTCGAAAACATAATCCTGAAGTTACTGCAGGCAGCAGCGTACGATATTGAAAAGGTACAGAGAGGTATTGTATATATTGACGAAATTGACAAGATAAGCAGGAAATCGGAGAACCCCTCTATAACCAGGGATGTATCAGGGGAGGGTGTCCAGCAGGCCCTTCTTAAGATCATTGAAGGGACAGTGGCCAATATCCCGCCCCAGGGTGGAAGAAAACACCCTCAGCAGGAATTCATTCAGGTGGACACAACAAATATCCTATTTATATGCGGTGGCGCCTTTATTGGCCTTGATACCGTCATAGAACAGAGGATTGGACAAAAAACAGTGGGATTTGTTTCTGATATTGAGATGAGAAAGGAAAGAAAGATAGGAGAGTTACTCAGCCTTGTTGAACCTGAAGATCTGATAAAATATGGATTTATACCTGAATTTGTAGGGAGACTGCCTGTTGTAGCAGCCCTTGAAGAACTTGACGAGCCGGCCCTGGTAAAGATACTGACAGGGCCCAAGAATGCACTCATAAAGCAATATCAGAGGCTCCTGTCATTTGACAATGTAAGGCTTAAATTTACAGATGGAGCATTGTCAGCAATTGCTAAAAAGGCCATGCAGCGGAAGACTGGTGCACGTGTATTAAGAGCTATACTCGAGGAGATAATGCTTGATGTAATGTATGAGATTCCTTCACAGAAAAGCATCAGGGAATGTCTGATAAACGAAGAAACCATTCTCAAGAATGAAAAGCCTGTACTTATACACGAAAAACAGGCAGAATCAGCATAAATAAGTTAAAAGTGAAAAGTGAGAGGTGGAAAGTTTTAATCCGATGATTCTACAATCTTACTTTTCCTTTGTTTGAAGTAATCGCCTTTTCTATTGTCCTTCTGACGGTTTCCCTGAGTGCTTCATCATCAATTTTAGAAACTGTATCTTCTATATAAGAGATCTCTTCATGTGTGGGTTTTCTGACTTCTGACTTCTGACTTCTGACTTCTGACATTTTTGAAACCCTGCCTATCCTGAATCGAACAGCCTTAACTCCATAAGAACGCATTTTTTTTAAAATGTCATCTTTATAATACTGTAATTCCTGGAGCCAGACAGGTGAGTCAACATTAAGAAGTATCTCACCCCTCGATAACATAGATGGCGACATATGGTGTGAAAGAGGTTTATTGAACAGGTTATGCCAGTTCCTCTTAATCTCAGCAAGTCTTACACCATCTTCTATCCCGAGTTCCCTGATGAAAGGGGTTAGCAGGGAATCTACACTATTCACTAAACTGCCTTCTTAACCATCCCGGAGCGGAGGCACCTGGTACAAACATAGAGTCTTTTAATCCCGCTCCTGGTAATTATACGCATCCTATGCAGGTTAGGCATTATCAGCCTTTTGGTCTTATTATTAGCATGGCTGACATTATTACCGATTATCCTTTTTTTTCCACAAATAGCACAACTTGCCATTTTTCGCCTCCTTCACTCGTTGCATTAAAAAGGTCTGTTATGATAACATTTAAAAACTAATGATTCAAGGACTTAAGGAGTCAAGGTTTAATGACCGTGATAGCAATCGAATCCTGAAACCTTGGCCTCTTTTTAACAACTAATCAAGAGAAAAAATAAACAAAATAAAAGTAAGAATTAAGAAAAAAATAAAGGTTAAGGATAAAATGCCCAATATAAGAATTTATGAACTTGCAAAGAAGATAGGTGTAACCAACAAGATTATACTCAGTGTGCTTTCAAAACTCGGGATAGAAGGTAAAACCCATTCTTCAAATATTGAGCTTAAGCTTGCAAATACGATAGAAGACTTATTGCTCAAAAAGGCCGTTGAACCATCGGTCGAAAAATTATCCGAGGAGCATGTGGAACCAGCGATGCCATTAATAGAAAAAGAGCCAGAGGTACTGCCGGAGATAAATAAACAAGAAGCCCCTTTACTTCCTGAGGAGGAAGAATTAAAGATTCCGGATAGATTCAAAAAGGAGATAGAGACAGAAAAGATAGAAAAATTCAAGACAAAACCAGGAATGCAAAGGGCATTCCAGACGATCAGAAAGATAGAGCCAAAAAGATGGTATGAGCAAAGACCGGTCAAGAAGGCTGGGAGGGTTAGTGTATTTCAGAAGGAAGAACGTAAACCCCAGATCCACCTTGTAGCTCCGAGGAAAAAGACACTGAAACTCTCCGAAGGAACTACGGTAAAAGAATTCGCAGAACTTATAGGCATTAAGCTGCCTGATGTTATAAAGAAGTTTATGGAATTGGGATATATGCCTACAATAAACCAGCCTGTCGACACTGATGCAGCCTTGATAGTTGCAGAGGGTTTCGGGATAAAGCTTGAGCCTTCGCCTATCGAAGAAGATACTGTTGTAACAGAGGCGCCTGAAGATCTTAGTAAGTTGTTACCGCGATCTCCTGTTGTGACGATAATGGGGCATGTAGACCATGGTAAGACATCTCTTCTCGATGCAATCAGAGAGACAAAGGTTATGGAGACCGAGGCGGGTGGTATCACGCAACATATAGGTGCGTACAAGGTTAAATTGAAAGGCAAGGATATTGTATTTCTCGATACACCGGGTCACGAGGCATTTACCTCGATGAGAGCAAGGGGGGCAAAGGTCACAGATATAGTCGTCCTTGTTGTAGCTGCAGATGATGGCGTAATGCCGCAGACTGTTGAGGCCATTAACCATGCGAAGGCAGCAAATGTACCGATTGTTATAGCGATAAACAAGATTGATAAGCCCGAGGCGAATATTTCAAAGGTGAGGAATGAACTTGCAGAACATGGAATAATCTCGGAGGAATGGAGCGGGCAGAATATCTTTGTCGAGGTCTCAGCCAAAAAACGCATAGGGATAGAACAGCTGCTTGAGATGATACTCCTGCAGGCAGAGGTAATGGAACTTAAGGCCAACCCCGACAGGAAGGCACGGGGTACAATCATCGAGGCAAAGCTTGACAGAGGAAGAGGGCCTGTTGCAACTGTACTCATGCAGTCCGGCACACTAAGGATAGGTGATGCATTCATCGCGGGTATTCACGCAGGGAGAGTCAGGGCGTTGATCGACGATACGGGTAAAAGGTTAGCAGAGTCAGGCCCGACAACACCGGTTGAGGTAATAGGGTTTCCAGAGGTCCCTTCAGCAGGAGATATCTTTACAGTCGTTGAAGACGAAAAAAGGGCGAGACAGATAGCGCTTGCAAGACAACAGAAACAAAAGATTGCTGAGATGGCAAAGACAAAAAAACTCACCCTCGATGAGCTTTATGCAAAGATAAAAGAAGGGGAGATAAGGGAGCTCGATATTATTATAAAAGGTGACGTTCAGGGCTCTGTTGAGGCGATAAAAGAGGCCCTTGAGAATATTACGCACCCACAGGTAAAGGTGAAGGTTATACACTCATCCGTTGGTGGTATAAATGAGTCTGACGTTATGCTTGCAGCTGCATCAAGCGCAATTATAATAGGTTTTAATGTAAGACCTGAGCTGAAAGCCTCGTATTCGGCAGAAAAAGAAGGCGTTGATATCAGGCTATACAATGTGATATACGAAGCGATCGAGGATGTTAAGAAGGCGCTTGAGGGTCTACTTGAGCCCACACTTAAAGAAAAGCCAATTGGAAGGGCAGAGGTTCGTCAACTATTTCCGATATCAAAAGTCGGAACAGTAGCAGGATGTTATGTGCTTAATGGTACGATGAGTCGCTCAAGTGACGGTGTGAGGGTTATCAGGGACAGCGTTGTTGTATATGATGGTAAGATTGCTGTCCTTAAAAGATTCAAGGAGGATGTTAAAGAAGCACAAGCAGGATATGAATGTGGAATCCTTATAGAGCATTTTAATGACATAAAGGTCGGCGATATACTCGAAAATTATGTAATCGAAAAGATAGCAGCAAAACTTTAGAATAACCAATAACCAAATAATAATCAATAATTTAATCATCAATAACCAAATTACAATAAATTAGACAAGTTTGGAACTTGAAATTTGGTTATTGGAATATAGGCGGTAATTGAATGCTTCCTTATAAACGTTCCCAGAGGGTAGGGGATCTATTGAGAGAAGAGATTGCAGATATAGTTATTTACAAACTTAAAGACCCCAGGATCGGATTTATAACAATCACCGGTGTTGATGTTACAGACGATATCAAGAACGCAAAGGTTTATGTAAGTATCCTTAAAGATGAAGATAAAGAGACCACACTGGAAATCTTGAATACTGCGAAGAGCTTTATACGTTCTGAATTATCAAAAAGGCTCAGGATGAAATTTATTCCAAGCATAGAGTTCAGGCTGGATATTTCTATAGATTATGGAAGCAGGATAGACAAATTACTAAGTGAGATTAAGGGAAAAGGCTAAAGGTGAGGGTTCCCCCTGATCTCCTTTCTCTCCTGAGGAAAAAAGATAAGTTCTTTATAGCAACCCATATTAATCCTGAAGGCGATGCAATCGGTTCTTCCCTTGCTCTTTCGATGGCGCTTGGATCCATAGGGAAACAAACAGTGCTTTATGACAGGGATCCTGTCCCTGAATTTTATCGTTTTCTTCCCGGCCATGAAAGATTTACAAACTCAATCTCTCCGCTTGTCACTTCTCACTTGCCCCTTATTCTTTTAGATTGCAATAGCTTAGAGAGGGCAGGGCTTGATGGGTTGAGTTTCGAATATTCTGCTGTTATAGACCATCATGAGACTGAAAACGACTTCGGTGATGTAAGGTGGATAGAACCAGAGGCTGCAGCAACCGGAATAATGGTATTTCATCTAATAACTGGATTGGGGATTAAGATAACAAAAGAGATGGCCATAAACCTTTACACTGCCGTTGCCATTGATACAGGGACATTCAGATATAGCAACACAACTGCGGAGGTTTTAAGGGTTAGTGCTGAACTGATAGAAGCTGGTGCGAGCCCTGTGTATATATCAAATAGCCTTTATGAGGCGTGGTCCGAAAAGAGATTCGCTTTGCTTATAATGGCCCTGAACGCCCTTGAAATTAGAGACAATGTTGCCATAACCGTTGTCACAAGAGAGATGTACGAAAAGACAGGGACAGGTCCTGAGGATACCGAGAATTTCTCCAATTTCCCAAGGATGATGAGGGATATTAAGATATCCGTATTTTTTAGAGAGATAGGCGATAATTACTGGAAGGTAAGCCTGCGTTCAAAGGGTGATACAAATGTCGCCGGGATCGCCACACTTTTTGACGGTGGCGGACATAAAAATGCTGCAGGTTGTAAGATAAAGGCTAATCTGGAATCTGCAAAAGAAGCCCTTTTAAAGGCAATTACGAGCACTAAGTAATGAACCACTTCTTGTTCTCCCCCTTTTCTAAAGGGGGATGAAGGGGGATTACTAAAATTCTCATGAGAACGCAGATTTACAAATTTGCAATCTCCCCTAACCTCTCTTTAGAAAAGAGGGAGACATTTAAATTTTTATGAACATTGTCATAAACCTCAACAAACCCAAAGACATATCTTCACAGCAAGCCGTAATAAAGGTTAAAAAAATATTTGCCGTTAGGAAGGCCGGGCATGCCGGCACACTCGACCCGATTGCAACTGGTGTACTGCTTGTCTGTTTAAATGAGGCAACGAAGATAACAAGGTTTTTATCAGATTTGGATAAGGAATACAGTGTAAGATTAAAACTCGGCGAAAAAACAGACACATACGATGTAACTGGCAGGATATTAGAAAAGAGAGACTGCTTTTCATTAAAAGAGGCAGATATCCATGAGTGCATAAAAAATTTTACAGGCCGGATAAAGCAGATACCACCTATGTACTCTGCAATAAAAATAGGTGGAAATCCCCTCTATAAACTCGCAAGGAGGGGTATAGAGATGAAAGTACCTGAAAGAACAGTAATTGTTCACGGGATAGATATTATTGACTTTAATCTGCCCTATCTTGATCTAAAAGTATCATGTTCAAAAGGAACTTATATCAGAACTCTTTGTGATGATGTTGGTAAGGTTCTCGGTGTAGGTGGCCATATGGTTTTATTAGAGCGAACAAGGATAGGCAGCTTCGGGATTAAGGATTCAATCTCGATAGAGGAACTAAAAAATAAATTCGGGGGCGCCTCCTCAAGGGGGATAACGTTTCAATTGGGCGCTAAGGATGCCTGCCATTCAATAGATTCGACGCTCTCACATCTGAATGAAATAATACTCGACGAAGATTCTTATCTTAAGGCAAGAAATGGTATGCCTTTGACCCCTCTGTATCCTCCCTTCCTAAGGGGGGAATTGAAGGGGGACGGGGTGCAATATATCAGACTTAAAGATCCTGAGAATAAATTGTTTGGAATAGGCAGATTAGAAGATAACAGAATAGAAATAGAAAGACTTTTTAAGGACGTAGATAATTCTATCAACGTCCTAAACGCTTCTGCATAGAGTCTGTGTATAAACTAACGTGTACTCTCTGTCATTCCGGCAGTCTCCCTGCTTACTACCTGCAGGGACAGGCTTAAGCCGGAATCCAGTATTTTCAACAGGTTCTGGATTACTGCCTCCGCAGGAGTGACAAAAAGTCTGACTTTATACCCGAACACTACTTAGAAACGGTTGTGATTTGCATCACATTGTTAAACTAATTTCTTAATATTTGTAGCAAATCTTCTTAATTATAGTAAAAAATACTTGACAATATGGGTTTTTTTTGGTAATCATAAGCTATGATTCTCAGTAGAGGTAGGAGTCCTGTAGGTCTGGACATTGGCTCAGGTTATCTTAAGATTGTGCAGTTTAAAGATATAAAAGGTGGTTATGAACTTGAGCTATTTGATATGTTGCCTCTTCCTCCGGAACTTATTGTTGATGGTTCAATAATAGATTCTCTCCGTCTCATAGACTCCATGAATGAGCTGATAAGAAAGGCTAAAATAAAGACAAAGAATGCTACTATTAGCCTGGCTGGACACTCTTCAGTAATAATTAAAAGGGTCTCGTTGCCTGAGATGTCAGAGGAGGAACTCTCTGAGTCCATAAAGTTTGAGGCAGAGCAGTATATCCCATTCGATATAGAGGATGTAACCCTTGACTTCCAGATCCTCGGACCAAAAGAGGAGCCTGGTCAGATGGACGTCATCCTTGTTGCTGTAAAGAAAGACGTAATAAATGAATACCTTTCTGTTGTTAAAGAGGCAGGTCTAACCCCCTTGATTGTTGATGTCAACTCATTTGCGCTTGAGAATATTTATGAGATTAATTATGAAATCGAACCAGGCAGGAATATTGCCATTGTAAACATCGGAGCAAGTACAATAAACATGAACATTCTCAAAGGTGGCGTCTCTGTCTTCACGAGAGATAGTGCGGTTGGCAGTAATCTCCATACAGAGGCCCTTCAGAGGGAATTTAATCTGACTTACGAAATCGCTGAAAAACTCAAGAAGGGCGAACCGGTTGAGAATGTAGCCCCCGAGGATGCCCTTCCTGTAATTGAATTAGCATCAGAGGAAATAATCGGAGAAGTTAGCCGTTCCTTAGAGTACTTCCACGAAGATATCAACGAGGTTATATTAAGCGGCGGCTGTGCTCTCGTAAAGGACTTCCCGAATCTCCTTGCAGAAAAAACAGGGGCGGAGACTAAGATTATGGAACCGTTCAAAAATATTAAGATACCTAAAAGATTTGATGTAACTTATATAGAGGAAATGGCACCTATGCTGGCTGTCGCTGCAGGATTGGCTCTCAGGAGGCCGGGTGACAGATGATTAAGGTCAATCTTATACCTGTAAAGAGGAAAAAGAAATCTAAGCCGGTGCCTACATTTATTATTACGATGGTGGTTATGACCATTCTTGTAATCATCGCAATGGCTTATCTTGTCTTCTTTTTCAACTCCCGGCTATCTGCGAAAAAGGCGCTGGTTGCAGACAATGAAAAAAAGATAGCAGAACTTAAGGAAAAGATAAAAGCGGTCGAAAACTTCGAGCAGCTTAACAAGACTTTTCAACAGAAAAACGATATTATCGAGCAACTCAGCAGGAATAAGAGCGTTCCGGTGAAACTCCTCGATGAAATAAGCGCCCTTCTGCCTAATGGTGTATGGCTTCGTACACTGTCGATATCCGGAGAAAACATAAATATAGAAGGTTCAGGCTTCACAAATTCTGATATTGTTTCATATGTTGACAATCTCAAAAATTCAAAAATATTTACTGAGGTTTACTTACAGGAATCCAGGAGCACAACTATAGAAAAGATACCGCTTTATACGTTTAAATTAACATTTAAGATAAAGGTCTGATATGGCCATGAAAATTAATATCGATTTTAAGAAGTTACCCCGATACGTTCAGGTAATAATATCAATCGCCCCTTCCTTAATAATAGCAATCGTTGTGATTATTCTCCTGATCTTACCGAAAAATAAAGAGATCAAAGCCCTTGAGAATAAGATTTCGGTACAGGTAAATGAGATAGCAAAAAATGATTCAAAGGCTGCAAAACTTTCCCAACTAACCGCAGAGAACGAAAGACTCAGAAAAAGGCTTGTTGAGTTAAAAGAACAATTGCCGGAAGAAAAAGAGGTCTCAAGCTTGCTGAAACAGGTTTCAGACCTTTGCATCAAGTCAGGGCTTGAGATATCGCTCTGGAAACCGGAAGAGAAGAAGACCCATCCAAGCGGTATAGTTTATGAGATTCCGGTAAAGGTTGAGCTTACAGGCAGCTACCATAACCTTGGTTATTTCTTCAGCAGCCTGACAAGACTCAACAGAATAATAAACCTTTCTGATATAAAACTCAGTGAACCTAAAACAGAAAAAGAAAAAGTCATAGTTAGAGTGGCTTTTACCGCCACGACATTTTCGGCGGTTCCTGAAGAAGAGACCGGAAAAGGGAAATGAAATATTTGTATCTAAAGAAGACACAAATGAAGATTAGTAATCCCCCTCTGTCCCTGCCCGACGGACGGCAGGCGGGCCCCTTTATTAAAGGGGGATGTAATTGTTTCCCATCTTTTTTAAAGAGGGGCGAGGGGAGATTACCGAAAATAATATACCTATTCTTAATTATATTTTTGTTGTTTACTCTTGGAGGTTGTAAAAAAGAGCAAGCTCCTGTAAAAATGCCAATGGCCGGGAAGGTTAAACCAGCAGAAGTAAAAAAAGATATGAAAGAATCCGATGAAGAGAAGAAGGTTGTTCAGGGGGTATACACATATGATTCAAAAGGAAGGAGGGATCCTTTCCTTACCCTTATAGCAATATCAAAAGAAAAGCCTATTAAAAGGAAAGGAGCAAGCCCTATTGAAAGTTTCAGCATAGAGGAGATAAGACTGCTGGCGATTGCTCGTGACAAAGAGAAACATTATGCCCTTATAATGTTGCCGGATAGAAAGAACTTTACAATTACTGAAGGTACGACACTGGGACTGCAAGGTGGAAAGGTGGAGAAGATAACGGACGACATGGTGCTGATTAGAGAATATGTGAGAGATTACAGGGGCGACATCAAGGCAAAGGATACAGTATTGAAACTCCATAAGGAGGAGGAATAATGAAACAGAAACTTTACACAGTTTTTTGGGTTTACATAGTTTCTTGGGTTATAAAACTCAAAAAACGTAACGAACTCAATAAACTTATTAAACGAAATGGGTTTCGTAACCAAAATCCCCCTGAATCCCCCCACACCCCCCCCTGGAAAAGGTGGGCTGAGGGGGATTTAAAAGGTGGGCTGGAGGGATTATTGCTCTTTGCTCTTTGCTTTATGCTTTTTGTTTTTCCGGGGTGTACGCCCGCTGTAACCAGCCCTGTTAAAGAGCCATTAGAGGCTAAGGAGATCAAGGAAACCCCTGTAATAACCAGAATAGATATTCAGGACTATACAGTGAGTATATCGGTTAATAAACCATTCATATACACAATATACAGACCAGGCGACCCCTATAAAATTGTCATTGACCTTCCTGATGTTGACATCGGCGCTTTCAACAACAGAATCATCTCTGACAAGGCTGGTATAACCGAGGTAGTTCCTTCCCGGATTGAGTCGCCATCTTTTATGACGAGACTCGAGATGGTGCTTCAGGCGCCATCTGTAATTGAACAGGAGTATAAGGACAATGTACTGACAGTGAAGATAAAGGAGGAACATTTTAAGGAGGTATCAAAAGAAGATTTATTACCGGCAAAGGAAGGACAAACTAAAGAGATACCGGAGGCAGAGATACCCGAACCTTCTGCAACCGGGCAGAAACAATCACCTGAGGCTACGGAGATTTCCAGCATCTCATTTGAAAAATCTGTAGACGGTGTTAATGTCCTGATCAGGGGTAATGGCTTCATGGTACCCAATGTTTTACCACTGGATGACAGTATTGTGATTGATATACCCGATGCGGTCATTAATACCCCGCTTCCATCTGCTGTAATCTCACCCGTGAAAGGAATACGTTCTGAGAAATATGATGACAAGACGAGACTTATCCTCGACCTTAAAGAAAAGACAAATTTTGATGTTTCCGCAGCCGGGGACGTTATTGTAATAGCATTGTCACCGCCAACAACCCAAATGCCTGTTGAAAAAACAGCGGCTGGAGAGACAAAGAGGCCTGAAATGCTCGCAGGAGACAGGTGCAGGGCATATTTAGATGGCAGAGAGAATATCAACTTTGATTTCCAGGATCAGGACATAGTGCCGATATTCAGGTTGTTTGCTGATATAAGCGGATGTAACCTGTTTTTGCATCCTGATGTAAAAGGCAAATGCACCATGAAGTTTAAAGATGTGCCCTGGAATCAGGCGCTTGATACCATTCTTAAAACCTTTAGCCTGGGGAGGTCTGTAGAGGGAAATATCATAAGGATTGCTCCACACGCAGTTTTTACGAAGGAAAGTGAAGATGCGGCCAAGGCAATGGAGGCTGGAATAAAGGCAGAGCCATTAGCGACCAAAATATTCCCCATAAGTTATGCAAAGGTCAAAGACGTAGAAACGGCGGTGAAGAACTCAAAGATACTTACACCGAGGGGAAGTTTAAGTGTTGACGAACGAACAAGCACCATGCTCATCAAGGATGCGGCATCGGTCTTCCCTGAGGTGGAAAATCTACTTGAGACCCTCGACAAGCCAACACCTCAGGTGTTGATAGAGGCAAGGATTGTTGAGATTGATACAAATGAAGTGAAGGATTTGGGGATTCAGTGGGGATTCTCCGCTAATAGTACAAATACTTTAGCTGCTATAGGTGGATATTCGGGGCTGAACACAGGGACATTCACTGGAGACAGCTATATGGTTGACTTTCCGGGAGGTGCGTCTCAGGGGTCTGGTTCAGGATTTTCCTTTGGGATCATGAACCCTGCAAAGACCCTTGGTCTTGATATCCGGCTTAATGCTGTTGAGGAAGCAGGAAAAGGCAAGATTATTTCCAATCCCCGGATAATGACGATAGACAATGAAGAGGCGACAATATCGCAGGGTGCAAGCATTCCATACAGGATGCAGACAGCAGAAGGGACTGTATCCGAAGGTTTTAAAGACTATACCTTAACCCTGACAGTTAAACCACACATTGCACCTGATAACTCAGTAGCACTGATAATAGAGACAAAGAAGGAAGAGCCCGACTGGACCCGTGTTTCTGCATTAGGCACCCCGTCATCCAAAAAAGCAGAGGCAAAAACAAATGTCATAATCAAGGACGGAGAGACTATTGTTATAGGCGGCATACTTAAAACAATCCGTAATGAGACAAATGCAGGGGTTCCGGGTTTGATGAACATTCCCATACTTGGGTGGCTGTTCGGTAAGGAGAGGACCACAGAGGAAACCGGTGAGCTTCTGATATTTATCACACCGAGGATTGTGACAAAGTGAGATTATGAGATACAACTTCCGATATTATTTAGCTGTCATTCCGTGCTTGACTGAGCCTGCCCCGTACTTGATACAGGGGAATCCAGTCAGTTTTTTAAACCCTCTGGATTCCTGCTTCCACAGGAATGACGAAAAAACACAGGTAATCTTTTCAGTTTTTGATACCCTTCAGCTTGCTGAGGGTAGTTCATTTTTGACATTAAATTTTGAATTCGTTTAGAAATTCGATATCAGGATTTTGGATTTAAGATTATGAATAAACAGGAGGCAAGATGAAAAAAAGTTATTTTTTACTCATCACCCTTTGCTCTTTGCTCTTCGCTGTCTTCTTGTGGGGTTGTGGTGAAGGTCCGGGCTCACCGGGAAGTGAGGGGTCAGAGGATACGGGAGTAGAGGTTACTATAACTAATGTTACGCATCAGTATCTTGATCAAGATATAGCCTGGCAGATTGATATTTATCCTATTGCAGATTGCGATGGAAAACCTGAAACTGTTGACCCCGAGCTTTTTAGCGATGACTTTGCAATTTTCGATTTTGAGGGCACTCCTCTTAATCCTAATGCGACTATAACCCCGGGTGACCTCCATGTTGAGACTTATTCCGTTGAGTTTTTTGCTAAGGATCCGGGTTCTCCACCTATTGAGAGATATGACGGCTTTCAAAGGTTTACCATCCCTGCAGATGGAAGTATAACAGGGGTTCAAATCTTCATAATAGATGCGGATAGAAAGATTGAAACATCAAATTTAATCACTGCCGGCATATATATACCGCAGAGAATGCCAATGCAATACGACATGAAGATAACATTCAATGGCCAGAATGATTATGGAGAGGATTTCAAAGAAGAATATTTAACTACGGTTGAAATGGCTGATTATGATCATTGCGAATAAGAATAAATAATGAGAATAAATTTGGAGGGCTCAAATGAAGAAAGCCATTATATTATTAGCCTTGATTGCCCTTTCATCTACAATATGTAGTTGTGGAGGTGGGGCCGGGTCGTCAAGTTCGCCATCAGGACAAAATCCAGGGGTGCCTTCTGTTGTTAAGCTGCTTCCTTCCCAATATATCGCGCAGACGAATTCATCTATTTACTTCAAAGCAAAGGTGCTCGATGGAAATGGGAACCCCGTACCGAACATCGCCGTTACATTTACCAATCTGTCTTCCGTAGGTTATATAAGCACAGCAAAAGAGAAAACGAATTTTTTGAAATCATTCATAAACTGGTTGCAGAGTTCGGTAGGTATTTTGAGTGAAACAACAATCAACACAGACGGAGCCGGCATAGCAACAGTCAAGCTCTCGTCTACTACCTCTGGTTTTGCCACAATTCAGGCTGAGGTAGATGACGGGACTGGTCAGGTGAGAGACAAGAAGACAGTATATTTCTCGACTTATGACTTTGTATTACCGTCTCCTCCAGCGCCTCCGGCACCTTATCTTACCCTTGATGTGGATACAGACGGGTTATTTAATTCACCCAATGAAGATAGTGACTTTAACCTTTTTGAAAATACAGAAGATAATCAGGTTAATATCCGGGCTACGGTTTTTGACAGTAATGGCGCCCCCGTATCGGGTAGTGTTGTAACATTTGGCGCTGACAGCGAAGAGGCATCATTCCCTCTCGGAAGTACAAAGACTACAAATGCTCAAGGGCAGGCATTTGTCCTGGTTCAGGTTGACGCTTCTATCCTGAGGTCTACTTTTACAATCCTGAATATTACAGCATCGGCTGACAATGGCGCTGCCGGCATGGTATCGCTGTTCCTCCAGCCGGTAACTGTAACAAGCGTTTCAGTCTCCGCCAATCCTTCAGTCGTAGACCCCGGCGGAGCATCCACAATAACTGCCGTTGTGCTTATAAATACAGGCTATCCTGCTCCTGACGGGACTTCTGTGAGCTTCACAGCAACCTGTGGTGTGGTTGAACCGTTTGCACAGACAAGCGATGGCATTGCAACCGCTGCATTT
>Ga0154888_1024_pt3 | contig 15315 bp, 13 predicted proteins | sample Rifle2008BG19ft_FD_105860 | JGI IMG/M metagenome (GOLD analysis project Ga0154888, IMG submission 105860) | Thermodesulfovibrio sp. RBG_19FT_COMBO_42_12
GTTTTTTACTAACTGCTGATTGCTGAACGCTAATAAACTATTATGGAAGGAGGTGATAAAAAATGTTTTTTGTTCTTAGGCTTGCGGTGCTTTTACTCTTTATATTTTCAGGATACATCATTGGCGCTAAATATAATTACAGTATTTATGGTGTCCTGATAGGTGGATTTTTAGGTTTAATCGTAATAGCTACAGAGTTAATATTTAAGAAGATTGAATTCGGGGCAATTATCGGAGGTCTTATAGGTATTTCTTTCGGGCTTTTATTTGCCTATCTTCTTATGCTTCCTTTAAGGCCAATTTTTGGTGAAGATACAACAGTTATATCCTTTGTGTTGCTGGCGGTATTTGGCTATGGTGGACTTCTCCTTGGCCTGAGCAGGGGTAAAGGAATTTCGATCGCGGGTATCTTCAAGCTTTTCAGAGAACAGGGTGTAGAAGAAGACCTCAAAATTCTCGATACAAGCGTAATAATAGACGGACGTATCGCAGATGTCTGTGAGACAGGGTTCATCGAAGGGGTTTTTATTATCCCTCAGTTCATCCTTCAGGAATTACAACATATAGCAGACGCTCCTGACACTGTGAAGCGGGCAAGGGGAAGACGCGGACTTGACATTCTCCACAAGATTCAGAAGATGTCACGCATAACTGTAAAGATAGTTGATGAGAATTTTCCAAAGATAAAAGAGGTTGATGCAAAACTTGTTGCCTTAGCAAAGCTTTTAAATGCAAAGGTTATAACGAACGATTTTAATCTGAACAAGGTTGCAGAACTTCAAGGTGTGTCTGTACTTAATATAAACGAGCTGGCTAACTCTTTAAAACCGGTTGTACTGCCGGGTGAGATTATGAAGGTTTTTATACTTAAAGAGGGAAAGGAATATAATCAGGGAGTTGCGTACCTTGATGACGGGACCATGGTCGTTGTAGAAAATGGGAGAAGACTTATAGGTAAAAATGCAGATGTGACCGTAACGAGTGTGTTGCAGACGACAGCAGGCAGGATGATATTCTCAAAGCTTAAAGAGGATTATGAAAGGGAGGAGATTAGGGTAGCAAAGTGATAAACTTATGAAAACAGTCAAAGCATAGCATCTTCGCTCATTCTCGTCCCTCGATAAACTCGGGACTCCGAGGTTTTCGGTTATCAGCGAAAAAAGCCGCTCAAATGCTATGCTCTGACTGTTCATATATTCTTTGTTAAAAAAATATGGTGAAAGGTTCTCAGAGGCAGAAGAAGGTTATTGCGGTTGTGCCGGCAGCTGGGCTGGGTAAGAGATTCGGCGATGGTACCAACAAGCCGTTTCAAACCCTCGGGGGAAAACCGCTCATCATTTGGACCCTTGAGACATTAGAGGCTATTGATGAAGTAGTAGAGATAATCCCTGTGCTTAAATCAGAGGATATGGAGTACGGGGTAAAGATTTTTGAAAAGGCTGGTCTCTTAAAAATAAAGAAGATAGCACGAGGTGGTAAAGAGCGGCAGGATTCTGTATACAATGGTCTCAAGCTCATAGAGGACAAAAATTGTATAGTACTTATACATGATGGAGTTAGACCCCTTATCGAGAGGGATTTGATTGAAAAGATAATAAAAGAATTACTAATCCCCTCAGCCTCCCTTTTCTCCTCCTCAGGCGGAGGGAAGAAGGGGGATTCGGGGGAATTTAAGGGTTATAACGGGATCGTTCTTGGGGTTCCTCTAAAGGATACTATAAAAGAGGTTCAGAGTAAGATTGTTGTAAAAAAGACGTTAAACCGAAGTGTCCTGTGGGCTATCCAGACACCACAGATTTTTCCTTATAAAAGTATTTTTTCAGCATATAATAAGGCGATGAAGGAAGAGTTTTACTCAACGGATGATGCAGCAATCGTAGAAAAATATGGAGGAAAGATAAAGGTTGTAATGGGCTCTTACAGAAATATTAAGATAACTACCCCGGGAGACCTGGTCATTGCAGAATTTCTCATTTCAAAAAAGGATTAACCTTAATAATGCGGATATCGCTCAAAAAATATTATGCTATCACTCTATAAAGACTTTAAAAGTTTTTTAAGATTTTCATTCTGTCATTCTGGCTTGTCCAGAATTTTTCTTCGTTTTAAAGAAGGATTCCCGACAAGCGGGAATGACACCACCACCCTATCCGCCTCAGGTGTACTCCCCCATCGATGGGGAGGGGATAACAGGAGCTGATCACCATGAGAATAGGTTTTGGATACGACTCTCACAGACTTGTTAGGGACAGGAGGCTAATACTTGGTGGAGTAAATATCCCGTTTGATAAGGGTCTCATCGGCCACTCTGATGCAGATGTTTTAAGTCATGCGATTATAGATTCTATCATCGGTGCACTGGGCCTTGGCGATATGGGAAAACATTTCCCTGACACAGATCAACAATGGAAGGATGCATCAAGCATTGAACTTCTGAAATATATTGTTGAACTTACAGGTGCAAATGGATATGAAGTCTTCTGGATAGATGCGACCATAATAGCAGAAAAGCCTAAACTCTCTCCTTATTTTGAATCCATGAAAGAGGCAATATCACAATCAGGAATCCCTTCAGTGTTAATCAATATTAAGGCTAAGACGAATGAGGGCATGGGATTCATCGGCCATGGTGAAGGAATTGCTGCGTATGCAGTCTGTTTACTTAGACGTCTTACCTAAGATAGCCTGTGCCTTTCTTTTATGCAATATCTGGGTGGACAAAATCTTTTTCATATCATAGTCATGACTTCTCAATCGAGAAGGCACAATTACTTTATAATGCGTTTGCGCATTAACCTGAATGGATAGGGGGCAAGCAGAAAAACAACCGCAAAAACCCATATTATGTCCCATCTGATAATTGATAACTGTCCTGATGAAAATGCCCTGCAGATATTCACGAGATGATATAGCGGAGTGAAAAAGGCTATCTTTGAAACAATAGGTGGAAGATTATCAAGTGGGAAAAAGATACCGGAAAAGAGAAACATGGGGGTCATAAAAATCGTATAAAAATAGTTAAAAGAATCAATGCCTGGCACGATAGCCGTAAATATGACAGATATCTCAGCAAAAATGAGGCCGGTTACGAAAAGGAGCGGGATGATAAGTATGATTAACGGTGAACTTACCAGACCGAAGAGTGAGATTACAAAAATAATTATTGTGCCGTACAACAGGCTTTTCGTTGCACCCCACATGAGTTCGCCTGCAACAAGATCGTTGATATTGACAGGGGTTGCGAGTATTGCATCAAATGTCTTCTGATATGTCATTCTCACATAAGTTCCATATGTGCATTCGTAAATTGCTGCAAACATAGAAGACGATGCAATGATGCCTGGTGCAATAAAGTTTATATAGGGCACTCCGTTTATGTCTTTTACAAACGCTCCAAGTCCGAGTCCCAAGGCTGCAAGATAAAGAATCGGCTCGACAAAGTTCAGGGCTATGCTCGATTTATATAGCTTTGTATAAACCGTTAGGTGTCTCTGCCAGACCCTGAATGCGCGTTTAAGTTTCATAATATTAATCTTTGAAGTGACCGCCCTGTCAGCTTTAAATAAACGTCTTCGAGATTACCTCCGTGCAGACCCATAAGTCCTATCGGGGTATCAATAGTTACAATCTTGCCTGAATGCATTATTGCTACCCTGTCACAGAGTTTTTCAGCTTCTTCCATATAATGCGTTGTAAGTATAAGGGTGGTACCTTTTTCCTTGAGATAATTCAATTTTTTCCAAACATTACGCCTGCTATACGGATCAAGGCCGGTAGTTGGTTCATCAAGGATTAATAGCTCCGGATTGTTAATTAATGCCCTGGCAAGGACGAGCCTTCGTTTCATACCGCCTGAAAGGTTGTCTATCTTTACTTGAGCTTTTTCTCTTAATTCTACAAAATCCAGAAGTTCCCATGCGAGTTTCACGGAATCTTTTCTTGCGATATCAAAGTATCTCGCATATACAATCAGGTTTTCAAACACGGTAAGATCCGGGTCGAAATTGTTATCCTGTGGCATTACTCCTATTCGAGCCTTAATCAGGCTCGGGTTTTCAATCACATCCATATCAAATACCTTTACCTTTCCGGAAGTCGGCGGCATAAAACAATAAATTATCCTCATTACCGTTGTCTTACCTGCTCCATTTGGTCCAAGGAACCCGAAACATTCCCCTTTTACTATTGCAAAATCTATATTATCGACTGCTCTTAAAGAGCTGTAATCCTTCGTCAGTCCTTTTACTGTGACAATATTCATAAAAATAATTTTAACATGAAATGAAAAACTCGGAATTTCGTTATTAACGGTCTCAAAATAGAATTCATATTATTCGGAAAATCTCCCCTCTCCCCTCTTTGCCTTCGCCTCGGCGAATCCGCCTGAGTGCGGAAAAGAGGGGTATGATTCCTCCCTTTGTCACCTCGGCGACCCGCCGGGGCGGGGCAAAGGGAGGTTAGGAGGGATTTTATAAATCAATGTGATTATTATTATGAGACTGTTAATAAAATCTCCTTTTGACAAATATATTATAAAGAGAGTATTTTTATGAAAAACAAGAAAGCAAAAAATTATGAAAAAGACTATGATATTTTTATTGTCTCTGCTGACTCTCTTCTCTATATTCTCCTGTGCTTTAAAAGAGGTTCAGCCGCCTACCGGATCAGCAAAGATCGCATTAGTTCTTGGTGCAGGGGCGTCTAAGGGATTTGCGCATATAGGAGTGCTAAAGGTACTCGAGTCCAATAAAATCCCTGTTCACATGATAGTAGGTACAAGTGCAGGGAGTTTTGTGGGTTCATTATATGCATATGGATATAATGCATTTGATCTCCAGAGGTTATCCTTCGCCATAGAGAGGGACGATATTATTGACTTAACAATCCCTGACAACGGTTTTATAAAGGGAGAAAAACTTGAAGGATATATAAATCAAATGTTGGGGAATAGACCAATGGAAAAGTTAAAGATTCCTTTTTATGCCGTTGCAACCGATATTCAGAGTGGCAGGGAGGTTGTATTCGGAAGCGGCAATACAGGCACTGCTGTGAGAGCAAGCTGCTCAATCCCGGGTGTATTCAGGCCTATAAATATTTCAGGAAGGATGTATGTTGATGGTGGTGTTGTGAGTCCTGTAGCTGTTGAAGCTGCAAGAAGGCTCGGGGCTGATGTAGTCATTGCTGTAGATATATCCGGAGACGTAGAAGCCTCTACCCCAAACGGGACGATCGAGACTCTACTTCAGGCAATAAATATAATGCACTCAAAACTTGCAGCCAGTCAACTTTCAAAGGCAGACGTTGTAATAAAACCAAAGGTCGGTTATATAGGGAGCGCCGATTTTTCGAAGAGGCATGAGGCAACACTCGAGGGTGAAAAGGCAGCACTTGAGGCATTACCAAAGATACAGGAGATATTAAATAAATTAAAACAAGAGGGCAGGCTGGATTAGAAACCCGCCCTTTAATCCCCCCTGTCTCACTTTTTACCCATAGGCATCGCTAACTTTTTCAATTGTTCTTGCGAAAGAGGTGTGCCAAAACCGGCATAATGCAGTACAGGAACCGTAGGATTATCAATCGGGATCCATTTACCATTTTGGTAATCCTGATATACGCAGTCATACGTTATCCCATCTACAACGGGAATAACACCTTTTATCTGTTTTAATTCTTTATTATCAAGCCAGGTCAGGCTTAACCTCCCTTTTAGAACTTGATTTACAATTTCAGTTGCATGACAATCGCCACATTTCCTTCCCTCTTTCATAATGGAGTGGCTGTTCTGGGGAGCAAACATAAGAAATGTCTTATTCCCCTTTACAACAAAGGTCTGCATATTAGCAGATGTCACCTTACCATTATAGTTCATCAGAAAGACCCAGCCGGAAAGGTTAATAGAAACACGCTTGCCCTCTTTGACAAGGGTATCAAAGTGACAATTGGAACAGCTAACAACATGACGCACATGGCAAGAATTGCAGTCCAGTTTATTGCTATGGATTTTATGAGAGACACTTGAAGAGACCGACTCATGACAATTCTCGCATTTTGCCTCCATTGCGCCTAACTGTCTCATAGAGGTATATTCAGTCCCATCGCCATGGAGTTCTCTTGCTGTGTGGCAATCCGTACACTGCATGTTTTTAGCAAAATGGACATCGAGCTGATTTGCTTCTGTATCTATTTTCTTGATAGTCTTCGCTCTCTTATGGCAATGCAGGCATATCTCCTTGTTTTGAGCCGCTTTTATTGTGTACGACAGTTTTTTATCTTTTTCTGTTTTGTGGCATTTATCGCATGAGGAAATATGACAAGTCCCACAGTCAAGTTTGGAATAGGGGATGCCGGTGAGGGTTTCTAAGCCGCCATTATTTTTGTCATACCAGTAAGCCATTCCCCTTGTGGTGTAATGTAAACCGGACAGGAAAAAACAATCTTCCTTCGCAATCTCTTCAGGGTATGCATTTCCGTATAATCCCAAAAAAAATAAGCTCACCATCATTAACTGAACGACTAAAACTTTCTTCATGACTTACCTCCTATTCTCAAGTGCTATATTACCAAATAATGATATTTAAGTTCAATAAATAGACTCCGTGAATTTGACAGTCTTCTCAGATTTATGTTTTAATAGGTCAACCTTTAAGAATGGCTCTGTGAGGCTAAAAAGGCAAAGGAGGCAGCGTGAGCTGCAAAAATTCAAATGCGAAACAGAACCTTCCTTTCAAATAAGGGAAGGTTTTTTTATGTCTATTTAACATGGTCTGATAGTTATACTTCTAATTTAGAAACAATGGAGTGTTAATAAAATGACTAAGGAACTAATGAATAAAAATGATATTGAGAGGGCTTTAACGCGGATAGCACACGAAATCATTGAAAAGAACAAAGGGACAGAAAAGCTCTGTCTGGTCGGAATTCAGAGAGGCGGTGTACACCTTGCAAAAAGGCTTGCCTCAAAGATAAAGCTGATTGAAAAAAAGGATATCCCTGTAGGCTCTCTCGATATTGCATTTTACAGGGATGACCTGAATATAAGAAAAGAACAGCCTATTGTCAGGAGAACCGAGGTCCCCTTTGAGGTAACGGACTTAAAAATCATCCTCGTTGACGATGTCCTCTTTACAGGCAGATCAATAAGGGCTGCCATGGATGCACTAATGGATATGGGAAGGCCGGCTATTATCCAACTGGTAGTTTTGATTGACAGGGGTCACAGGGAACTTCCGATAAAGTCTGATTATGTGGGGAAGAACATACCTACATCACTGAGCGAGACCGTTGAGGTTAACCTCGTTGAAGAAGGGTTAGAAGATAGGGTAATACTCAAAAAACTTGAGACTGAAGAAGTAAAACATGGTGAATAGAAAAGATCTGCTCGGCATAAAGGAGCTTTCTGTACCGGAAATAAACCTTATTCTTGATACAGCGGCAGGTTTTAAAGACGTTCTTGGAAGGGACATTAAAAAGGTCCCCACGCTGCGTGGTAAGACAACTGTTAACCTCTTCTTCGAACCTTCAACAAGGACAAGAACATCCTTTGAACTTGCAGCAAAAAGACTCAGCACAGATGTTATAAACTTCTCTGTGCCGACCAGCAGCGTAGTCAAAGGTGAGAGTCTGATTGACACAGCCCTTACTGTTCAGGCCCTCGGTGCGGATTTTATTATAATCAGGCATTCATCATCAGGTGTGCCGCATCTTCTCTCAAAAAAACTCAGGGCCTCAGTGATAAATGCAGGGGATGGCACCAATGAGCACCCAACACAGGCGCTCCTCGATGCCTTCACGATAAAGGAAAAAAAAGGGGAGATCGAAGGGCTTACGGTAGCAATCGTCGGGGATATAGCCCACAGCAGGGTTGCGAAATCGAATATCTACTGCCTGACCAAACTTAATGCAAGGGTAAGGTTAATCGGGCCTTCAACTCTAATCCCGGATGAGATAGAGGGGATGGGTATCGATGTATTTCATAAGATGGAGGACGGTCTGAAGAATGTTGATGTTTTGATGATGCTCAGGATACAGATGGAAAGGCAGGGTAAGGGTTTTTTTCCATCCACTGATGAGTACTCCAAAAACTGGGGTTTGACGCTGGAAAGGCTCTCGCTTGCAAAGGATGATGCTATAGTTATGCATCCCGGGCCAATGAACCGCGGAATCGAAATTGCGTCAGAGATTGCAGATGGCCCGAAGTCGGTAATCCTCGAACAGGTAACAAATGGTATTGCAGTCAGGATGGCAGTAATGTATCTGCTTGCGGGGGTTAAAAGATGAGGATATTAATCAAAAATGGTCATATTATAGATCCTTCACAGGGAATTGATAGTATCGGAGATATTTTAATAGAGGATGGGAAGATCCAGGAAATAAAAATGCAAAAGACACCCCTCCATCCCCCCCTTACTAAGGGGGGACAAAGAGGGGATAATGACTCCGAACTCAAAATTATTGATGCAAAGGGTCTCATGGTAATGCCCGGACTTGTTGATATGCATGTGCATCTCAGAGAACCCGGCTTTGAATATAAGGAAACTATAAAGACAGGTACAATGGCTGCAGTTAAGGGTGGCTTTACAACCGTCTGCTGTATGCCAAACACATATCCTGTCAATGACAATGCGAGTGTCACAGAATTCATAATAAGAAAGGCTGCACAGGAAGGTCATTGCTTTGTCCTCCCGATTGGTGCGATAACCAAAGGGCAGAAGGGTGAAGAACTCGCAGAAATAGGCACAATGATAAATGAAGGCTGCATCGCCTTCTCAGATGACGGACAGCCTGTGATGAACAGCCTGATCATGAGAAGGGCGCTTGAATATTCAAAGACATTCGATGTTCCGATAATCTCTCACTGCGAGGACTTAACCCTTTCTGAAGGTGGAGTAATGAATGAAGGGTTATTGTCTATAACACTTGGGCTCGTGGGGATACCTGCTGAGGCAGAAACGATAATGGTTTACAGAGATATATCGTTAGCAGAGCTCACAGGCGGTCGGCTCCACATTGCCCACGTATCAACAGAAGGCTCGGTGAATTTGATAAGGGATGCAAAGAAAAAAGGGATAAATATAACAGCAGAAACATGTCCTCATTATTTCAGTATAACCGAAAAGGTCGTCAAAGATTACAATACAAATGCAAAAGTGAATCCCCCGTTAAGGACAGTCCGTGATATCGAGGCCATAAAGCAAGGGCTAAGCGATGGCACGATAGATGCAATTTCAACAGACCATGCCCCGCATCACGTTGATGAAAAACTAAGAGAGTTTGACATGGCTCCCTTTGGTATATCAGGACTTGAAACAGCATTAGGTCTAAGCCTCAGGCTTGTACAGGAAGGGATTCTTACACTGAGTCAGGTCGTTGAAAAGATGGCATTAAATCCAGTTAGGATTTTACGGATAGACAAAGGAACTCTCAAAACCGGCGCTTCAGCGGATGTGATTATAGTGGATGACAATAAGGAATTTAAGATCGAGGCTGAAGGGTTTGTTTCGAAAGGGAAAAACACGCCTTTTGAAGGATGGATTTTAAAAGGAATGCCTGTTCTGACAATTTGTAAAGGAAAAGTCTATGAGTGGTAAATCATTATTAGTCCTTTCCGATGGAATTGTTTTTGAAGGGAGATGGTTCGGTTGCGAGGGCGAGACCATCGGCGAAGTTGTATTCAACACCTCTATGACAGGTTATCAGGAAATACTTACAGATCCTTCGTACAGAGGACAGATTGTTACCATGACATATTCTCAAATAGGCAACTACGGCGTTAATGGAGAGGATATAGAATCTTTAAACGGCCCGAAGGTGGAGGGCTTTGTTGTTAAGGAATATATAGATTTTCCAAGCAACTGGCGATCCGCTATGTCACTCGGTCAATATCTCAGGGACAACAAGATAGTCTGTATAGAAGGTATTGATACAAGGGCATTGACAAGACACTTAAGAGATAATGGTGCTCAGATGGGAATAATCTCCACCATTGACCATAATCCTGAAAGTCTTTTAGAAAAAGTTAGAAAACATCCGGGAATCTCTGCCTTTGATCTTGTAAAGGATGTGACAACAAAAGAGATATATACGTGGAATGAAGGGGCATGGAAATGGGACGAAACTCTACCCCCCCATCCCCCCCTTACCAAGGGGGGGCAAAGGGGGGGTAAGGTTGTCGTCTATGACTTCGGTGTTAAATTCAACATCTTGAGGAATCTCGTAGATGCAGGCTTTGATGTTACCGTTGTTCCTGCTAAGACGCCTGTAAAAGTAGTGCTTGACATGAATCCTGACGGGATAGTCCTGAGCAATGGCCCGGGAGACCCGGAGACAGTCACCTATGGCATCGAGAATGCCAAAAAGCTCATTGGCAGGAAGCCTATCTTTGGAATCTGTCTCGGTCATCAGATCCTCGGCCTTGCAATGGGCGGCAGGACATACAAACTTAAATTCGGTCATCACGGCGGCAATCATCCTGTTCGGGATTTATCAACAGGCAGGGTTGAGATTACATCACAGAATCACAACTACTGCGTAGATATAAACAGTCTTCATGGCCAGGTAGTGCTTACCCACAAGAATCTTTATGATGGGACAGAAGAGGGCATGCATCATACGGAGCTGCCTATATTTTCTGTCCAGTACCATCCAGAGGCGGGACCCGGACCAAATGATTCCGCACACCTTTTTAAGAGATTCAGGGAGCTAATAGAAAGAAGATACGTTGCCGAAAAGAACTGATATCAAAAAAATCCTTCTTATCGGCTCCGGCCCTATTATCATAGGCCAGGCATGCGAGTTTGACTATTCAGGGACGCAGGCATGCAAGGCTTTGAGGGAAGAAGGCTATAAGGTGGTGCTTGTCAATTCTAATCCAGCAACAATTATGACAGACCCTGAGATAGCTGACGCAACATATATAGAGCCATTAACTGCTGACTTTCTTGAGATGGTTATAAAAAAAGAGAAACCCGATGCCCTTCTCCCAACAATGGGTGGACAGACTGCCTTAAACTTATCCGTGGAACTGGCAGAGAAAGGGATTCTCGATAAATATGGTGTTGAACTGATAGGCGCAAAGCTTGATGCAATAAAGAAAGCGGAGGACCGGGAACTTTTTAAAAAAGCCATGGAAAGGATTGACCTTGAGGTCCCGAGAAGTGCCTGTGTGGGATTATTAAAGGATGGGCTTGAGTCTATAGAGCATATCGGGTTCCCTGCAATACTCAGACCTTCCTTTACACTCGGAGGCGCCGGCGGTGGTATAGCATATAACCTGGAGGAATACAGAGAACTGCTTGAGCGGGGTCTAAAACTCAGCCCGGTACAACAGGTACTTGTCGAGGAATCTGTACTCGGATGGAAAGAATATGAGCTTGAGGTTATGCGTGACGGAAAAGATAATGTTGTCATAATCTGTTCTATAGAAAACTTTGACCCAATGGGCATACATACCGGCGATTCTATTACTGTTGCTCCCGCCCAGACCCTCACTGATAAAGAATATCAGAGGATGCGTGATGCATCAATTGCAATCATACGCGAGATAGGTGTAGATACCGGAGGTTCGAATATCCAGTTTGCCCTTAATCCAAAAAACGGGGGGATGGTTGTGATAGAGATGAACCCGAGAGTATCCAGAAGCTCAGCCCTCGCATCAAAGGCAACAGGATTCCCTATAGCAAAGATTGCAGCAAAGCTTGCAGTTGGTCTTACACTCGATGAGATACCTAACGATATAACGAGAGAAACACCTGCATCATTTGAACCTGCAATAGACTATGTCGTAACAAAGTTCCCGAGGTTTGCCTTCGAAAAATTCCCTGAGGCAGACCCTACACTCACTACCCAAATGAAGTCTGTAGGAGAAGTAATGGCCATTGGAAGGACATTTAAAGAATCCTTGCAAAAAGCAATGAGGAGTCTCGAGATTGACAGTTACGGTCTTGAAGAAGTCAGTGCCGATATCAACAGTATAAAAGCAAAGCTCAAGACACCGAATTCTGAAAGGGTGTGGTACATCGCACAGGCCCTGAGACAGGGGATGAGTATTCAGGAAATATATGAGCTTACATGGATAGACCCCTGGTTTCTGCACAATATCAAACAGATAGTAGATACAGAAGAGAAGATAAAGTATTATGCAAGGGGTATTAAAAAAAAGGAGAGCCTCAGTCTCGCACCATATCTAATCCCTAAAGAGCTTTTAATGGAAGCAAAAGGGCTTGGTTTTTCTGATAGAAGGATTGCGGAACTCCTCAATGTAGAAGAGGCTGATATAAGGCATTTAAGACGACATTATAAAATGCATGCGGTTTACAAGATGGTTGACACCTGCGGAGCAGAGTTCGCTGCATATACCCCATATTTGTATTCGACTTATGAAAAACCATTTTATAAATTACAGAATACAACCCCTTCCCCTCCCCCACACCCCCTCCCACAAGGGGAGGGGGACGCTCTAAAAATTCCCTCCCCCTTGATGGGGGAGGGTAAGGGAGAGGGTGAATATCATGGATTTGTTGAGTGCGAGGCGAATCCTACTAATAGAAAGAAAATTATCATTCTCGGTTCAGGCCCTAACAGGATAGGGCAGGGTATCGAATTTGACTATTGCTGTGTACATGCAGTATTTGCCCTTAAAGAACTCGGTTACGAGACAATCATGGTAAACTGTAATCCTGAGACTGTAAGCACAGATTATGACACTGCTGACAGGCTTTACTTTGAACCTCTTACAATAGAAGACGTATTGAATATCGTAGAGACTGAAAGGCCTGAAGGTGTCATAGTCCAGTTTGGAGGCCAGACACCCCTAAAACTTGCCGCACCACTCGAAAAAGAAGGTGTAAAAATCCTGGGGACATCTCCTGACTCTATAGACCGCGCAGAAGACAGAAAGAGGTTCAGAGAGCTCCTCCATAAACTGAAATTGAAACAGGCTGAAAGTGATACCGCATTGTCTGTGGAAGAGGCTATACACATAGCTGAAAGAATAGGGTACCCTGTAATGGTAAGACCATCCTATGTCCTTGGTGGCAGGGCTATGGAGATAGTCTATGATATAAAATCTTTAAAGGAATATATGAAACGCGCAGTCAAGGCATCTTCTGAACATCCTGTACTTGTGGACAAATACTTAGAGGATGCAATAGAGCTTGATATTGATGCGGTATCCGATGGGAGTGAGGTAATTACAGGAGGAGTAATGGAGCATATTGAGGAGGCAGGTGTTCATTCTGGGGATTCTGCGTGTTCTTTGCCCCCGCATTCTTTAAAAGAAGATGTTATCAATGAGATAAAGAGGCAGACAAAGGCACTTGCAAAAGAACTCAATGTAATAGGTCTGATGAATGTGCAGTTTGCTGTGAAAGATCATGACATCTATATCCTTGAGGTAAATCCGAGGGCATCAAGGACAGTGCCTTTTGTAGGCAAGGCAACGGGAATACCCCTTGCAAAGATTGCAGCAAAGCTGATGGTCGGCAGGACATTAAAAGAACTTGGACTCACGGAACAAAAGCATATAAAGCATGTTGCTGTTAAAGAGGCTGTTTTTCCATTTGACAGGTTTCACGGAGTCGATACCATACTAGGTCCTGAGATGAAATCCACAGGAGAGGTAATGGGCATAGACATGGATTTCGGACATGCATTTGGAAAGTCCCAGATATCCTGTGGTAACAGGATCCCTTTATCAGGAAAGATATTTATAAGTTTGAAGGATAAAGATAAACCACTTTCTGTTCTTTTAGTAAAAAATCTGCTTAAACTTGGCCTTTCTGTAATCGCAACCAGAGGCACTGCTATGTATCTTAAAGACCATGGTCTTGATGTTGATGTCGTTAACAAGGTCGCCGAGGGGAGGCCGCATATCGTGGACTTAATCAAGAATAAGGAGATCAATTTTGTCGTTAATACAGTTAGTGGCGCCCGGGCACAAAAGGACTCATTCTCGATACGGCAAAGCGCTCTTCAGTACAGGGTGCCATTTACTACAACGATGTCAGGGGCGATAGCAGCGGTAAATGCGATAGAGATGCTCAATGAGAAAAGGGTTAATATAAAATCTATACAGGAATACCACAAACGTAAGTAAGAGCGCTGCTTCTTGCTTTTTTTTGAGTCTGTGGTCTAAAGTTTCAAACAAAACATCTTATAAACTCTATATGCAGGATACAAAAAAGACCAAATCACAGCTCATCGAAGAACTCAAATCCCTCCGAAGAGGAATAAAGGGGCTTGAAAAAGATATCAATCTGCAAGCCAAAGAAGAGTGGGAAAACACATTTAACACTATAAGGGATTTAATCTTTATTACTGACAGGGAAGGTATTGTAAGGCAGGTAAATCAGTCACTATCTGAAAAATTAGGAATTAAGCCTTATGACCTTATTGGTAAAACCTGCTGGGGGATATTTAAATGTGGGCATTTAGGGACAGAAAACTGTTCTCTTGTAAAGATTCAACAGGGCTTATCTATAAGGGAGCATGAGGCAAAAATTCCATTTCTCGGTATGTGGGTAATAGCTCATGTATATGCAGTTTATACACCTTCCAAGGAGCTGGATTACATCATTCATACCTATAGAGATATTACGGAGCACAAGAGGCTTGAGGAACAACTACTTCAGCTTCAGAAGGTAGAAGCCGTAGCCAGGTTAGCAGGGGGTGTTGCCCATGAATTCAATAACCTTTTGACCGGAATAATCGGTAACCTGGGGTTAGCTAAATCAGAACTCAGCGAGGAATCAGAGGGATACCACTTTATTGAACGTGCCAACAACTCTGCCGAAAGAGCAGCAGCGCTTGTTAAAAGGCTCCTCGCGTTTGCCACTAAATTAGAGGTTGCTCATAATCTAATCTCAGTAAACGATGTAATTTTAAAAGTAGTCAGCGTGCTTCGTGAAACAATTGATCCTCGCATCAAGGTAATAGTTAACATTGATGAAGACATTTGGCCCGTGATGGCTAATCCTGTACAAATAAATAATATGCTGATAAGCCTGCTTATAAATGCACGTGATGCAATTATGGAGTGTCTTGAAGGACTTTTCAAGCATGAATGTAAAGGAAAAGAGTCGTTTATTATTACTATAAGTACAGAGAACACTAAAATAGATGAAAAATACTGCAATTTGTATGCCGACGCACGACCTGGTGAGTTTGTACTTATCACGGTATATGACAATGGGTTGGGGATGAATGCAGAAACCCAGAGACGCATTTTTGACCCGTTTTTCACCACAAGAGAAGTGGGCAAGGGGAAAGGGCTTGGATTGGCCACTGTTTATGGCATAGTAAAGCAGTATAATGGAT